>Ga0315284_10003271_pt1 | contig 22995 bp, 14 predicted proteins | sample YL17G09_16_MG_FD_203696 | JGI IMG/M metagenome (GOLD analysis project Ga0315284, IMG submission 203696) | Sediment microbial communities from Yellowstone Lake, YNP, Wyoming, USA - YL17G09_16 | ecosystem: Environmental > Aquatic > Freshwater > Lake > Sediment | place: USA: Wyoming | collected... | reverse complement strand
TTGGGCGTCCATGCCAAAGCTCCTTTCCAAAGTCAGGCTTTGAGCGTGTCCAACGCGAAGCTTCGCAACCGATGGGGCGGACGATACCTGCTCGCCAGCCCGAGCGCAATACGCAGGATCATGCAATATTGCCCTCCGCCGGGCCAAACGCGATTGCCCTGGGGTTCTGTCGAGAGGCGGAGGCGGGCTTTGAGAAGGATGGGGCCGAGTCTATAAAGCATATCATGGCATCGACTCAACCACGCGACATGAACCGGCGGGACTTTCTGAGGCAAGCGGGTGTGGCTGTGGGGTGCGCCGCGGGAGGAGTGCTGGAGGGTTGCCAGGGCGCGAAGCAGGAGACCGTTGAGGCGCGGAAGGACGAGGCGGTGGCGGCGGCGAGCCAGAAGGTGTCGATCGTGGTGGACCCAGGCGATGCGACGGCGGCGTCGGGGCCTGGATGGTGGGCAGTGGGACAGTTGCGGGAGGCGTTGAAAGCGCGCGGGGTGGAGGTGGGGATGTATGAGCGGGTGGAGTTAGCGCCGCGCGGGAATATGTGCGTTGTGGCTGCGGGAGGGGCGGCGGCGGTGGCGCAGGAAGTGTTGGTGGGGACGAATGTATCGTTGCCGGAGGGGCCGGAGTCGCTGGTGCTGATGTACGGGAGGGCGTCGGGGCGTTCGGTATTGCTGGCGTGCGGGAGCGACGTGCGGGGGCTGGTGTATGCAGTGCTGGAGCTGGCAGACGGGGTGACGTATGCCAGCCGAGGGATCGACGGGCTGGATCTGCGGTATTCGACGGCGGAACGGCCGGCGAATACGATCCGGAGCATCACGCGGCTGTTTGCCAGCGATGTCGAGGACAAAGGGTGGTTCAACGATCGGGCGTTCTGGCAGCGATACCTGACGATGCTGGCGTGGCAGCGGTTCAACCGGTTCAGCCTGACGCTGGGGCTGGGGTATGACTTTCCGCGGGATATCCGCGATGCGTATTTTCACTTCGCGTATCCGTTTCTGGTGTCGGTGCCGGGATACGAGGTGCGAGCGACGGGGCTGACGGATGCGGAGCGGACGGCCAATCTGGAGATGCTCCGGTTCATCAGCGACGAGACGGCGGCGAGGGGACTGCATTTTCAGTTGGGGCTTTGGACGCATGCGTACGAGTGGGCTGATAGCCCGAATGCAAACCACCGGATCGAGGGGTTGAACGCGGGGAATCATGCGGCGTACTGCCGGGATGCACTGCAGGCGCTGCTGAGGGCGTGCCCGTCCATCGCGGGGGTGACGTTCCGCGTGCACGGGGAGAGCGGCGTGGCAGAGGGGAGCTACGCGTTCTGGAAGACGGTTTTCGAGGGGGTGGTGCAATGCGGGCGGCGCGTCGAGATCGACATGCACGCGAAGGGGATGGACCAGGAGATGATCGACGTGGCGTTGGCGACGGGGATGCCGGTGAACATCTCGCCGAAGTACTGGGCGGAGCACATGGGGTTGCCGTATCACCAGGCGGCGATCCGGCCGACGGAGATTCCGCGGGAGGGGCGGCAGGATGCCGGCTTTTTTGCCAGAAGCAGCGGGTCGCGGAGTTTTCTGCGGTACGGTTACGGGGACCTGCTGGCGGAGGGGCGGAGGTTTGGTGTGTTGCACCGGATCTGGCCGGGGACGCAGCGGCTGCTGATGTGGGGCGATCCGTTGATGGCGGCGGCGTACGGGCGGGTATCGAGTTTCTGCGGGAGCGCGGGGGTGGAGATCATGGAGCCGCTGTCGTTCAAGGGGAGGAAGGGCTCTGGGCTGCCGGGCGGGCGTGACGGGTATGCGGATGCGTCGGTGCGGGCAACGGGGGGTGATTGGGAGAAGTACTCGTACGCGTACCGGCTGTGGGGGAGACTGCTGTACAACCCGGACGCGAAGGGCGAGACGTGGCGGAGATTCCTGAGGAGGGAATATGGCGACAGTGCGCCGGCGGCGGAGGCGGCGCTGGCGCACGCGAGCCGGATTCTGCCGCTGATCACGACGGCGCATACGCCATCGGCGGCGAATAACAACTACTGGCCCGAGATGTACGTGAACATGTCGATCGTCGACGCGACGAAGCCAGGGCCGTATGGGGACACGCCGAGCCCGAAGCGGTTCGGGCGGGTCAGTCCTCTGGACCCGCAGCTTTTCCATCGGGTGGATGATTATGTGGAGGAGTTGCTGAAGGGGGAGGTGAGCGGGAAGTATTCGCCGCTGGAGGTTGCGCAGTGGTTGGAGGAGTTGGCGGAGGCGAGTGCGGGGCATCTGAAGGAGGCGTTAGGGCGGGCGGGGAATCGCGACGAAGCGGCGTATCGGCGGCTGGCGGTGGACGTGGCGATCCAGAGCGGGATAGGTCGGTTTTTTGCGTGGAAATTTCGAGCGGCGGTGCTGTGGGGGATCTACGAGCACAGCGGCGAGGCGTCGGCGCTGGACGAGGCGCTGAAGGCGTATCGCACGGCCAGGGGAGCGTGGCTGGAGATGGCGGGCGGGGCGCAGAGCGTGTACGTGGCGGACATCACATTCGGGCTGGAGCGGCAGTTGCGCGGGCATTGGGTGGACCGGCTGACGGCGATTGACCAGGACATTGCGGACATGGAGAAGACGGGGCGGCAGGCGGCGGCGACGGGTTCGGCGACACGGGTGACAGAGAGGCTGGGGATTGCGGAGGTGGTGCGGGGGGTTCTTGGCAAGCCGCAGCGGGCGAGCATGGGGGTAGGCCACACGCCGCCGGGGGGTTTTGCGCGAGGGCAGGTGTTGAGGATCGAGATGACGGCCGGGGGTGGCGCGGCGGAACCGCGGCCGGCTGCAGTGCGATTGTGTTACCGGCATGTGAACCAAGCTGAGACGTGGCGGACGGTGGCGATGCAGGGGGAGGGGAATCGGTATAGCGCGGTCATCGCGGGGGAGTACACGGGCTCGGCATATCCATTGGCATACTACTTTGAGTTGCGAGACGGGGATGGGCGGGCGTGGTTATGGCCAGGGTTCGAGGCGGAGCTGATGAATCAGCCGTATGTGGTGGTGTGGCAGAGGTGAAGCTACGTGGGGCATTTTGCGGGAATGTGACTATGGCGGGGTGACTGGGCGGGGCAGGGGGGTAGCCGGGCGGCGGTTGGTGAGGTTCCTTACGGCAGGTAGGGGATTTTGCTTTCGAGGCGAACCGGCGGGGTTCGGGGACCATAGTAGATGATGACGAGAGAAGCCAGTCTGGATGAGAAGGGGTGAAGATTTCGCCGATTTCTCCGGGAGTGAGCTGTCATGGTGGATGGACCCGTTTTCGAGATGCTGGATGCTGGTGCGTTGCCGGAGAGTCTGCGGCATCTGTTCAGTCGAACGGCCCGCGAGAGGGGGAGGATTGAGATCGTCGATGCCGGGGGGGAATCGTGCGTGATGATCAGCAAGGCTGAGCTGGATGGGTTGGAGAAGGCGCTGGAGATTCTGTCGAAGACAGACGAAGCACGGGCGATGCTACGAACGGTTCGGCGTGTGGCGGCGCCTCTGGCGGTGTGAGGTAGCGGGAGGCGGGGGGAGTCCTGGGACGACGGATAGCGGGGAACGGCGGGGGTCATTTGTTGAGGACGGCCTGCTGGACTATGTCCTCATCGAGTTGGGCGGGTGCGTCGTCGGGCATTGCCTGGTCGATCTCCATAGGTGGCGGCGGGGGGACGAAGGTTGAGCCGGCGGGGGACTTGCCGGTCCTGGTTCCCTCTTTTTCAAGTTGCTTGAGGACGACGTCGATTCGTTGCTGGGCTTCGGGGGGCTGCTGCGGGCGGAGCTGCTTGAGGGTGGAGATGACGGCGGGGCCCATGGCGGTGAGCCTTTCCTGTGCGCGATCGCGTTGTTTCCAGTCGTCGGCGTTGAGATCGGCGACGAGGGTTTTGATGTTCCCGATGACGGCTGGGGAGGGCTGGGGGCGCGGCTGGATGTACTCCTCGACGAGGGCGACGGGGACTCTCATGGTGAGGCCGCTCTTGAGCTGACAGGTGAGTTCCTGTTCCTGGAGTTGGCCGCTGACGGTGGTGTCGTCCCAGAGGACGACCTGAACCTCGGAAGGAGCGCCGGCGGTGTGGACGAGGCGTTTGATTTCGGCGGCGCCGAGGGTGAGGGTGCTGAAGGCTGTATCGAGCTTGAGGGTACCGGCGATGGTTCCAACGAGGACGTCCTGGTTGGCGAGGCTGATGGTGGCTTGATCGTCCTCGGGTTCTTCGGCCTTGGCGGAGAGCTGAAGGCGGCGGATGCTGGAGGCGGGGAACTTGACGATCTGGTCGGAGCCGCCGCCGAGTTTCATCTCGAAGATATCGACGGTGACGAGGCCAGCGAAGCGGCTGCCATCGGTAAGGTAGATTTCGTGGACGCCGTGCTCTTCGGTCTGGAAGTTGATGGCGGCGACGGCGTCGGGCTTGAGTTTGAGGGCGCCATAGCGAGTGACGGCGTCGATCTGGAGGGCGGGCATCTGGACGCCGATTCTGTCGCCGGTGCGCATGAGGACGACGGGTTTGTCGAAGACCCATTCTTCGGGCTCGGCGGGGCGTTTACGGTAGCCCATGCGGGTGACCTGGCTGAGGGGGATTTCGGTGATCTGGCCGCTGGAGAATTCGAGGGAGAGCTTATCGTGGTCGAGCTTGCCGCCGAAGATTTCGCCGTCTTTGGTGACGATGAGCTGTCGGGGGCGGAACTCGCCGACGTTGATGAGGCCGATGACATTGTCGACGGCGAGCTCGACGGGCCCGTAGAAGGTTTCGAGCCTGAAGCTCTTTTCCTTGAGGGTGCCTTTGAGCTGGTCGCCGGAGCGGAGCTCGATGATGTCGAGGATATCGCCGCGGAGGATTTCGTAGTCTCCGACGAAGTTTTCGCCGCCGCGGAAGTTGATGATGAGCTTGCGGATGGCGGCGGGGATGCTGGCCATCATCCGGGACTCTTTCATGTTGAGGACGAACTTATTGCCGGCATCGATTGCGTTGGTGACGTAATGGAAGTGCATGAGGGCGACTTCCTTTCCGGCGGGGACGCTGGCGGAGAGGATGGCCTGGACGGAGTTGTTGCCCTGCTGGTAGACGATGTTAGGGACGGTCTTGGCGCCCTTGCCGGCGAACATTTCGACGATGACGCGGTTGTTGGCGTGGGTCTGGGCGACCCAGGCGATGTTCTGGTCCTTCTTCTTGGGGTCGGCCAACAGGCTGGCGGTCTGGACGCCGTAGTTGGTATTGGTGATGAGGGTGAGATTGACGACCTGGTCGCGGTTCTGGGGGTTCTTGATGATATCGACGTAGCGTACCCAGCCTTCTTCCTTATTGAGCATGATCCGGCGAGTGAGTGTGAAGGTGTTGACGGTCATGTTCTCGAGGACAAGCTCGCCGGTCTTTTCCTCGATTTTGGCCTGGTTGTTGCGGCTCTGGGGGTAGGCTCCGCCGATCTGGAGCATGGCGCCCTGGCTGTACACGGGCATGTTGCCCTGCTGCTGGAACTGGCCAAACTGATGGAAGACCCACTGGTTGCCCTGGCTGTCGGCAATGTTGTAGGGGAGGTTGACGACGGTGGCGTTGGCGGCGAGGGCGGGACCGCAGGCAAGGCCGACGGCCAGCAAGGCGACGGCGAGGTGGAGGAACGACCTAATCCGGATCATTGTGTCTCCTTGGAATACGCGAAGCCGCCGGTGAGACGCCTCGGGGGCGCCTTTGTTCCGGGGGGCGGTTGCTGGGGGTCAGAGCATGCATTTCCCGTTCCACCATCGTTCGAGGTCGACGACTTCGCAGGCCCGCTCGACCTGTTTCTGCAGTCTGAAATACCCGCATACCTCGCGCCGAATGAACGGGTCGTTGATCACATCATCGATGGATCGCCCGAGGAAGGCCATGATGCGGCGGAGCGGCTGCTGAAAAACGATGCGTTCGGTATCCGCACCGCGGCGGATGGCCAGTCGCGGGAGGACGAAGGTGGGGAGGTCGAACGGGCTCATTGGGGGCATTATAACCCGGATTGGCGTTTGGCGAGGGAGGGAATCGGTGGTTGCGGGCATTGATGAAAGGACGATGGCATGTGGAAGCGGGAAGGGAGGAGGGCGCGGTCGCACAGGAGGGGACACGATGTCGGCTGGATGCTGGTCGGCGTACAATAGACGTGGAAATCGGAGCGGAGCAGTCAGGGGCACGTATGCCGGAGCAGAAGCAGTTGCATCTTTTCGGAACGGGCGGGGAGGGGACGCCGGTGGAGGGGATTGCGCCGGCGGGGGTGGTGGTGCGTGAGGTATCGTGCCGGAGCCTGCTGAACCGGTGCGGGATCGACGATTACTCGTTCAACTGCTACACGGGGTGCGCACACGCGTGCGCGTATTGCTATGCGCGATTCATGCAGCGATTTCACCCGCACGACGAGCCGTGGGGGGGATTTGTGGACGTGAAGATCAACGGGCCGGCGGTTCTGACGCGGGAGGTGAGGCGATTGCCGCCGGGGTCGGTTTTCACATGCAGCGCGTGCGACGGGTGGCAGAGCGTGGAGAAGCACTATGAGCTGACGCGGCGGTGCTGCGCGCTCCTGCTGGAGGCGGGATTTGGGCTGAATGTGCTGACGAAAAGCGAGCTGGTTCTGAGGGATCTGGACATCTTCGCGGGTCGGGATGTGTCGCTGGGGGTGACGATCACGACGACGGACGAGAGGGAGGCGCGGGTGTGGGAGCCGCGGGCGTCGAGCGTGGGTGCGCGAGTGAAGGTGTTGCGGGAGGCGAAGAAGGCGGGGTTGAAGACGAGGGTGATGTTCGGGCCGCTGCTGCCGGAGATCAGCGACACGGCTGAGGAGTTGCGGCGGCTGTTCGATCTGGCGAGGGAGGCGGGGGTGGATCGGATCTGGACGGACGCCATGAATCCGCGGCCGCGGGTATGGCCGGCGGTGCGGGAGCTGCTGATGAGGGTCCGGCCGGATCTGGTCGAGCATTACCGGGGGGTGTTGTTCGACAGTGTGAGCCGGGAGCGGTATATCAGGGAATTGCAGGGGCGCATTGCGAGGGCGGCGGCGGAGGCGGGGATGAAGGATCGGATGGGGTGAGGGGGATGGTCGGGATTCAGCGAGCGCCCGGTTGGGCCTGGATAACATCGAGGAAGGCGAGCATGTTTTCGAGAGGGACGTCGCCTTCGACGGCGTGGGCGGGTGCGAAGATGTAGCCGCCGGATGAGCCAGCATGGAGGAGGCGGTGGGTTTCAGCTTTCACGTCTTCGTCGCTGCCGCGGGGAAGGGTTCGTTGGGTGGAGAGGCCGCCGTGGAACGCCAGCCGGCCGCGGTACTGAGGAAGGAGGGTGAAGACATCCATGACTTCGGGTTGGAAGGGGTTAAAGCAGTTGACGCCGGCGGCGATGAGGTCGGGGAACAGCTCGTCGACATCTCCGCAAGAGTGGATGAAGACGTACCTGCCGGCGTTGCGGACGAAGCCGTATATGCGTTTTAGGACGGGGAGGATGAAGTGGCGCCAGATGGCGGGGGACATCTGGAGGCCGTGCTGCTGGCCCCAATCGTCGCCGAAGTAGACAGCGTCGATGTCGTACTTGAGCGCTTCGCGTGCCTGGGCGAGGTTGTAGTCGGCGGTGGCGTTGAGGAGCTGATGGACGAAGGCGGGGTTGTCGTAGAAGTCCATCATGAGCGATTCCATGCCGCGGAGCGTCCAGGCGCGTTCGTATAGGGAAAAGCCGATGCGGAAGACGCGGAACCGCTCGCCGTGGCGGGCGATGTCTGCGGGTATGCTGGCGAAGAAGCGCGGATCGAGGGGGTCAGGAAACCGATAGCCCTTGAGCGTCGGCTCGGGCAGGACGCAGCCTTTGACGATGCCGATGTCCTTGTCGACGCTGCGGTCCCAGACGACGCCGAAGACGTCCCGGACGCAGTCGTTGCCGATGTCCTGGAAGAAGCCGATGTCGCTGCCGAGGCCAAGGAGGTGATTCTGCAGGGCGTCGTTGAGGCGGCCGGTGCCGAAGTGGTCTTCGAGCTTCTGTCGTGCCTCGAGTGTGAAAGAGCAGGACCAGGGGACGTATGGCGGGCGCTGGCCGTCGAGCACCGTGCGAATCACGTCTCGCTTCGTCATGTCAGTACTTCCTGCTGTCGATCAGGTCCTTCGCCTGGCTCTGCTCAAAGAGTCGCTCTTCGGGGTGGATCTCCTTGGGGACCAGTTTGCCCGCCACGATCGCTTCGACAGCGTCGAAGGCCGGCGGGCCAAGCTCGGGGGTACACTCGACGGTAGCGTTGAGCTTGCCGGCGACCATGGCCTCGAAGGCAGCCTTCACGCCGTCGATGGAGACGACGATGATGTCGGTGCCGGGCTTTTGGCCTGCTTCCTCGATGGCCTGGATGGCGCCGAGCGCCATGTCATCGTTATGGGCATAGAGGGCGTCGATCTTCTTACCCGACCTGAGGAACGCTTCCATGACCTCTTTGCCCTTGGATCGGGTGAAATCACCGGTTTCTGACATGATGATTCTCAGATCCGGGTGCTTATCCAACTCCTCGCGGAAGCCCTTGCCGCGGTCGATGGCGGGAGCAGAGCCGGTCGTGCCTCTCAGCTCCGCGATATTGCCTTTGCCCTTGAGTGCTTTGGCCAGCCAACGGCCCGCGATCCGGCCTTCCTCCACAAAGTCTGGGCCGACCACCGTGACATAGAGCGAGGGGTCTGAGACGTCGATGGGGCGTTCCACCACGATAACGGGAATGCCCGCGGCCTTGGCTTCACGCAGAACAGGCTCCCAGCCGCTTTTCATCACCGGGGACAGGATGATCGCATCAACGCCTTGGGCGATGAAGTTGCGGACGGCTTTGATCTGGCTTGCCTGTCTCTGCTGGGCGTCGGAGAGAATGAGCGTGATGCCGCGTTTGGCGGCCTCGGCGCGGAAGGACTCGGTTTGGGCGGTCCGCCAGGCGCTTTCGGCGCCGATCTGCGAGAAGCCGACAACCGTGTTCCTTCGGGCTTCCTGGGTGGTGGCCGAGGCCGTTGCGGGCTTCGGGTCATCCGCAGCCATGCCGGGCATCGCTACGGCCAGAACCAACGCCATCATCACCACATTGTGTGTGTTCATCTCAGTATCTCCTTGTGGGAAGGAGTTCCTTCGCCTGGCTCTGCTCGAAGAGCTGTTCCTTGAGGGAAATCTTCTTCGGGACGGTCTTGCCGGCCCTGATCGCTTCGATGGCGTCGAAGATGGGCGGGCCGAGCAGGGGATTGCACTCGACGGTGCAGTTGAGCTTGCCCTCGACCATGGCCTGGAACGCGCCGCGGACGGCGTCGATGGAAACGATGATGATGTCGACGCCCGGCTTCTTGCCGGTTTCCTCGATGGCCTGGATGGCGCCGATCGCCATGTCATCGTTGTGGGCATAGAGGGCGTCGATTTTTTCGCCGGACTTGAGGAAGGCCTCCATGACCTCTTTGCCTTTAGCGCGGGTGAAATCGCCGCTCTGGGACTTGACGATCTTGAGATCGGGGTAGGCGGCGATGGCCTCGCGGAAGCCGTTCTGGCGGTCGATGGCCGGCGAGGAGCCGGGGGTGCCGAGCAGCTCCGCGATGTTGCCTTTGCCGTTGAGTTTGGTGGCGAGCCAGCGGCCGGCCATGCGGCCTTCCTCGACCACGTCGGGCGAGACGAGCGTGACGTACAGCGAGAGGTCGGTAACGCTGATGCCGCGGTCGGCGAGGATGACGGGGATACCTTCCTGTTTGGCTTCGCGGAGGACGGGCTCCCAGCCGGGCTCGATGACGGGGGCGAGGATGATCACATCGACCTTCTGGGCGATGAAAGAGCGTACGGCGCGAATCTGGTTTTCCTGTTTCTGCTGGGCGTCGGCGAACTGGAGCCTGATTCCGCGTTTGGCGGCTTCGGAGCGGATGGACTCAGTTTCGGCGGTGCGCCATTCGCTTTCGGCGCCGATCTGGGAGAACCCGACGACGAGCTTCTTTGGCCCGCGATCGCAGCCAGCGATCATGAAGGCCAGAAGCAAGCACGAGCACAAAAGACGGGTGGGGACGCGAAGGAAACGCTTGAGCATGTGAGAGATCTCCTCTAATGAGATCTTATCCGGCGGCGGCGCGGGTGGTTCTGCGCGAGGCGGCGGTGACGACATTCTGAATCGCGATGAAGACGAGCACGAGGAGCCCGACGGCGATTCTGGTCCACCAGGAGTTGAGCTTACCGTTGAAGATGATGAGGTTCTGGATGAGGCCGAGGATGAGGACGCCCATGGCGGTTCCGCCGACGAAGCCGACGCCGCCGCTGAGGAGGGTGCCGCCGATGACGACGGCGGCGATGGCATCGAGCTCGAAGCCGATGCAGGACGCGGGGTCGCCGGACTGCATATAGAAGGTGTAGACGACGCCTGCGAGGGCGGAGGTGAAGCCGGCGAGGGTGTAGACCATGATCTTGGTCCGCCCGGCGGGCAGGCCCATGAGTGTGGCCGACTGCTCATCGTCGCCGATGGCGTAGACCGCGCGTCCGAAGCGGGTGTAGTGTGCGATGAAGAGGGCGACGAGGAACACCACCGCCAGACACATCACGGTGAAGGGGATATCGACGCCTGCAACCAGGGGGATCTTGATGTCATTTAGAAACGCAATGTAGAAGGGTTGTTTAATGCCAAGGGATTGCGGGTGAATGACGAAGCCCATGCCGCGTGCAAAGAACATGCCGGCGAGCGTGACGAGGAAGGGTGGCTGGCGGTAGAAGTGGATGATGCAACCCTGCAGGGCGCCGAAGAGCGAGCCGAGCACGAGCGACACGCCGATGGCCAAAAGGGGATGCAGGTGGTGCGTGGCGAGATGGCGATAGCGATAGAACGCGACGGCGGCATCGGGCGACCGCCGGAGGTAGTCGCAGTTGACGCCGTGGTGTTCACAGAAGGCGGCGATGAGGATGCTGGTGAAGGCGACGACGGCGCCGACGGAGAGGTCGATGCCGCCGGAGAGGATGACGAAGGTTGCGCCGATGGCGGCGACGCCGAGGAAGGCGTTGTCCTTGAAGAGGTCGACGAGGACGCGGAGGGAGGCGAAGCGAGGGCCATAGGCTGCGCAGCCGTAGACATAGAGGATGACGACAACGGAGGCGGTGGCCAGGAGCGGGATGTACTTGGAGGCGATGCGCATTCGTGCCCGTTCGCGGCCGTAGTCAAGAGTGGTGTTGCCGGCGCTTTGGGTCATGCGGTGGCCTTCCTCGTGAAGAGCTTACGGACCTGCTGATGGAAGGCCGGGGACTGGATGAGGCAGACGAGGATGATGACGATGGCTTTGGGGACGGGAGCGACTTCGGGGCTGACGTCGCGCATATACATGGTGGTGGTGAGGGTCTGGATGAGGAGGGCGCCGACGATGGAGCCGAAGAGGTAGAAGCGACCGCCGGCGAGTGCTGTGCCGCCGACGACGACGGCGAGGATGGCATCGAGTTCGAGGAAGAGGCCGATGTGGTTGGAGTCGGCGCATTTGATGTTGGCGGCGGCGACGATGCCGGCGAGGCCCGCGCAGAAGCCGGCGAAGACATAGGCCATGAACTTGACGGTGCGTGAGCTGATCCCGGCGTAGTGGGAGGCGGTTTCGTTGTCGCCGACGGACTCGACAAAGAGGCCGAGGGCAGTTTTGCGGGTGAGGATGGCGGTGATGGCGAACATGACGGCGACGATGGTGACGGGGAAGGGCAGCCCGAGGAAATGGCCGTTGCCGAGGAAGACGAGGCGGGAGTCGGTGAAGGTGGTGTATTGGCCGCCGGTGATGAGCTGGGCGACGCCACGGCCGGCGACCATGAGGACGAGCGTGGCGACGATGGGTTGGATGCGGAAGACGCCGACGAGGAGGCCGTTCCAGACGCCGGCGAGGACGGAGATGGCGAGTGCGGCGGCGATGACGAGGGGGAAAGGCATAGCAGGGACGTTGATCATCTCAGCGGCGACGGCGCCTGCGATGGCCATGACGGCGCCGACGGAGAGGTCGACGCCGCCGGTGGCGAGGACGAGGGTCATGCCAAGGGAAAGGAGCATGACCTGGGAGCCGCGGTTGAGGATATCGATGAGGCAGCCGTAGAAGTGGCCGTCGCGGATTTCGAGCTTGAAGAACTGCTTGGTGAAGAAGAGATTGAAGGCCAGGAGCAGGGCCAGGGCCGCGACGGGCCAGATGAGCTTGGCGAGCCACCCGGGCAGCGCGAAAGGCTGGCGGGATTGGGCATAGTCAAGCTTCATGCTCGTGCCTCGCTATGGTCTGCATGATGGCGTGTTCGGAGATCTGGTCGCCGGTGAACTCGCCGACCTTTGCGCGGTCGCGGAGGACGACGACACGTTGGCAATCGCGGACGACTTCTTCGAGCTCGGAGCTGATGAAGAGGATGGCCATTCCCTCGGCGCAGAGGGAGGCGATGAGTTTCTCGATTTCGGCTTTAGCGCCGACGTCGATGCCGCGGGTGGGCTCATCGAGGATGAAGAGCCTGGGGTGATTGGCAAGCCAGCGGGCAAGGAGGACTTTCTGCTGGTTTCCGCCGCTGAGGTTAGCGACGGCCTGTTCGGGGCTTGGGGTCTTGATGCCGAGGGCGGTGATGAAGCTGTCGGCAATCCTGAGTTGCTCGGCGCGGGAGAGAGCGGCCCAGATGCCCTTGTTGGCCTGAATCGCGAGGATGATGTTCTCGCGGACGGAGAGATGGGGGATGATGCCCTCGACCTTGCGGTTTTCGGGGGTAAAGGCGAAGCCGAGGCGGATGGCCTGGCGGGGGGAGCTGATGCTGACGAGCTGGCCGTCGACGGTGATGGAGCCGGAATCGGGCTTGTCGATGCCGAAGAGGAGGCGAGCCGTCTCGGTGCGGCCGGAGCCAAGGAGGCCGGCGAGGCCGACGGTTTCGCCCCGGGCGATGGTGATGTCGATGGGGGCGATGGAGCCTTGGCGGGTGAGCGCGGAGACCTGGACGAACTTTTCCTTGTGCGGGGCGGTGGTGGCGGAAGCGGTTGGGGGAGCATGCCGTGCAGCTTCGATCTGGCTGAAGTCCTTGCCGATCATTCGGCTGACGAGGTCGACGCGTTGGAGGCTGGCGGTTTCGTATTCGCCGACGAGGCGGCCATCGCGGAGGACGGTGATGTGGTCGGAGACCTCGTAGACCTGATCGAGGAAGTGAGTGATGAAGATGATGCCGAGGCCCTGGTCTCGCAGCTTGCGCATGACGCCGAAGAGCTCCTGGGATTCGTTTTCATCGAGGCTGGAGGTGGGCTCATCGAGGATGAGGAGGCGGGCGTCGATGTCGAGGGCGCGGGCTATGGCAACCATCTGCTGGATAGCAATAGAACAACTCGACAGCTCCTTGGAGACGTCGATGTGGAGGTCGAGGCGGGAGATCGCGGCTTCGGCGCGTTGCGAGACCGCTCGCCAGCAGATCCTGCCGAAGCGCGTGGGCTCGCGGCCGAGGCAGATGTTCTCGGCGACGGAGAGATGGGGGATGAGGTTGACCTCCTGGTAGACGGTGCTGATGCCGAGTGCCTCGGCCTGCTTGGGCGATCGCGGGTCGATGGGTTGGCCGTCGAGGAGAACCGTGCCAGCGTCGCGTCGGTGGACGCCGGTGAGGGTTTTGACGAGGGTGCTCTTGCCGGCGCCGTTTTCACCCATGAGGCCGTGGATCTGGCCGCGGCGGAGGGTGAAATCGACGCGGTCGAGGGCGAGGACGCCGGGGAAGCGCTTCGAGATCCCTTGCATCTGCAGCAGCTGGTCAGGCATCGGTGTTTCCGAGGGGGCCTTAGTACTTTCGCGACTCGATGACAGCGGCGGCCTGAGACTGCTCGTAGACACCTTCCTGGATCACGGTTCGCTTAGGGAGCTTCTTGCCAGCGAGGACGGCTTCGACGGCATCGAAGAGCTGCGGGCCGATGAGGGGATTGCACTCGACGGTGCAGTTGAGCTTGCCGGCGACCATGGCCTCGAAGGCGCCTTTCACGCCGTCGATGGAGACGATGAGGATGTCTTTGCCGGGCTTGATGCCGGCCTCTTCCATGGCCTGGATGGCGCCGAGGGCCATGTCGTCGTTGTGAGCATAGAGGGCATTAATGCTCTTGCCTTCGGGGCTCTTAAGGAAGGCTTCCATAACTTCCTTGCCTTTGGAGCGGGTGAAGTCGCCAGTCTGCGACTTGATGATTCTCATGTCGGGGTACTTCTTCATGACCTCTTCGAAGCCGGTTTTGCGGTCCTTGGCGGGAGCGGAGCCTGGGGTGCCGACGAGCTCGGCGATGCTGCATTTTCCGCCGGAGGCTTTGGCGAGCCAGTTGGCTGCGCGGCGGCCTTCTTCGACGAAGTCGGAGCCGATGAAGGTGACGTAGAGCGAGTCGTCGGTGACATCGACGGCGCGGTCGGAAAGGATGACGGGGATACCCGCGGCCTTGATTTCCTTAAGGACGGGTTCCCAGCCGGTTTCGATGACGGGGGAGAAGGCGATCACATCGACGCCCTGGGCGATGAAGGAGCGGAGGGCCTTGATCTGGTTCTCCTGCTTCTGCTGGGCGTCTGAGAACTGGAGTTCGATGCCGCGTTTGGCGGCCTCGGACTTGATGGACTCGGTGTTGGCGGTTCGCCAGGCGCTTTCGGCGCCGATCTGCGAGAAGCCAACGACTTTGCCCTTCTTGCCTTTGCAGCTGGACGTCAGTGAGCAGCAGAGGGCCACCACGAGCCCGGCGATCATCCATCGGCTTGCGCTACGGATCATGTCTATCTCCTTATCGTATTCTTGTTTACTGGACACGGAGTGCCAGGAGCGTCACGCTGCATGGCGCAACGGTGATCTTATCCGAAATCCCTTGCACGGTCGCTTCTTCGATGGTCACCTTATCCGGCTTGCCCGGATCGTTATAGACCATGGGGTCGTTTCCGGCGATCTGGTAGCGTTGGCCGGAACCGGTGATCTTGACGCCGAGGAGATTGAGGGAGATGTCCGCGGGGGCCATGGAGGGATTAACGATGCCGAGGGTGAGGGTTTTGCGGTCGTCGCTGAGGGCGGCCATGGCGTCGATCGATCCGGTGGTACTGGTGGCCAGGGGCAGGACGCCGAAATGCTGGCGGTAGAGCTTGAGGGCGAGGCCGGTGGTTTCGAAGGCGGCAGCGGTCTTGCTGGTCTTGATGCAACCGATGACGTTGACTGTCTGGGCGTAGTTGGCCATGTACATGATGTCGCTGTTCCGGGCGTACTCATGGATTCCGGCGGCTATGCCGAGGCCGTCTTTGAGGAAATAGCGTGTGCCGAGCTCGCCGAAGGCGTGGGGGCCGTACCAGTAGTTCCACTCATCGAGGGCGATGCGGATGTCCTTGCCTTTAAGCGAATCGAAGTCCTTGCGGTACTTGCGGTGGGCTTCGGCGATGCGGCGGATGTTGTCGGGGATCTGGCGGACGTGGGCCCTGAGGGAGGACTTCTCCTGGACGTAGAAATGCTCGCTGACAAGGTCCATGTGGTCGGCGCAGTTTTTCATCATGCCTTCGCTCCACTGCCCGACGGCGCCGACGGCGATGAGCTTGATGGAGGGGTCGGCTTTGCGCATGGCGACGGCAAACTCGTTGTGCTTCTGCTGGTAATTCTCGAGGGGCATATGTCCGAGCTGCCAGTTGCCGTACATTTCGTTGCCGATGCTCCAGAACTTGACGTTGTAGGGCTGAGGGTGGCCGTTTCTGGCGCGGAGCTGGCCCAGGGGCGTGTCTGGGGCAGCATTGGCGTACTGGACTTCCTCAGCGGCGCTGCTGGCGTCGCCGAGGCCGCTGTTGACGGCGATGTAGGGGTCGGTTTTGAGGAGGTCGCAGAAGACCATGAACTCATCGAGGCCGAAGTCGTTGTGCTCGATGCCCTGCCAGGCGGGGTTTTTGCGTGGGGGACGGCGGTCGGGATCGCCGATGCCGTCGCGCCAGTTGTATCCGCTGACGAAGTTGCCGCCGGGCCAGCGATACACGGGTGAATCGAGTTGTTTGAGGAGTTCGAGGGTGTCGGGTCGCATGCCCTGGATGTTGTCGGCGGGCATGAGGGAGAGGGTTCCGATGCTGAGGGCACCTTTGCCGGCGGCGGAGATTTCGAGGCGGCCGTCGTCGGTGGTGGCGGCAGAGGTGAATTGGAGGGGCGTTTTCGCGTAGGAGTCTACGACGTTGTCGATCTTGACGGTCTGGCGATCATCGGCGCCGTCGCCCCAGACGAGGCTGACGCTGACGGGCCCGATGTTGCCGGAGCCGGCGAGCCAGATGCGTCCGACGTATCGCTTGCCGGCGACGAGGCCGAGGCCGGCGTGGGCGATGCCGCAGGACTTGTCGCCTGGGAGGGTGATCTTGGGGGTGTGTTCGCCGACGAACGCGCCTTGGCGGACCATGGCGATGGCGTCGGCGGGGCCGATGACTTTCCAGGGGGACTCTTTATGGCCAGGCGCGAAGAAGAACTTGCGGTCCTGGAGCATTTCGGCCCAGATGCCGCCGTAGATGCACCGGCCGAGGTGCTCGATGAACTGGCCGTAGACGTACTTCGAAACGGGCTGGCCGGGTTTACCGGCGTCAATGCTGATGGTCGCTGCTTGCCTGGTCACGGGAACTACCTCCACAAGTCCTACGTCGATGTACTGTCCGCCCTGAGTCTGCTGACAGTGAACAGCCAGGAGATTGGCGCCGGGCCTGAGCGCCGCTCGGGCAGCGGCGGTCATGGCCACGGGCTCATAGGACGCCACATATCCGCCGCACTTAGCGGCCAACACGCCGTTGATGTGGATTTCGGCGTCCTCGTCGTGATGGACCATGAGGCGCAGGTCAGCGAAGTTCCCCGGGGGCATGTTAAAGGGGCGGCGGAGCCAGATATCGGAGGAATTCCAGACGGTGCGGACGACGGAGCCGGGTGTGCCCTGGGTGCCGAAGCCGCCGCGAGCCTGTTTCCATGAGGAGTCGTTGAAATCGGTGTTGTACCAGTTTTCCGGGGGCGTCTGGGTGGTGTAGCGCCAGTTCTGGGGTCGTCGTTCGGAGGTTGGGACGACCTCTTCGATTTCAGGAGGTATGGGCAGTTCCGCCCACTTGCCGAGGACGGTTTTGTCGCGGCTGGCCCATTTCTTCCAAGTCGGGGCGTCGGAGAGCATTTTCATGAACACGCCACCGATGACGGGCCGGGCGTGCATGCCGGCGTGGCGGCCGGTGTGGGTGAAGTAGAAGTCGGAGAAGGGGACGCGATCGGGGGTTTTGTTGAGGAACTCATCGATGGCTGAAACGATCGCCTGGAAATCCTGGTCGTTTCTGGCGAGGGTGGCGGTCCAGAGCTCCCAGTCGGTTTTGGTGTAAGGCTGGCGGGAGTCGAGCGGCAGGCCGTAGGGCTTCATGACCTTGCGGTAGTAGGCCATTTCCTTGCGAGCGACTTCGGAGGGGAAGACGTCCAGGCCGAGGATCTTGTCCCAGACGAGGTTGTACTTCTGGCTCCAGGTGTTGGCGCGGTCGAAGGCGAGGCGGTAGTGATCGGTCTCGTCGGCGGCTGGCACCCACTTGGCCGCCAGTTCCCTGGCGAACTTGGCGTATCTCGCCGCATTCACCTTATCCCCGCGCATATCGCAGAGCATGCCGTAGGCGGCGATGGCTTCGATGGCCTTGATGGAGAGGTTGGCGTTGTGGGCGAGGTGCCCGGCGAAGTCGTCAGTACAGAGCTGGTTTTCGGGGTCGAAGCCTTTGACCTCGAGATACTGGACCCATTTGGTGAGGAGGGGCCAGTATTGGCTGGCGAAGTCGGCGTTGCCGTCGATCCTGGCGATGGCGGCGACGAGGAGGATCATGTTGCCGCTTTCCTCGACCGGCATCTGGTTTTCTTCGGTGCGTTCGCCCCCGCCGTAGACCTGGCCTGTGGATTGGGGGTAGGTGCCGAGATCGTGTGGTGCGAAAGGCCACTTCCATCGGGGGTTGGCGGCGTAGCCGAGGACGGTAACGAGGGAGGCCTTGGCGAGGGTAGGGCTGAGGAGGAGGAACTGGGGGGCCATGGGGTAGATGACATCGACGGTGGCGATGCAGCCATTGCTGGTGTTTTCCTTCGGGAAGAGCATGGGCTGGCCATTGGCGTCGGCGGCGAGCTTGTTTCCGGCGAGGCACTGGCGATAGGCGAGGGCGCAGATCTGGGCGTACTTGGTGCCGCCGACCTTGGCCAGATCGGCCATCAGCTCGTCATCGAAGGCTTCGCAGCGTTTCTGGAGGGAGGGGTAATCGTGATCGGCGTTCTGGAGGAGTGCGGTGGCATCGGCCCCGTTTCGCCGCCAATAGGGGCGCAACTGCTGGCCGAAGTAGTTGATGGAGTAGATGTCATCGTAGGCGAGCATGAGGCAGCGGCTGACGGCCTGCGCGCCCACCTTACCCAACTGGAGGACGGCGGAGATCACCGGCATAATATCGTTGGCGGCGCGGGGCTGTGGGGGCTCGTCGCCGGGGAGGACGGAGCCGTCGGCTTTGAAGGCGGCCACGGAGGCCTGAAAAGAACCGGCGGCCAGTTTGCCCCACTCGCTCTTGGCAGCGAGGTAGGCATAGCCCCAGTCGATGCGCATGTCGTCGCCGCGTTTCTGCAGGACGGGCTGATCGGCAGACCCGATGCGCAAGGCAAGCAGGCCGGGCGGTTCGACGCGCGACCAGGTGACTTTCTGGTCGGGTGTGTTGACGGTGATGACGCCGCTGGCGGCGAAGTAGATGGAGACCTCGTGTTCGCGGCCATCGATCGCCGCGACGTCCCAGGTCAGATACGTCACGGGGCGGGAGAGGATGTCGAGGTCATCGGGGAGGGCGGGGGTCATGAAGGTGAGCTTGACCAGAACCTGGTTGGTCTTGAACTGGTAGATGGTGCGCGTGGGCAGGACCTGCAGGCCAACCTGTTCCATCGGGGGGACGTCCTTGGGATCGAGTCCCATGAGGCGGAAGGTCTGGCCGTCCACGCGGATAAGGCTGGTCAGGGGATGCTCTTTGCGGGTCCAGTGGCGCGTGTTGTCATCGGTGAGACGATCGGCGCAGGACCAGATGCTGAAGTAGGGATCATGGGCCACGAGGGGGACGGCTGGGGGACGAAACGCGGGCGGTTCGCCGGCAGCTTCCGCGGCAAGCGAGAGAGTCGCCGGAGCAACCATTGCGGCCAGCACACCGAGCACGATTGCGATTGCCATCGATTTCATGTTGCCTCACTGGAACGCGAGCCCTAGCTTCCACTGGCCCGACGACGCATCATTTCGCGGACGCAGTATGCCAAGTCAACTGCACAAGGGAAACCCCCTGGGGCGGCAGAATGAAGCTGAACGTCAGCCTGCCGCCGTCAACCGCAAACCACTGCGGAGACGAGAGCATCTGCAACTGCCCTGCCGCTTGGAGCCTGGCGTGCTGCTCTTCGGTGGGCCTCTGCGGCGAGCCCATCTGCTGCCAGACCGTATGTGCATTGCTGTGCTGATTGTCCACACGGTAGTGGTGGACGAGGACGCGCGACGCGGACGGCGGGAGGTTGGCGAAGGCCAGTTCAACGGCTGCTTCCTGCCCGCTGAGTGTATCGTCGTGGTAGTTGAAGATCAGGACGGAGATCTGGGCGTCTGCGCCGGTAGCCAGCGCGTCGATGTACGGCTCGGTGCGGACGGCCTGGGCGATCAGCGAGTCGGTGTTGCGGCTGGGATCGCTACGGGTGGCGAGCCGATCACCCGACATCAGGCCGAGCATGCGGAAGAGGTTAAGCACGGGCTTGTCGATGCCGTTGGTGGCGAGGGTGCGGAAGCCCTCGAAATAGGGTTGATCCTCGAACTCGAAGGCCCAGGTGACGGCGCCTTGAAAGTTGACCTGTTTTTCGCGGGCGAGGTCGAGGGTGTGGCGGATGGTCGCAGCGGTGTATGCGGCATACTGGGAGCCGTTGCGGTAGGAATTCTGAGGATGGAGGCGTGCGGCGGACGCGGCGGAGCCCTCGGGGTCGGACTCGCCGATAATCATGGGCGTCTTCTTCCACTCGGGAAAGGACGCGACGATCTCAAAGCCCTTGGAGATGGCCTTCAGTTGGGGGGCGAGGTTCATCTGCGGGCGTCCGTCGGCGAGTCTTGTGGCGCCCTTGGCATGGAAGGCGATGTAGTCGAGGGGGGCGCCGGTCTTGCCGGTGGCGTGGTTTGTGCCGCGAGCACAGTGTTCGAGGAACCCCCGCAGGAAAGCGCCCGATCGGCCATCGCCGGGGTTGGTCGTGTGGGGGCCGCCGATCTTCGCCGTCGGCAGCGCGCGCTTGACGGCGTCGGCGGTGAAATCGTAGAGCTTGTGATACTCCTCGGGGGTGCCTTTCCAGTAGCCGATGTCGGGCTCGTTCCACAATTCCCACAGCCACGACTCAACCTCTGCCTTGCCATAGCGATCCACGCAGTGCTTGACCCAGGCGTGGATGAAGTCGGCCCATTTCTTGTAGTCGCTGGGCGGATAGGCCCAGCCTGTGGAGAAGGTCTTGGGCCAGTCGTGGCGGTATGGCTGCGGCTTGATGGATAGGGCCTCGGGCATGAAGCCGATCTCGACCAGCGGCCTGGTGCCTGTTTCCCGGTACGCATCGAAAATCCTGTCGAGGATGGTCCACTCGTAGATCGGCCGGCCGGATTCGTCCTCGCGGTAGGCGTTGGTGGATCCCCACTTGAGCGAGGGCGTTCCGTCGCCGCTGGTCAGCAGATTATGGCAGCGGAGGTAGACGGGCGCCGGGCCGAGTCGCGACAGCTCGCCCAACAGCTTCTTGCCGTATTTCATGTACGTGTAGTTGCACTCGTCATAGCCGAAGTACGCCCAGACGGGCTCGAACACGCCCTGTTTTGCCGTGTAATCGACAGCGATGCGCACGGGCGACGGCGGCGCTTGCTGGCTCCACGCCGCCGCCGAGCAGATCAGCAACACGGTAAGCTGCAAGCCCAGGCATTTCATGCATGCTCCTTTCTACTCCACCTTCCACTCGTGGATACCCGCGGCGAATCGCTCGGGGAGCTGCACTTCCAGACGCAACCCCTCCGCCTCGATGGAATCGAACGTCGTTCGATTGTACCTGTCTTTCTCAACGCCGTAGCCGCTGGGGTTGGTCACTTCCTTCCACTGCCCCCCCACCTTCGCCAGCAACTTCCACGACGCCGGCAGGCGGCATTCGCCGATACCGGTATCGTCGAACCAGTACACTTCGACGGTTTTCGCCTTGGTGGGCTTGAGGAAATCATACTGGACCCACTCCCTGGTGCCCTTCCGCGGCCACCAGTGGAAGAAGGGATTGTTGTGATCGATGGAGCTGCTGGGCTCGAGCTGATCGGTCAGGGCGCTGACGGATCCGCCGCCGGAAACGGTAACCTTGCTGGTGAACGCGATGGTCCTGGCGGGGAGGGGCTTGGCCGCTGATGCATCGCGCGCCAGCCAGACGGTCATGGGACCGGGCTTGCGATGGGCCCAGGCATAGTAGGGGATGCAGGTGAGTTCCTGTTCGCCGCTGGGCACGGGCTTGCCTTCGTCGTTTCGGCTGACGACCTGAGCCTTGGCGGTGATGGCCACCACGCCATTGAGCAGGTCTTTGCGGAATTCAGCACGAAGCGGCGAATCATCGGGGAGGACCACATTGAGCACGCCGCCTTCGTTGTCTGGGCCTTCGGCACAGTAGACTATGGGCCCGCGCTCGATGGCGACTTTCCCCGCATCGTCTTTCACTTTCTCATGTGCCAACACGCGACGGGGGGTCATCGGGAGATTGAGTTCGATCACGTCGCCTTTCCGCCAGTCTCTTTCGATCCGGGCAAAGCCCTTGTCTATGATGGTCGACGCGGGCTGCCCGTTGACCCTCAACCCGACCTCGGACCTGGCGTCCTGTGCATTGCGATACAGATCGCCAGGGACCACGCGCCCCACGGCCCACCCGGGAATCCTCACACACAGTGCAAACCTGCCCGCCTTCTCGGGGTCGACGGTGATCTTGACGGCGCCTTCCCAGGGGTATCGAGTTTCCTGCTTGATCTGCACGGCGCCCCTGCCCATCTCGACCGTGGCACTGCCCCCGATGAACAGGTTCACGTACAGATGGTCATCGCGGTGGGCATAGGTGTAGCCGGGGATCGACGGTACAAACCTGACGACGTTCGACGGGCAGCAGGCGCAGTCAAACCAGGGCGAGCGTCTGCCGCCGTTCGATTCGAGCGGATTGGGGTAGAAGAAGCGATTGCCTTCCATGGCCACGCCTGAAAGGAAACCGTTGTAGATGACGCGTTCGACGACATCCATGTACTTCGAGTCGCCCGTCATCAGGAACATGCGATGGTTCCAGAGGGCATTGGCGATCGCGGCGCAGGTTTCGGCGTAGGCGCTGCGGTTGGGCAGCTCATAGGGATCGCCGAAGGCCTCTCCGCCGCCGCGTGCGCCGATTCCGCCGGTGATGTAGAGCTTTCGCCCGACGACATCCTCCCAGAAGCGGTCGACGGCTTTGACAAACTCAGGGTCGCCAGCCAGCGCCGCCACGTCAGTCATGCCGGAGTAGAGGTACCCTGCGCGGACCGCGTGGCCAACGGCCTCGGTCTGCTGCAGGACGGGCTTGTGATCCTGGCTGTAGGTCCCGTAGAGCCGATGACCGTCCGCGCGGCCGCGTGCCTCAATGAAGAATCTGGCCATGTTGAGATACTTCTCATCGCCCGAGACGCGGTAGAGTTTGCCGAGGCCGATCTCGATCTCCTCATGGCCCGGGGGATCCTGGCGTTTGCCGGGCCCGAAGACGCTGCATACGAGGTCCGCATTTCTGATAGCCACGTTCAGCAGCGTTCGCTTGCCGGTCGCGAGGTAATGCGCGACGGCGGCTTCGTAGAGGTGACCGGCACAGTACAGTTCATGTCCGGCGCCGATGTCCGACCATCGTTCTTTGCCGCCGGGGGGCATGTAGTCGGGGCCGCAGAGAGTGCGAGCGGTGTAGAGGTATCCGTCGGCCTCCTGCGCGGCTGCAATCTTCGCGATCACGTCGTCGAGATAGGCCTCGAGCTTGTCGTCCTGCTGAATCGCCAGGGCATAGGAGGCGCCCTCGATCACTTTGTAGACGTCCGAGTCATTGAAATAGAT
>Ga0315284_10003270_pt1 | contig 22998 bp, 27 predicted proteins | sample YL17G09_16_MG_FD_203696 | JGI IMG/M metagenome (GOLD analysis project Ga0315284, IMG submission 203696) | Sediment microbial communities from Yellowstone Lake, YNP, Wyoming, USA - YL17G09_16 | ecosystem: Environmental > Aquatic > Freshwater > Lake > Sediment | place: USA: Wyoming | collected... | reverse complement strand
CTCCACCATTTCGTTTGTAGTTAGGGCATGTCGATAAACATTCGATACCTCGGCAGGCGGACAAGCAACAGCGTTCGGAATGCGCCGGGGAGCTACTTTTTGCACGGCCCGGAGAATCGTGAGCCTTACATTCCGCCGTATCCGCCGTTGCCTGCGACACCCGCACCGCCGACGCCACCCACGCCACCCACGCCATCGTACATCATTTCAGGCACGGTCTCGGAGAACGGGACTGGCTTCAGTGCGCTGTTGGGCGTGTCGAGCGTTGGCACATTCGCCAGTGCGACTTCAGGCAGTTACGGTTTTGCGGTGCCCTCTGGTTACAGTGGTCTGGTCATTCCGATTTGGTTTGGCGGCACCTTCAGCCCGCTTGGCCGAAGCTACATTTCCGTGGTCGCTGACCAGCCCAATCAGGACTTCGTTTTCACAGGCACGACTCCAGCGCCCCCGACACCGCCCGTCATCCTTACCGGTGAAGTGCGTCTTGAAGGCATTCCGTATGATTCTGCGACGGTTGATTTCAGCGGCTCCGGTTCCGTGATTACGGATTCTTTCGGAACTTACATCGGCACCGTCAGCTACGGCTACAGCGGTTCAACGGCGCTTTCTGGCTTTAATCCGCCAGTGTATACAGTGACGCCTTCGAGTCGCAATTATAGCGGCCTGACGACTAATCAAGCGGGTCAGGATTTCGACATCGACATCAATTTCCTCGTTATCTCCGGCACGGTAACCGAGAGCGGAACAGGCATTCCGGTGTCGTATGCCAACGGCTTTGGCACATTCGCTACGGCTGCCAGTGGGTCGTACGGCTACTACGTGCCTTACGGCTGGAGCGGTGACACTATTCCGCTGTCTGGGAGCGGCACCTTCTCACCGGCCAGCTATGTTTACGGCCCGGTTGGCGTGGACCACCTGAACGACAATTTTGCTTTTTACGCTTACCCGGCTCCGCCAGTTCCGACCGATTGCCCCATCCCCGGTGCGAATGTAGACATCCCACTGCCCGGAGGAAACAACGCCAGCCGGAACGTCATCGACCCGGTAAACAACTTGCTTTGGGTTCTCGACGAGAGTGGCCCGAACGTTTACTACGTGGACGTGCTGGCCGGAACGTACGCAGGCAGCGTCGTTACCAATTCAGCTTTTGGCAATCCCTGCATTGCTTACGACTCGGCCAACCGAAAGGTCGTGGTCAGCACTTACGACGGCAGTCTGGCCTTCATCAACCCGGTCAGCAAGGCGGTCACGTATTCCAATTTTGTCCAGCAATGGCCCGGTTTCCACATGTTGGCCATCTCCGACGCAGGCACGGCGTTCGTGGCGGACAACCGGCACAACACTTGGCTCTACGCGGTGGACTGCGCTACCGAACAGCTTATCGGCCAGCACTCGTTGACGCCTGATTCTATTTTCACGGATTCCATCTGCTTTGCCGAGAACATCGGCCAACTGGTGGTTAATCACAGCGGGCCGTTTGGGACGCGCTTCTTCCTATTCAATCCGGCGACCGGAGCGTTCGCGGCAAGTGTGCTCACGTCCGGGGCGTGGTCGTTCAATTACGAGAACTACTATGTGCGGGCAACCGGCCACGTGCTGATGAGCCGCGCAGGCGCGAGCAACGCGGACATCATCGACATCGCGCAGGGCACGAACGCAACCATCCTTGGCCAGTTACCGAACTACATGCGCCGTATCAGCGACGCGACGGAGGACACCTGCTCGAACACGCTGTTTGTCAGCGACGGAAATTACAACATTTCGGAGTACACGCTGGACGGCACCTACACCCAACTTCGTGAGAACAGCAACCTGTTCAATGGTCTCAGCCCGACGGGTCTGGCACATTCGCGGGCAACGAACCTAATCTACTGGGAGGACTGGAGTGCTGTTCCGATTGCGGTGAAATCAGTTCAAGCGGTTCAAATTGGCACCACGATTCAGAACGCCGTTTGGATACCTGCCCTCAACCAGATTGCTCCCAGCACAGGCACAACGGTTACGAATGGTACATTCTTCGAGTTCACTGGCACAACCACCGATGCAAACGGGCGCTACATGGTTTGGTGGGATGGCTTGCTGACGAACACGGGCGCTCCGTACGAGGCTAAGGTTCGCTTCGACTACACGGGCAGCCAGTTTGCCGTTATCACAGGCGGCGGTGTGGCCAATACGAGCCAAGTTGAAGCGTACTTTTTCAACCAGCCGATGGCACAATTTGTATCGAACTCAAACGGCAGCTTCGGCGGCGTTATTGAAGCTTTTGGCACTGTTTACTACGGTTGGAATGACATTACGATAGGTTTTGCCACCTATTCAGGCATGTCGAATAGTCCTCCGTCAGCTTTTTACACCACGCTGACCGGCAACGCCACCATCACCGTGCTTTGAGCGCCGCGCACACGCCCAGCAGCTTAATGGCTGCTGCGGCGCTCGTTTTTAGCCCCGTGGGAGAGTAGTCAAATCCAGCCGCCTTTGAAGCGGTACAGCCGTTGGTGCAAATCCAACCGGGGCCGCCATTTTACGGGTCGAACGGACAGTGGGTTATCCTCATACATTGGTGATGAACGGCGGGAAACCGCCAAGGCCGCAGGTGAGCCTAAATCCCTGTATTCCACGCCAATCCTTACCTGTAAACTTTTCGACGCTTGGCTTGTCCGTAGGACGGCAGCAGGCCGGTCACACGATAGCCTGTAATTTGTGAACTCTGTCCGTCAGCGTAAAAGGGGCGTCGATTTTCTGCCGGGTGATGTAGTAGTAGCATGACTGGCTCTGACCCAGTTCGTGAGGGAGCGTAACCTTCCCCGGCAGCCACTTTCATACGGAGGGCACCAGCAGTGCAGGCCGGTCTCCAAAACCAGCCTTGGCGGGGGCAGCACCCGCTCTCCGTGCCATTTGGTAGTTATGCCGATGAAACGTGTCATTGAAGCGATTGGCGACCTCGGCCAAGAAGAACCGCCGGAGTCGCCGATTGCCAAACTCGGTCAAGCTCCACTTCCGCCGGAGGAACAGGAGCCGGAGGAAGGCTTTGACCCGCGTGAATATCTGAACAGCGGTCTCGACCTCGGCCAGTACCTCGAACCGATGGGTTTTTCCAAGCGCAGCAATGTGCGCGACGGCGTAAGTGTATACACCATGCGCCACGTGCCGCTGGAAAAGCCGCTGCGTTTTTATGCCGAGGATGACACTGTAGACGACATCACGTGGGCGAACATCCATGTCCGTTTCGACGCCGTAGCGGCTACGCCCTTCTGGCGCGTGCTCGTCAGCCCCGGCCATGAGGATTCATTTTTTACCAGCCTGCAAATGGCCAAGATTGTCCGGCTCGACTCCAAGACCGCGAGCGCGATGGAGTGGGTGCCAGATGCCGTTGCAGCCGCTAAAGCAGCCATAGAGAGCGTCCAGCAGCCCTGTCGCGGGCATCTGGCCTCGCTGACTCACCGGCTCAAGCAAGCCGGGTATCGACCGTTTAATCGGTAGTGTGCGCCGAGTAGCGAAGGCAGCGGTCTGTAAAACCGCCACCCTCCGGGAAAACAACGCTGGTGCAATTCCAGCCACTACCACCATTTGGGACGTTAGCTTAGCCCAGCTAAAGCGCCTGCCTGTCACGCAGGAGACCACGGGAGCAAAGCCCGTACGTCCCGCCACTATTTAGTTCATGGCCTTGACCATCCTTAAAGGAAAGAAGTTCAGCGTCACCGTTAAATCGAAAAAGAAGCGCCCCGATTACGTCCAAGTAGAATTGGTTGATGGCGACCGAACGACGACGGTGAAACATCACCTTACCCCGGATGAATGCCGGGTGTTCGCCTTCGCGTTGCAGAAAGCGGCTAAGGCATGAATACGTTAGAACTAGCACAGAAGCTCGCGGAGGCGCGGGAGGTTGTAGATGAAGCCATCGTCAAGAACTGTCCGGTGCCGGTTTTCTATGCGGACAAAGACGGCAAGTGGTGCCGGGTGAATGAGCCGATGGAGAAGCTGCTGGCTGCCGAGAGCGATGAACTTCTGGGCGCTCGCTGGCTGAAGTTCTCCAAGGGCAGCAAGAAGGACTGGGACGCGGCCATCAAAGCCAAGCAGGATGCAGCCAGACTTTATTTGAAGTTTAAGGCTGCTGATGCGCGTGAGGTCGCAGCTTTTATCAGCCTGATACGCCTGATGAACGGAGGATTCATCGGCTTTGTTTTACCAATTTGCGAGCACCCTACCGGGTGCCCGGTGCATGGTTTCTTGCTTCACAACATTGAGGCCAATGGAACCAATGCAGCCCAAGAGCGCGGCTGAACCTGTCTACACAGGGACAGTGGAAGTAATGATGGGAACGTCGCGTGTCCCCTTGGGTAAAGCTTTCCGGGATGTGGCTCAGCTTAGTTAGAGCGCCGCACTGGGGGTGCGGAGGCCGCGAGTGCGAATCTCGCCATCCCGACCATTTACGCCACAGCCCCGCGTGGACCTCGCGGCCCCACAGGTCCGGGTGGCCCCTTCTCGCCTCGTTCGCTGTGTTCGCCCTTCACATTCTCTTTGCGCTGGATGAAATAGAGCGCCAGTCGATACGCAGCGGAGCTTTCGGCTTTGACCTCTTGAGCGAGTTCCAGCGTTGCAGCGGCCAGTTCAGTGGCGTCCTGCTTTGATTTCAGCAGGTGCTTGCGAAGGCCATGAATGGACAAGACCATGAAAACGGACACGGCCAACCCATCTAGGACCGCGACGTTTTCATAATGCTGTCCAGACCATCCAAATCCGACTTGCGCTAAGCTCAAGGAGCGGCGCAGTAGCACGAAAAAGTTCAAGGTCATCAGGCACAGCCAGAGTCTCCGGGGCGTTATTTCGCGCAGTGGCCGGGCCATAAAAGTGGCCAGCAATTGCAGCGCGAGAGCGACTACGGCGATTGCCAATTGAACTTTGTCCAGTGCTGTCATCACCTAACTACCTTCAGCGCGTAGCTCAGCCAAGCAGAGCGCACGGTTCGGGTCCGTGAGGCCGTGGGAGCAAAGCCCACCGCGCTGACCATTTTTACGGGTCCGCTTCAAGGCTGGCCGTCGCCGGTAAATTCGTTCGACAGAGAAGCTGAGAGCGATGAGGCACGGCTGGCAAGCCCGCTAACCAGCGCGGGCGGACCCGCCAATCTACGGGGTGTAGCGAAGTAGCCAAACGCGCCTGCTTGGGAGCAGGAGACCGTGAGTGCGAATCTCACCACCCCGACCATTTACTTCTCACCGAAAGGTGATGGGGTGACCTGAAAGGGTTGCCCCTTAAATTTCATTGCTGGGTAGCACAATTAGTCGTGCGCCTGACTGTTAATCAGGAAGATGTCCGTGCGAGTCGGACCCCAGCAGCCATTTACTTCGGAAATTTCGGGAAGCCGTTGGCCTTGGCTTGGTCCTCGTACCAGCGTATTTCATCACGGAGTTTGCCTAGATGTTCAGCGAGCTTTTCTGCGACACAATCGCTGGCGCTCCCGTCCAAATTGAGGGCTTTGCGGACGGCTTCAGCGTGCCGGACAAATCTGTGTACATTCAGCGTGGCAATCAAGGCAACAAGAGCAATGCCGTTGGCCGTAATGACGCTGAAGGTTTCAGAGAGCCGAAGAATTTCAATGATGCGGTGCAGGAACATGATGGTGAAGCCCAGAAAGACTGCGGTCCACGCCTTCATGTTGATTTTGCGCCAGCACCGACACCAAACGGCGAGGGCGGCAACTTGTATCGTCAGCGCCAATCCGGCAAAAATTGAAATGATGATGCTCACGCTTTAACTACCCTGCTCCCGTGGCCGAGTACATGAGGCATCCGCCTTCTAAGCGGACGAACGCTGGTGGGATTCCAGCCGGGAGTACCACGTCCCCGTAGCTCAGTTACCAGAGCGCGGACCTCCTAAGTCTGAAGTCGCAGGTGGGATTCCTGCCGGGGACACCATTTAGTTGGTCTGCACGAATACACCAAGACCGGTGAGCGTGATTACGTCCGCAGCACCTTGCCCGGCGGGCGCGGCATTCGTTCCACCGCTCAGGTTCAACTGGGCACCGGCCCCAAACAGAGGGCTGGCCACGCAACGAGCGAGGATGTGGTTCACCGAAGTAACGTCTAAAGCACAGCCTTGAAAGTCTACAGTCACGCCAGCGCCAAAGACCACTTGAGGAATGCTTACGGTAGTCAGAAGCGGACTCAGAAAGCCCATCAAGTTTCCGCCGAGTGTCGTTAGCGATGGTAGGCTGAGTGTGGCTATGTTCGTCTCGCTAATCTGGCACTGCTGCGCCACAGAAGTTAGCAGGGGGGCGCTGAACGAGGTTAGACCACAATTACCTACTTGAAAATCGGCCTCGGTGACATCCGTCAATAGCGGAAAAGCGAGGCTTGTTAAGAGCGGACAAAACGTTAATTGAACAAAGCCTGCGGTTTGGAGCACCGGGGCTGTGAACGCGGTCAAACTCGGACAATCGAACACAGCAAGTTTTCCAGTCAGCGCACTTTCACCTGTAACGTTGGTTAAAATGGGAAAGTGAAGTTCTTCCAGCAACGGCTGGGGGTTGGAAGAAAAAGCGACCATGCCGGTTTTTGTGTAGGTCATGGTCAACGCTCCGGTCAGGTCGCCAAAGCGCCAAACCACGTGGTCGTACAGCGCGAAGCTGGGAGGGGTGATGTCAAAGGGTCCGTTATCGACCACGACATTGTTTACGATGGTTGGTTCTGTATTGATGGCTATTGCCACGCTGCCGCCGCCTGTTTCATTACTCATGCTCTAACTACACGGAGGATTGGCCGAGCACTAAGGCACCGGCTTTGAAACCCGGAGTCTGCCGGAAGGCAGCGCAGGTGGAACTCCTGCATCCTCCGCCACTTTACGGGCGGTAACGTCGAGCGTTTCGAGATGCGGTGCAAATCCGTCGCTGTCCACAAGGAAGGTTGGCCGAGTCCAGTAAGGCACCAGCCCGGAAAGCTGGAGTCGCCGCAAGGCGCGTGAGAGCGAAGCTCACACCTTCCGCCATTTGTAGTTAGTCCGTGGCAGAGCCAACAACAGCACAAGTCGGTATGCCGGTCGAAGTGACGTTCGACGGGACCAATTTTCCGGCACCTGAACCGGTGGTGGTCTCGGCGGATGTCGGCGAACCGGTGAAGTACGTGCCGACGCCCGGCGCAGCGGACGACGTTTAATGGAGGATTGGCCGAGTACCAAGGCTCCCGCCTCGAAAGCGGTGGACTGGGGCAACCCAGCGCAGGTGGAACTCCTGCATCCTCCGCCATTTCCAGTTCTAGGTGTACATGCTCGTTAAACCGAAAGTATACAAGAAGGGCTGGGGCCGGGAACGCTGGCTCCACAACTCCGAGAAGTACGCCTTCAAGATTTTAGAGTTCAAGCAGGGTAGTCGCAGTAGCCTCCACTTCCACATGAAGAAAACCGAGACTTGGTTTGTCGAGTCCGGTGGCTTCGAGGTCACGGTTGTAGACGGCGCAACCGCAGAGCGCAACAAGTTTACAGTCACCCAAGGCGCGGTGCTCCACATTCCTCCCGGCGTTCCGCACCAAGTTCGGTGCTTCAAGGCCGGTCGGATATTCGAGGCGAGCACCCAGCACTTCGAGGATGACAGCTATCGCATCGAGAAGGGCGATAGCCAGCGATGATTTTGACGGGTCGAATTGGAGTGGGTTATCTTCACTGCAAATGAAGCGATGCGGGTTCGACTCCCGCTCACGGCTCCACATGCCGTGGCCTCGGAGGTAGCATTACATCCATCCCTAAACCCTTACCCGTCATTTTTTGTAAGGGGTGAAGCTTAGTTCACGAGCCTTGTGCTCATAGTACTCGATTTCCACCCTGTAGGCGGTTAGCACTTTAGCCAGTTCTAGGGCGACACTGGCTTTTTGCTCTGCTTCTCGCTTCTTAATGCCACGCCGCGTGCTGATGACGGCGAACAGAACCAGCGCGGAATTGCTGAGCGCGGTAAGTTGGCTCAAGGCGATACTGTCTACAAAATAGCCAGTACAGTGCAGAACAATGAGGGACATGCCTGCGAGAATGCAGAGCCAAACCCAGCGTGTAATTTTTTGGAACAGCAGGCACCACAAGCCGATTGCAAGCAGGTGGCACGCCATAGCGGAGGCAACGTATAGGTCAAATAATGTGATTGATTTCACAATTTAATTATCGGTCACGTAGCTCAGCCAGTTAGAGCACGCGCTTGATAAGCGTGAGGTCGTCGGTGCAAATCCGACTGTGACCACCACTTTACGTCGGGGTAGCTCAGTAGTAGAGCAGCGGTTTGAAAAACCGCGTGTCGCACGTGCGATTCGTGCCCCCGGCACCATTTCTGTGGGTCGAATAGTGTCGGTTATCACTTCAAACGAAAACCCGATGCAAACCAACTTATCCACAGTTCATGTCCGTGAGCGCAAAGTCGTCGAGCGACCTGCCCTTCAAGCAGGCAGTCTAAGGGGTGCGAGTCCCCTCACGGATACCACTTTCACGGCCCATTCGTCTACCAGCTAGGACGTTGGATTCTCAATCCAATGGAGCGGGGGCGGCACCCGCATGGGCTACCATTTAGTCAGGGCGACGTTCCAACGTAGTTGGCAGGTACACCTTGTCGGCGAGGAACCGGTCGAGCGTGATGTGGGTGCGCGGCGTCGTAGCCCAGCCATTCCAGATGTGGAGGATTAGTGCGTCCGGGTTGAACTGAGCGGTCGGGTTCTGGATGATGCTGTCGCTGATTTCCTCGAAGTGCTCGTAGATTGCCGGGAAGTGATAGCGCAGGCACTTGAGGGCGGTCTGCTCGCGCTTCTGGTCGTTGTCGAAGCTGATGATTCGTTCTCGAAGCACGGGGCCGACCAAGAGCCAAGCGTCGAGGAATCGTTGGACCCAAGCCGTGTTGCGGACGGCCATGACACCGCAACAGACGCCATTCCAGTCGATGGACATGGCGATGTCCCTGATGACCACCGGGAGGTCAATGTCGTTGCGGAGGAAGAAGGCGTCAGCGTCAATCCACCAGAGCACGTCGCAGCCGTGGAGTTCCTGCTGCATGATGCGGATGCGGTTCCAGTAGATGTCGATGTTCGGGTCTGGAACGTGATTGTAGACAACAAGCTGGTAGCCGCGAGCCTCGGCGTAGGCCCGGTTAATCGCCTGTGTGACCGGGCCGAAAGTCAGCCCGTCACAAAGCATGACCAGCTTTGTCATCAGTCGGGCAGGTCGCCGTGCTTCTTGAGTTCGTCGAGCTTGGTCAGCGGGTCAGCGAGGCCACCGACCACGGTGTAGACAACGAGGTTGTCTTTGTTGCCACGGTAGATGCCACGGTGGACCGTGTTGCCGGGCTTCATCATCCGGTTCAACTGGTCGAAGGCATGGTCGAGGTTCAACTGCGGGATGGAGGACAGCACGCTGACGCCGCCGATGATGACGACTCCCGCGACGGAGCCGGTCGCCAAGTCCACACCCCCGGAGAGCAGGTTGTTCTTCAGGTTGTTGCGGACGGCATAGCTGATGTCTGTGGCGTCGGTCCACTTGTGGACGGGTGTCGCGCCGAAGGTGATGAGGCCGGAATCAAACACGGTCTTGAGGTCGTTCACGTCGAAGCTGCTGTAGTGGCTGTGCTTCACCGACACCGTGTTGAACAGGTGCAGCAAGCTGCACACGCTCATGTTCGCGGTATCCCAAAACGGGTCCACGCTGAGCGACGGATACATTTTCCCGATTTTTTCGTTGTCGCAGATGATGAGCGGCGAGATGACGCCCTTCTCCCGGAGGAACAGCAAATCCTTCAGGGTGTTGTAGGCGTTCACGCTGACCTTCTTGCCTTCGGAAATCTTAGGCAGGGCGACGATGACACCCACCTTCTCGGTCGGGCATCGAAGGGCTTTCTGAAGCTCTACGGCAGTGTCTACAAGGTGAACTGCCGTGCCCGCACCGGTTCCGCCGCCCGCGCCGACGCAGACGAAGATGCGCTCGAAGCCTTGGCCGAAGGACCGGCGCATGAAGTCGAGGACATCTTCCTTGCGCTCCACCATGAGCGCCTTGGCAACCGCCGGGTTCTTGCCCGCGCCCCCGGTGCCGAAGCAGAACTTGCGCTCAGGTGGCACTTGGATGTGGGTCAAATCCTGTTCCGCCGTGTTGATGCAGCAGACGCGCTTGTAGCCCATCTTGTAGAACGTGGCCGCCAGCCGCGAGCCGCCTTGGCCACTGCCAATGAAGGCGAACTTGAACCCGGCCTGAAAGTCGTCAGCGATTTCCTGATTCACGACTTCTTCCGGCATGGGGATTTCCGGCACGTTTACGTCGAACTCCGGTGCGTTGTTGGTCTCGTCGCTCATATTTTACTTACAGAACCGATTTCTCATGCTCCCGTAGCTCAGTTTACAGAGCGCGACCCTCCGAAGGTCGAGGCCGCTGGTGGGATTCCAGCCGGGAGTACCATTTCAGCCCAGCCTCAACCGCTGGGTAGGGCACCCGATGGTTGCCCGCTAAAGGGTGAGAATCCCGACCATCACAATTTCATGCTCGCGTAGCTCAGTCTATAGAGCGCAGCCCTGCGAAGGCTGAGGCCGCTGGTGGGATTCCAGCCGCGAGCACCATTTTGTTCCACGTGGAACATTTTCGGGAGCGTAGCTCAGCAGTAGAGCAGGAGTCCTACAAACTCAAGGTCGCTGGGGCAGTACCAGCCGTTCCCACCATTTGCCTCCTACGCACAGATAGCGGTGCGCCAGTTTCGTAAACTGGAGACGGTCGGTGCGAGTCCGACAGGAGGCTCCAGATGTGGCCGAAGCATTAAAGTGATGCCGCTGGTTGTGAACCAGCCTAAGTGGGAGCGTTACCCACCGGTCACCCCAAGTCAGCCAACGACCAAGCAAGCGAATGGACCTGTCTGCAAAACAGAGGTTGCGGGGAGCGTTACCCCGGTTGGCTTCCAATTTGCTCAGTAGTTAAGGCATGAGCGAAGTTGTATACAACGGCGAATCGAATGCCTCAAGAGTGGTCAAGACACTGCTCGAAAATGAGGCAATACCCGCGCCTAGTCCATACGGAAAGAGGGTGCGCGTCAGGACGCCCAAGGGCGAAGTCCACGGTGACTGGAACGGTTACTACGACATGCGTGAGATTGGCGGCGGTCTGCACCACTCCATCGGATACCCGGATACGCAGGGCGGCTTCTCTCACGGGATGCTTCATCCGGGTGACGAGATTTTGGACCCGGTGCCTTCTCACGAGGAATGGTGGGAAGAAAAGAAGCGCCGGGACGCAGAGCACGCGGCCAAGCTGGCTCAGATGCGACAAGAGATTTAACGCGGCATAAACGTTTACAGATGCGTACCTGCCTTCCAAGCAGGCTGAGTGGGCGCGATACCCGCATGCCGCTCCATTTGCCATCCACCCGTAGAGAGCGACGGCCCTGTTCGGTAAACAGGTGATGGTCGGTGCAAGTCCGACGGATGGCTCCACTTCAACGCAGCGTAGCACAAGCAGTGGTGCGTGCCCCTCATAAGGGCAAGGGTGGTGGTGCAAGTCCACCCGCTGCGACCATTTTACGCCTCCCTAGCTCAAATACCAGAGCAACCGGCCCTTACCCGGTAGGCTGTCGGTGAAAATCCGACGGGGGGCACCACTTGAGTAGTTAAGGCCGATACCGCCAGCGCGGACGCGGGTTTTGTAAACCTGCGGTGGCCGGGGCAGCACCGGCTCTCGGCTCCATTAACGACGTAGCTCAGCAGTAGAGCGCCACACTGACACTGTGGAGGCCGTCGGGGCAGCACCGACCGTCGTTACCACTTTTCGGTTCTTAGAGGTCAATATGAATATGAACGTGCCCATGCAGCCCATGCCGACGGAATACAAACTCGTGCGGTCTGCGGACTCCGAAGCCTTCCAGACCGAGGTCAACAAAATGCTCAAGCAGGGCTGGATGTTCCACGGCCCGACCACGCACAGCGAGAATGGTTACGAGCAGCCGATGATTACGTTGGAGATTCGCCCGGTGAAGATGGGCAAGATGGACGGCAACGACATCATGCCGGTCAGCGGCATCATTCAGCGTTAAGCTCCCGTAGCTCAATTACCAGAGCCACGGTCCTCGAAACCGAAGGTTGCAGGTGGGATTCCTGCCGGGAGCACCACTTCAAGTCACTTGCGGCTCAGGCTCACCGGCCTTGGCCCGCAAGCGGCGCAGTTCCTTGTACAGAAATTCCACGTGAGAGTCGATGGTCTCACGGTAATTCTGCCCAGCAGGCAGTGGCCACGTTGTCCCTTTGAAGGGATACCAACGGACAGCGATACATTCGACGGCCCAATTGGTGACTTCTTGTTCGACGGCTTCTCGGTCTTTGGGGTCCATTGTTTACAATGAGGACGGGCCGCCGTTGCTTGGATAAAATGCGGCCTTGGGCGGCGGGCCTTTGATTTTCAAATCGGCAGGCGACCCCGGCGGTTCTTTCAGTGGTTCAATCGACAGTTCAGGAGTCAGCCCGGCTTTCTTTGCGACCGCGTAATAGTCCTTGCGCTCTTTGTGATGCTGACTGCGGATGATGTCAGCGGTATTGGGGTCGGCTGTGTGCTCGCGCTCAACTTTGCGCCCGGCCTGCTTTTCCCACTTCGATACGCCCTTTACGTTGGCTTTTGGCTTCAGACCTTTGATGGTTGAACGGGCAGTTGCGCCTTCCTCGTTTATGAGGGCGTCCACGACCCGGTAACCTGCGCTTTCCTTGGTGTAGAACAGGCCGCTATCCATGCAGTCCGTCGCGCATCCTTCGCACATGGGCGTGCCGGTCTCGTCCTCCATGTCCGACCGATAGACGGTTGTCCGGGCGGGCTTGCGGCATTTGCCGTGGCAGATTGGGCAGCCGGGGTCGCCGCACTCGCAGAAGTGCGGGGCCGGTATCTTCACACGCGGACGCATCGGATTCGGTTCGTTCATACTCTTTAACTACGGGCATGTGGTTTACCCGGAATAGCAGACGGGTCCGCTTCAGAGGCGGCCAGCCTTGGGGGTGCAATTCCCCCCATGCCCACCATCTTAAATACCCAGCAGCGGAGCAGGCCATGTCTTGAGGTCCGGGTCTTTGAAGTTCAGCTTGCCGTTTACGAATTTAGCTTTGGTGCGAATGCCTTCTTCAGACCACGGCAGGTTTAGTTTGCGTAAACGATGTACACGTTCCTCAAGGATTTCAAGGATGCCGGGCACCCATTTGAAGTGGTGGCATTCTCCCCAAGCCAGCAACGGAGCGCCGTGCTGCGTGTCGTGATGGCCCGAACGTAGCTCAAGCGTGGTCCGTACGATGTTCAGCTTGAAGCAACAGGCTCCGAAAGATTCTGTCAGATTGGTAGCCAGCGGGTAGGTGCCGTCCAGCGTTTCTCCGGGCGCGACCAGCGAGCCGTCGGCGGCAAATCGGTCAACGAGGCGGCACACGGATGCTGCGTAACCGCCAGCCTCCAGTCGGGCCATCATGTCTTGGAGCGTAACACCGGCTGTCCAGTAAAATTCATCGAGGTCGGCGACGACGTGCCACGGGTCGCGGAGAGTGGCGCGGATGCGGTCTACAGCTTTGGCGTCTGCCGGACCACACCAGACTGCTTCCTCCATCACGCCGTCTCGAATCTCCAAGTCCACCTTGCCTTTCCACGCTTCAATCTCAGGGTAGTGCGGATTGTTCCGGCCTTGGAACAGGCAGCAGATGAACCGGGTGGCACCGATGCTCAGGTAGTACCTGAAAAAGTAAGGCAGCAGGGCTATCCGGTCTTTTGTGGTGAACAGGACAAGCATACGGCTTAGAACTTGGTTCTTGAGGTCATGCAAATCATAGACCACAACGGAATGAATCTCACCAACAAGATGCTGCAACTCCGGGCTACGGGCGAGCCGACCTTCGGCGGAGCCTACCACAGCTACGAAGTGCTCATCATCGACAAGGCTGGCCTCGACGAACCGAAGGTCATCTGCAACGTCAATTTCCAGAATGGCCCGATTGCCGAGGCCGGGGTCAACGGGGTCACGCAAGAACTTCTGCTGGCCATCGTCATCGACCGGCTGGCGGCTTTCCAAGCGGGCAACTTCGCCTGCCGGGAGAACGCCGTGGCCTTGACCCACATCGAGACCGCCTTGATGTGGCTGGAGAAGCGCACCCGCGACCGCATCAAGCGGAATGTCGAGGGCGTCTACAAGCCTTAATTGCCCGCGTAGCCCAATAGCAGAGGCGTTGGTCTTAGGAACCAAAGGTTGTCGGTGCAACCCCGACCGTGGGCACCATTTGGAAAAACGCAACTCCACCTAACAAGCAGCGTTGACAGGGGGAGAGAACCCCTTGCCAGAGCCGGGACAGTGGCTCCGCGCCGGGCTTGCCCGGCAACTAACGAACCTCCCAAGTCCGTTCCCCGGTCTGCGGGGGAGGGGTGCGCCGGGTTTTGGGTTTGGTCGTGGAACCGAGGAATTTGCCTCTGAACTTTGGTCTCCAGCCTTTCTCGGTATTCTTGCCCATGCCGAACTCGTCGTGGCCGATGCCGGTAGCAACCTTGATGTCGTTCCAACGGTCGCCCAGCCAGCCTTCATCAACAGGCCGGTCATCGAGCAGCTTTTCTACGATTTGTCGGGCAATGCTTCGCACGCCTTAAATACAATGCCGGTGTGGCAAGCGAATAGTACAGCAATGCGGCTTAAACCCGCAGCTTTTGCGGGTGCGAATCCCGCCACCGGCACCATCGCGGGGTGGTTCACTCGGAACAGCAGACGAGACCGCCTCAAAAGCGGACAGCCTTGGGGGTGCGATTCCCCTCCCCGCGACCACCTTCATAAATCCGTTTTTTCTGGTTGACGGTAGGCGGATTCATGTATACATTCGTCACATGATTAAGACCGAACTCCGCAACTACGTCGCCCAAGTCAACGCCCAGCACGCCGCCGTGCTCGCCAAATTTCACGAAGGCATCAAAGTCGGGCACATTCTCCACACGCTCCAGTGGCAGACGGTCACGGTCGCCACGACCATTCACGAGAAGGCCAAGACTGACGTGCTGGCCATCATCGCCGAGAAATACGAGGGCATCGAACTGGTCCGCCAGTTGCGCCGCCTTCACGAGAGCCTGACCCACAGCCTCATCGTCAATGCTCGCGGTCACCACAGTACCAGCCCGATTTCCAACGAGATTGAACAAGCCGACACTCACGCGACCGCGATGGTGCTGGAGAAAATCGACAACATCCTGCGCTACGACAGCGAGGTTCAGCACGCCACCACCGACGCGGCCCAGAAGGCGCTCAACGTCATCGCACTGGACCCGGCGATTGCCAAGTGGCTTCAGAAGCACGACCCCAAGGCGCTGGAGCAGGTGAACGCGGCGCGGAAGGGCTAATTTTTTCCTGTTGACAGTTCAAGCCTGTTTGCATACAGTGCTCGTGTTCTTTGAAAAATCTGTTACGAGCCGCCGTAAGTCGATTATCTTAATGACACATAACACCAGCATCGCTGGCAAGTCGTCTCCGGCATAACCCGATAAATGACGCAGCGCCGATTCAGGGATGAGCTTAGCTGGTCCCTTCGCCGGGCGCAGATGGTTCAGGCGAAAGTTCAGTTGGGTGACAGAGGGTGAAGTTCCTCATTCGATTTGCAATCTTTGTTCGCAACAGTTTTACGTTCCGGTAGCTCAGTGAAAGAGCGGCGACTGCGGCCTTCGGGCCAAGGGAGCAGGTCGGTGGTTCAAGTCCATCCCGGAACGCCATTTCGCTCGAAAGAGCGCGGATTGAAATAATTTCAGGTTTGCAGGGTGGAGCAGTTGGTAGCTCGCAACGCTCATAACGTTGAGGCCGCAAGTTCGAGTCTTGCCCCTGCACCCAATTTCAGTGGTTGTCGTCCATAAACAATTGAGTCACGGAACGAACAACGACGACCGCTGGATGGTGGAGGGCAGTAATGCCCCCGCCCGCCGCCCGTCTGGCGGCGGTCGCTTTACCGGTGCTGATGGCAGGCGCAGACCTGTAAGCTGATTCAGCATCCCGCGTGGACAGGGTGGCAACCAGTCGCGCTGCATTGTGAGCCACGGTGCCGGTTCAAGTCCGGCCCGGTTACTTTCAGATTGTTCTTTGAATTTTGGGGCCGTACTGGTTTCGATTTATTTGCGAACCCGGACGCTTCGAGCCGTGGATGTCTCGTTGGCCACGTTAAACACCGAGGCACAAGTCAAATGCTACTGAAGCTAATGACCCCGCTGTAGACGCTCTGCTCGCGCAGGCTGAAGCCATCAAGGACAACCCTGATGCCTATCTCCCTGCTCCCGCTGAAGTCGAAGCGGAATTGGTTGAGGCTTAAATCTCGACCAACGGCTGCTGGCCGACTCCTGCTAGGACAGACCAGCCGACGACAGCAGGAAACCCGCGCCGCTGGGTAAGCAGGCTTCCGCCGGTCGAACCGGCACCGGGTCGAGTCCAGAGCAGATGTCGAACTGCTTTTGACCTGTAAAAACCGAATACGCTCGTAAACACGCTGGCAATCAAGTAAAGACGTGGGTTCAACTCCCACCGGCTCCACCAATTTCAAGTGCTGTTAAGGGTTTTAGTGCGGACACGCCCTTCACCTGCATTACTTCTCAGTGCTTGAAAGCTCTTTGAAATTTAGCGGGTCGAAGTTCGTTGGTTATCTATCCACTGTTAGACTGGGTTCAAATCCCGGCAGGTCGCTTCGGCGGCCTGTGGTGTAATGGCAGCACAGCAGTCTCCCGAAAGGGAATACCCGACGGCAACACCTTACCCGCTTTTTGATTTCCAAAAAGTGTCGAGAGGCCGCGTGTCGCTGGTTCGATTCCAGCCATCCCGAACAGTAGCTCAGCCCGGTAGAGCAACGCCGCAAGGCGCGTGTCGCTGGTTCAAATCCAGCCTGTGATGACGGATGTAGTCCAATGGTAGAACGGCGAGTCCTCTCGACACTTTTTTTTGCCGATGTGAGCTAATCTACAGGCTACCGCGCCCCGGAGAGAGTCTGGACGAGCGCGGCAGTGTGGGTGAAAACCCCTCCATCGGCTCCAATTTCGACATCGCGCTGCAACGCTGTGCCTTGCACTGCTTTGCATTGCGCTGTCCTGCATTGCCTAATCACGGCTCCTTTGGGAGCCGAAGCTTTCCTGACGAGTCCCAACTTACCTGTCAGGGTCAGTAAATCGCAAACGGCCCTCGCAGGGGCTTACGCGAGTTGGAGCGACTGCACATAAGGAAGGAGGCCAGTTATGGCCGTAATCAATGTTAAGCAGTTAAACACTCCCCGCCAAATGGCGCGGAACAAGAACCTCTCCGTTCACCAGCCGATTCCCGACCGGGGACAGGTCGTGAACAGCGACGGAGGTTTCGTCTGGCAGGTCAACGACTGGGACCGGTTAAATCGGTTCCTCATCCTTGGAGTCGAGGGTGGCACGTATTACGTGAAGGAGCCGGACCTGCTCAAGAGCAACACGGAAGCCCTCAAGGCGTGTATCGCCGCCGACGGCGTTCGCACCGTCCGGGAGATTGTGGACGTGTCTGTAAACGGACGTGCCTACCGCAACGACCCGGCTATCTACGCGCTGGCGCTCGCCTCGCACCTTGGAAGCCAAGCGACCAAGGAGGCCGTCTACGCGGCGGTTCCTGATGTCTGCCGTACCGGTACTCACTTGCTGCACTTCTGCAACTACTGCGACGCCCTCCGGGGCTGGGGTCGTGGCCTGAAGAATGCGGTGGGCCGCTGGTTCACGGAGAAGGACGCCGACCGTCTGGCCTACCAGATGGTGAAGTACCAGCAGCGGGATGGATGGTCTGCGGCAGACATGCTGCGGAAGTCCCACCCGGTTGCCAAGGACGCCGCTCAGGATGCGGTCATGCGCTGGGTCGTCGCCGGTATGGATGGTCTCGGTGCCCGGCAGGTCAAGCGCAAGCGCGGTGCCAAGGAGTCGGTGTGCGACTACGTGGATGTGAAGGCACATCTGCCAAAGCTCATCGAGGTCTTTGAGCAGGCCAAGACCGCTTCCGAGAAGGAACTGGTCAAGCTCATCGTCGAACACGGTCTCCCACGGGAGGGTGTGCCGACCGAGAAGCTGAACAGCCTGCCGGTCTGGGAAGCCCTGCTCCAGAAGATGCCGCTCACGGCCATGATTCGTAACCTCGGAAAGATGACCAGCATCGGGCTGCTGAAGCCGATGTCCGAAGGTTCCAAGCTGGTAAGCAAGCGCCTCCGGGACGCTGAGTACTTGAAGAAGTCTCGCGTTCACCCGCTGGCAGTGCTCGTCGCGTCCAAGGTGTACGCGAACAACCGGGGTCTCAAGGGTAGCCTGACGTGGACTCACGTCCCGCAACTCCTGACGGCGCTCGACGAGGCGTTCTACGCGACCTTCGGTAACGTCGTGCCTGCGGGCAAGCCGTTGCTGATTGCGCTGGACGTGTCCGGTTCCATGAGTGGGGCAATCGCTGGCAGCGTGGTGTCCTCGGCGGAAGCCGTGGCCGCGATGTCGCTGGTCTGGGCCTCCACGGAGCCTGATGTCCACGTGTTTGGTTTCGCCAACACGTTCCGCGAGCTTGGTATCCGCAAGGGTATGACGCTCGCTGAGGCAACGCGCCGGGCGCAGGACCACAACTTCGGTTCAACCGACGTGTCTCTTGCGTTCCAGTACGCTATCAGCAACCGCATCAAGGTTGGTGGATTCGTCACCATGACGGACTCCGAGACCAACAGTGGTCGGCACCCGACGATGGCTCTGCGGGAATACCGCGAGCGGTTTGTCGGTGATGCGCGTAGCGTCGTGGTCGCTACGACTTCGACCGCGTTCACGGTCAACGACCCTGCCGACAAGTGGGGTCTGGACGTTGCGGGCTTCGATACGTCGGTGCCCAACGTCGTCACGGACTTCATCCGTGGTGCTCCGGCCAAGGCCGAGGCGGATGAGGAAGTGCCGGTCGAGGAATAACCTCTGACTGTATACAAAGAGCGCCCTAGCGAAAGTTGGGGCGCTCTGTTCTATTTAGGCGTATGAACGCAAGCATCAGTTTTCAGGACTGCGAGAGGAAGGCTCCGCCCACCAATTACCCGGTCACTTTCATCGACGCCAAACCGGCTGGGATTGACCTGAAGTTCAGCAAAGGCGTTGACCCGCGTACCCGCCTCGGCAGCGTCTACACTGTTTCCATCACCCCGGCCATTGGCATGGGGGAGTGGACCAACAAGGACGACGAGGGCGGCATCGAGCACGCGAAGCTGACCAAGCTCCCGGAAGGCAACCGGATTGAAGGCATCTGGATTGAAGCTGGGGAGCGCCGCATCGTGGTGCTGGAGTATGCCTAAATCCGTCCCGCTCCGGGTGGACATCGCCGGGGGATGGTTGGACGTGCCGCATCACGCCCGGCCCGGCGCATTCGTTGTAAACTGCACCATTGGCCCCTGCGTCACGCAGGATTCTTGGCCCTACCAGTTCGGTGGAGGTCTGGGTGGCAGCGCCGCCAAGGCGGTCCTAGACGGCGTGGATGCCGTTGCCAGTGAACTTCTGTCGGCAGGCTGGCAAGACCCGGCGGTGATACTGGAGACCGGGCTGTGCGTCTGGCGCTCCGGGCCTACGCCAATTCTCGATTTCAAGGTAAACCCAGACTTTTTCGCAGGTAAGATGGCGCTCCTGTGGACAGGCAAGCCTCACGTGACCGGCGACCTTGTAAACAAACACCGCCGTTACACCCGGATTGAGCAGGCAGCCAACATCGCCCGACTGGCTGTGCTTGACCGGGATTACGATATGGTGTGCGCGGCGGTCCATCAGAGCTATTCAGTTCAGTTGGATGAGGACATGGCTGTGCTGCCGATGTTCGAGAACGTCATGGCCAAGAAGTACTGTGGGTCCGGGCATGGCGGTTATGCGGTCTACTTCTTCCCGGATTCGGGCGCACGCAAGGATTTCAAGGACGGTCTCGGTCCTGTTTACGACATCATCGAGATTGAGCCTTACATGAATTTTGGAGGGTTGACCGAGTACTAAGGTGTCGGCCTGCTAAGTCGAAGCCGCCGTAACAGGCGCACAGGTGGAAATCCTGTACCCTCCGCCATTTTGGACCTGTAGCTCAATCGTCAGAGCGCCGACCTCATAAGTCGTGGGTTCTCGGTGCAAGTCCGAGCAGGTCCACCATCAGTTTAGGGCGGCCAAGGTTTCTTCTGCGAAAGACAAAACTCCGGGCATGTGGAGACGCAGGTTAAACTCGCTGCTTGGCCAGTGGTAGACTTCTTCCTCATCAGCATCATCGCCACGGTCATAGCGTCCGCCCCAGCGTACGTCAGAGGATGGTTCTGTAATTTCTTTGCCGTAGGTGCCATCTGTCCAGCGGACAATGAGGAAATAGGGCAAGTGGACGCGCTGGCTGATTTCGAGGCTTCGGTCGATTTTCTCCTTTGAAATCATGTAGGTATCGTAATCGAAGCGCAGGTTGTCCCGGCATTTTACCTCGAACAGAATAACCCCTTTCCCGTGGAGCTTTATCACCCAGTCAATGTGCGACTCTTTGGGCAGTTTCTCGAAGGTCAGGTTAGCGCATCCGCGTGTGATTAGGTCTCTTTCCAAGGCTTTGGCAACTTGTCTTTCACGTATTAGGTCGCGTGCTTTTTCGTATCGTGGTCGTGTCATACAAAGCTAGAACTGGTTTTTGCGCGGGTGGTTAATCGGGAATTAGCAGACCACACAGATTGAGAGTCTGTGAGCCTTGGGGGTGCAAGTCCCCCTCCGCGCACCAATTTCCCCTCGCAAGCTCTAACAGTGGTAAGCACCCGGCTTTTAACCGGGAGGACACGGGGCAGTACCGTGGCGGGGGACCACTTTCCTACGTTCGGCCATGCCGCGCCGATAGTGACGCTGGGCCGTGGTCCAGTGCAGGCCAATCCAAGCGCCCATTTCCTTCCAAGTCATGCCTTGCTCCCGGAGCACGCACATCAGTTCCCAGCGCCGGGCAAAGTTTTTCCGTCGCCACGACCCGGCGTTGAGCCGGAGCATTTCACGTTTGATTAGGCGGCCCTCGTCCATTACTTAACAAAGAACAAACACCGCGTCGCAAGTTTTATGAACCTGTTGGAACAACCAGTCTTAGTGCTGAACGCGCACTGGCAGCCAATCGACGAAATCACCGTCGAGGCGGCCCTGAGCAACATCTGCAAGGGTGCTCTGCGTGGTATCGACACCACGACCATGCGTGCCATCCTCTGGGACGAGTGGCTGACGTTGCCTGTCCGGGACACGGACCAAGGCATCCGGTCCATCCGGGGTGCGGTTCGGATTCCACGGGTCACGGTCGCGGCCTACGACGGTATGCCGGAGCGGATGCCTCGGACGGTCGCGGAGCGTGACGGCTACAAGTGCGCCTACACGGGTGACCATTGTCCGCCGGGCCACGGTTCGGAGGACCACGTTATGCCCCGGAGCCGGGGTGGCTCCAACGACTGGACCAACAAGGTCTGGTCGCGCCGGGACATCAACAACCGGAAGGCCAATCGGACGCCCGCCGAGGCCGGTCTGAAACTGTTGGTCAAGCCCGGCAAGCCCAAGCCCATCAAGGCGTGCATGAAGATTAAGGCCCGGCACCCAGAATGGTCGCTTTTCACCTTCGTCTAAGTCGTAGACGTACACACGCGCAAGTGTAACAAAAAATTCACTTGCGCGTTTCATTTGTACACAGTAGATTGTATACGTGAGCAGCGAGACACCAACCAGTGGTTGTCAGTGCGAACTCTGCCGCCCGAACTGGTACATGGGCTGGGACGGCGGATTCACCCCTGAGCAACCCGACACCTTGCCTTCTGTCAAGAAGGAGAAGGATGATGACGCGCCTGTTGCCCGCCCGGAGAATCGGCTGATTCCGGCGCTGGCGAACTAAAAGCCCGGCCTTTCGACCGGGCGTGAGAACAGGTGCGGGAGGATTTTCGTCTCTTACCGGATACCCTTTGGCGGCTGGCAGAAGCCTCCGAACCCCTGCGGCAGCGACATCACGGCCACTTCCTTGTCCAGCACGATACCCATCTTCTGGAGCGCGTCCGCGTTCGTGTAGTAGACGGCCAGCGACGCCATTTCGTAGGCTTTGTCGAAGCTCGTCAGGCTCACGCAGTCCGTCATGGCGGCTCCCCAGCCGGTGCCCAGATTGAACTCCGGGGCGGTCTCCGGGGCGCTGGCCGCGCACTTCAATGTTTCAGCGCCAAGGCTGGTGCTGCACATGAACGACTGAACAACTTCTCCACAGGGGTTTGGGCCGGGCGCACCGGCAGGGCCGGGAGCACCCGTCGCACCGATTGGGCCTGAGTGTCCCGCGCTGCATGTGTACACCGGGCTGCCCCACAGCGGCGTGCTACGCAGAATGTCGTGGTGGTAGTGGTGATGGTCCTCCCGGATGACTGTGGGAGGGGTCCACGTAAACATCGGCAGCGGCTTGGCCTTCTCGGCGAACACCTTCACGGCGATAACGCCGCAGTTGGTGGCCTCGCCGGTCGTGGCGGCGCTGTAGCTGCCATGCTTGTCCTCGAAGAAGAATTGGCGGACCTCGGAGGTCGATGTGCGCCAACCTTTGATTTCTGCGGAGGCGTAGCCCTCCACGATGTAGCCCCGGCTCTCCGCCGTGGCAGGCTTGCCGTCCACCACGTCCACACCGTCCACGCTGATGATGGCCATCACGCGGTTGGGGGAGTTGTTGCGGAACTGGATGGAATAGGGCTGGCCCTTTTTGCCTTCAACGAAGGTCAGGTTGTTCCGGCCATACTCGCGGATTTTTACGCTCCTTCCGTCGCGGGGAATGGCGACGGCCAACTCGAACTGATTGCTCTGCATTTTTACCTTTCTGCCGCTATCGCGGACTTTGATGACCGACTTCATGCCGGTCGTTCTAACTACGGGGAACTGAACGAATAGTTAGAGCATGGCCGATTTTACATTTTCGACCCGGCTGCGTGGCCGCGACGTTTACATCTTCCACGGCCCGGAGTGGATGGAAGCCGAGGGTGATGTGAACGTCATCTGGGCTTTGGAGATTGATGCCCGCGAGTACGGCATCAAGTC
>Ga0315284_10003268_pt1 | contig 23004 bp, 24 predicted proteins | sample YL17G09_16_MG_FD_203696 | JGI IMG/M metagenome (GOLD analysis project Ga0315284, IMG submission 203696) | Sediment microbial communities from Yellowstone Lake, YNP, Wyoming, USA - YL17G09_16 | ecosystem: Environmental > Aquatic > Freshwater > Lake > Sediment | place: USA: Wyoming | collected... | reverse complement strand
AATATTGTATTCAAGATTGTAACCTGGTTCACCACTTGATGCGCAAAATCGACGTTCTCACCGGTTTTGTGGAAATGGCAAACATTTGCAGCGTGCCCATGAGCTTTCTCGTGTTTCGCGGCCAAGGCATTAAATTAACGAGTTTCATCGCGAAAAAGTGCAGAGAAAAAAACACACTCATTCCGGTTCTGGAACGAAAACTCGGGAATGAAAGTTATGATGGCGCAATCGTGTTGCCCCCGAAATGCAACTTGTATCTGGACAACCCGGTGGCGTGCGTTGATTATTCGTCCCTTTATCCGTCCTCAATGATTAGCGAGAATTTGTCACACGACAGCAAGGTGTGGACGAAGGAATACGATTTGACCGGAGTCATGGTAAAATCGACGGGTGAGCGGAATGAAAAGGGCGACTACGTGTATGACAATTTGGCGGGATACGACTATGTCGACGTGGAATATGACACATATGTGTGGAAAAAGAACGAGCGGGGCAAAGCAATCAAGACGGTGAGCGGAAAGAAGGTGTGCCGGTTTGCGCAACCGTTATTAAACGAAGCTGGCGATTCGGGCGAAAAGGGCATCATGCCTTCCATTTTAGAAGAGTTGTTGGCGGCGAGAAGCGCTACGCGCAAGTTGGCCGCAAAACAAACGGACGATTTCATGAAAAACGTGTTGGACAAACGTCAGCTGGGTTATAAAGTGACGGCAAATTCGCTATACGGGCAGTGCGGCGCAAAAACGAGCTCCTTCTATGAAATTGATGTTGCGGCATCAACGACGGCCACCGGAAGAAAGTTGCTGCTTTATGCCAAGCGCGTAGTCGAAGAAACGTACGGAAACGCAGAATGCGAGACGGAGTGTCACGGAGTCATTAAAACGCGCGCAGAGTATGTGTACGGCGACACAGACTCCGTATTCTTCACATTCAACCTGGCCGAAAAGGATGGAACACCGATCCGCGGGAAAAAAGCGCTGGAAATCACGATTGAACTTGCGCAACAAGTGGGCGAACTCGCGTCATCGTTTTTGAAAGCGCCGCACTCGCTCGTCTACGAAAAATCCATCATGCCATTCTGTTTGCTAAGGAAAAAAGGGTATGTGGGAATTTACTATGAAACGAACGCCAACAAGGGATCCAGAAAAAGTATGGGGATCGTTCTAAAACGCCGCGATAATGCACCGATTGTAAAGGATATTTACGGCGGAATCATCGATATTTTAATGAAAGAGCAAAATACGGAGCGTGCCATTTCATTCTTGAAAAATTATTTGCAGGATTTAATCGACGAGAAAATTCCGCTCGAAAAACTCATTATTACCAAATCGCTCAACTCGAATTATAAAAATCCGCAGCAAATCGCACAAAAAGTTCTAGCAGACCGAATGGGTCAGCGCGACCCCGGAAACAAACCGAGCGTCGGAGACCGCGTGCCGTACGTGTATATTCACAATCCAGATAAGAAAGCGCTACAAGGAGACCGCATAGAACACCCGGTTTATATGAAACAAAATGGAATCAAACCCAATTATTCGTTTTATATTACAAACCAAATTATGAAACCCGTTCAACAACTCTTTGCTCTTGTGTTGGAAGACATCCCCGGATTTAAACGTCGAAAAGAAACGCTCAATGATAGAATCGAGTTGGAAGCGAGTCGGATCGGAAGCGACAACCCGGAAGCGCTGCAAACGAAAATTACAAAACTCCGAGAAAATGAAGTGAAGGAATTATTGTTTGAGCAATTTCTAATTCAGGCAACAAATACTGCGAACAAAAATAGAAGCATCAAGGACTTTTTCAAAAGAGCGTCGTAGAGGTTTCAATTTAAGTTAATTTAAATAAACAGCATACAAAACATCCAAGTATAGTACACAAGTATGTTTTTACGCATCCCGAATCATCAAATGACGCCCTTGTTCCATATTCTGTTTCGCATTCGGTTTGAAACGCATTATGATACCCTGGTGTTGCTGCCGCCGACCCACTTACATGGTCATCAAAATTTACATAATAATTTTTCTCTTGTGCATTTCCATATGATTTCGCGGTGTAATATGTATATGGTCTTGAACTATCCTTTAAAATAACAGGCAACGACGATGGATGCGTGGGTGCTCTATTCTGATGAGCAAATAATTTATCACATGTTAATATTTCGTCCGTTTTTGCTGCACAAACATATTTGGTGTCTGTATATAGCGTTCTTAAACGCCAACTGTCCACGCTATTCATTTCAATATTATTGTTGTCATTATTAATATCATCATTATTATTATCATTATTATTATTATTATTTTCATATTCTGCACCTAGACCATAGTCGCGGCGGTTATCATTTTCATTATAATTTCTTTCATGATTCATGGATTTGTATAGTTTACTGTAATCTATATAATATGGATATATTATTTAAATTTTAAATTTTTTTATTTAATCATTCATTGCCATTAATCATTCATTGTCATATTAAATAAAACAAATAAAAAATATTAACCAACCGAACTAAAGTCGGAATCATCGTGGTAGCTATCGCGGTGTTCGGCCGACTCTGATCTATAAGGCAACCCGTTATTGTACATGTATATGGTTTGTTCATCGTCATCGTCGTGTTCAACGCCAACGTTAATCTCTCTTCTACACATGGGACAAGTCGAGTGGGCATCAAACCATCGAAGTAAACTGTATGTGTTAAAATTGTGTTTACAAATATTAATCTGCATAACCGAATCAATCAAATCAAACTGGACTTGAGAAATGGGGCAAATATCATTCAACGGATTGCTTATTGTGCAATATGGAACAATTTTTGTTTGCTGCTGAATAACATCGTAACTAAGCGCACGCCCTTCGCGGGAACGCGCAAACTCTCTGTCGATAACCTGAGTATAATAAACAAGCGAATCATTCAAACGAGGAGTGTCTAATAAATCCAACAGCAGTCGTGTCGCGGTTACTAATGGTTCCGGAGCTGGATGTAGGGGTGTTGGCTCAACTGGTAAAATTGGGGACAATAAATATTGTTGTTGTTGTTGTTGTTGTTGTTGTTGTTGTTGTTGTTGTTGTTGTTGTTGTTGTTGTTGTTGTTGTTGTTGTTGTTGTTGTTGTTGTCGCTGTTGTCGCTGTTGTCGCTGTTGTCGCTGTTGTCGCAGCTGTTGCCACGTTTCACCATAAGGATTTGCGGGTGGTGGTGGCGGCGAATCTAGTGGCGAAAAAATTGGCACTTCTAGCGCTCTTCTCAAATTAGCATTAGCATTACTTGTAGTAGTGTTGTTTTCGCTCGACGTTGCAGGCACTCTTCTTGGCGGACCGATTGGAACCGGTAATCCATACCTCACAAAAGTCGAAGCAAATGGCGCACCACCTTCGCGCGCTTCTGGCTGTGTTGTCCTTCTCGGTAACGGTAACGCGCTCCTTCGAGATTCCCTTTCTTCGGGCGGCGTATCCAAGCGACTGGTTAAACGCACCGGGGTTGGCATTTGAAACGGCGACGATGGTGAAGACGAACTCGACGACGGCAGAGTTGGCCGAAATCGAAACGCGGGTCGAACTGGTGTATCCGGTATTTGCGGCGGCGCTTCTCTTCCAATCAAATTTGTCGGCGTTTCAATTACCGATTCCGGTTCCGGTTGGGTTGTCGTTTCGGTCGCCATAAAAGAAGTTCTCGTCAAATTTCTAAATATTTGGCTATTTATAGTTCTTGTCAGTCCCGTTTCAAACGTCATATACCCGTTCAAAATCTCTCTTGTTGCATTTATATACGAATGCGCTAAAGTTAAATACGCCTCTTCCGATGAATTTAAGTTTGAATGGTTTGAACTGGGATCTGCATTTAAATTTCGAGACATATTGTAGATTCTATATTGTATTTATATGTTGCTTGATATTTTATTTATTTGTTTATTTATTATTATTATTTGTATTTGTTTAATATAATTTTTTACACAATATATTACATAGTACCAGGTAATATCAATTTGCGAAATTGTATTAAAGATAAAACAAGGATTTAATATATTTATTAAAATAACATTAAAATAACATTAAAACAATAAAGAAACAATGTCTGATCAAGGACAAAATCAAGATAAATCTCTAACTTTGTCTCTTGATACAGCTGGCAAATATGAAAAATATAAAAACAAGGGGTTAACTGGACTCGCAAATTTGGGAAATACGTGTTTTATCAACGCATTGCTTCAAATCATCTCTCACACATATGAACTTGACGAATTATTAGACGGCGCGGACTACAAGACGAAGCTTAACGATTTGCCCGATTCCAAATTATTGCTTTCATGGGATGAGCTGCGACTGCTCATGTGGAGTGAAAACTGTACTATTTCTCCAGGCGGATTCATACACGACATCCGTAATATATCGAAGCAAAAAAATAACAGCATGTTTTCGTCCATGTCACAAAATGATATGCCTGAATTTCTGATATTTCTTTTTGATATTTTTCATAATGCGCTTAAACGGAAAGTTTCAATGACGATTGACGGTCGTCCAAAAAACAAGAGAGATAAAATGGCGAAATTGTGTTTTGAAATGATAAAAAAAACATACGCGGCCAGTTACTCTGAAATATTTAAAATGTTTTATGGAATTCAGGTTTCAACGCTGTTGCCCGAACATCCGAAAGATCAGTATGACCATCTCAGCATTCGTCCCGAACCGTTTATGATTATTAGTTTGCCGATTCCAGGTCGTTGCACAAAATCAGAAGCAAAAACGGGATCGGAATCTACTCATTCTGATTCTGTCACGCTTATGGATTGTTTCGATTTAAATTGCGAGAGAGAGTTTATGCACGGAGAGAATGCGTGGTACAATGAAAATTTAGGAAAAAAGCAAAATGTGTACAAGCGTTTGGTATACTGGAGTTTGCCGGATGTTATGATTTTAGACATTAAACGATTTGAGTATAGTCCGGAGACATTTTCATATGTAAAAAATCAAACAGCAATTAGAATTCCGGTAAAAAATGTCGATTTTTCAAAATATGTAGAGGGATACAATAAAGAAAGTTACGTGTATGACTTGTACGGCATTTGCAATCATCACGGAGACGAGAATTTTGGGCATTACACTTCCACTGTAAAAACTGCGAATTCAAAATGGTATAATTTCAATGATACAAATGTTAAGGAAGTGTCGATTCCCAAAAATGAAATCGTGGGAAACACGCCATATTGTTTGTTTTATAGAAAGAGAACCACAACCCACAAATGAAAATAAGTTGGGAATTAAAATAGATTCCATGTTTCGATTGTTCGAGAGACGGAGAGAAATATAATAATATAAAAAATAATATTATATTATTATAATTAATTAATTAAATTTATTCATTCATCCATATAATATCCGTATTTATTTGCAATTATTGTATTCGCATAGTATATATTATAAATATAAATAAATAAAAATAAAATATAATTAATTAAGACAATTAATACGAGATATGGATTTAACTTATAACTCTATTAGCGGTATGAATGTTGACCCCACCGTGTATTTAAAAGAAGTCGTCACAAAAAATGGAAGGCAGCAGAATGAAAGTCAAATGAATGTGGACACAAAGATATACTTGTTGATCACCCTTGTCGTCGTTATTATACTTTATGGCATATTTTTCGCGATTTTAGGAGGAGGGTCGCAGGTTCAAGGCGAAACCAGTTCTCTTGGCAATGCCGGTCTCAAATTTTTCGAAGTCATGCTGTGGTCCATTTTTATAGTTTTAATTATATTAAACGGATTTCAGTATTTTTTCGATGTAAATTTAACAACCCGGTTCATTAATTTCTTCACCGACAAACCCAAACTTGAAATTGTAATGGACGTGCCCGAAGACGAACCGGTTCAAGAACTGAAAATTATAAGGGAGGTGTTTAATATACCCGACAACACGTACACGTACGATGACGCAAAGGCGGTGTGCGCGGCATACGGTGCCCAGCTTGCGAGCTACGACCAAATTGAAAATGCATACAAGGGCGGCGGCGAATGGTGCAACTACGGCTGGTCCGACAAACAAATGGCGCTGTTTCCAACCCAAAAAGAAACATGGGACAAGCTGCAAAAAATCAAGGGACACGAGCACGACTGCGGTCGACCGGGAATTAACGGGGGATTCATCGACAATAAAAATGTTCAATTTGGTGTGAACTGTTACGGGTACAAACCGGTTATTACTGCCGCTGAAACGGATAAAATGCAACACGCACCCATCTTCCCGCAAAGCATGCGCGACATTGAACACCAAAAACGCGTGGACTATTGGAAGAAACGAATTCCTGAAATCATGCTGTCGCCGTTCAGTCGGTCAACGTGGTCCATCATTTAACCGCGTTCATCCATCAGAGTTGTTAATGGTGTCGCTTACTTCTTGTCTTTCTTTTTTGATATACCTTTTCAATGTCTTTATGTTTCCCAAAATTTTGTTTTTTAGTTGCGTTTGCTTTTCGAAACGGTGTTGTTACCATCATCTGTTCTGGTCCCGATGCACTTTTTACGAGAGATACAAGAGAATCGTATAACTCGTCATCAATTTCATTGGAAGAAATTTCAATCGGATTCGCGATTCCGGATGGCGTAATTACAAGTTCGATGCCGCGACCATCGACATCGTCATCGTCATCACTTTCCGCCATAATGCTCGCATATACGAGTTTATTATTTTCATCAAGTTTTTCGTCAAGTTTTTCGTCAAGTTTTTCGTCAAGTTTTTCGTCAAGTTTTTCGTCAAGTTTTTCGTCAAGTTTTTCTGCACCATTTTCTTTATTTTTATTTTTACAATTCACTACATAATTATCGTGTTCGTTTTCATGAAGCCGTTGCATTAGTAGTAATCCAATTGGTATACCCGAATCTTCTTTAAAAATGCTTGAATATCCTCCTCCGCCCTGTATCTGTTTTCCCTTTTTTTTCGATTTTCCGTTTAGAATTTTATTTATTCTGTATCCACCACTTGAAATATTACCTCCATTTATCGTGTACACCAAATCTTTTGCTGCATTAAAAACCATTTTATCTTGTATTATAAAGGTATTAAATTATAAAGGTATTAAATTATAAAGGTATTAAATTATAAAGGTATTAAATATATACATAATAACTATATATTTAATATTTTTTATTTGTAAATTATATTTATTGTGTTTATTTTATAAAATTTTTATGAATTATAGTATCTTTTTATCTCTGGATTAATTTTAATCTCTCGTTTTTCTTTCATGTACTTTAAAATATGTTGAACCTGGGATTTGTTGGGTATCAGTTCATTCAAACATTGTTCAACAAAAGTTAGAGAGATTGGATTCGTCGTTTTCGTCTCTACAAAGCGCAATCTTCCATCCGGCAATGAGAGAGACATGTTCAACATTTTTTTATTATTTACCGTTGTCATAATCGACGTCTCTAATTCATTTTTCATTTCTCTCGACGACTTTAATTCCGCATTCATTTTTTTAATCTTATTATCCACTTCCACCCATTTTTGAATTTGTTTATCAAATAGTGGAGATGCTGCTGCGGTTGCATCCATTGCGTTTCACGTTTTAGTTTTAGTTTAATTTTATTTTGTAAGAGAGATGGAGAGAATAATCAAATAATAAACAACAAATAATAAATAAAATATATAATATATGAAATATATTTTATTAACGAAAAATCCTAAATCCTAAAAATAAAAATAAAATTGATTTACTATGAATTAAGTAACATTATATAAATACAGATATATAGACAGACGAAACAACATAATGTCATATGACTCGAATGAATTATTATCGAAAATTGAAGCCGGATGCTATGGAAAAATGAAAGTTGAAAATGGGAAAATTGTATTCGAATGTATTACGACGACTCATACCGTTCATTCTCCCCCTTATCCGCATCCTTCGGTTCCCGCGCCTAGTGCTCCACCACTTGTCGAAGATAACCGAATCATCGATGATTTGAGAGATGAATTGCGAGAAACGAAGGAGAGATTGGCTTCTCTTGAAAAACAGGTTAAACAATTTTTCAAGATTCGGGCTAGAACTTTACACGAAAAGAATAAAACATTTGAAAATTTGCTGGCCGGCAGAGTTGCCCATCTTGAAAACGAACTAGAGGCGTCGTCGATTGAGGCAGCCGCCCCCCACCCCCCTAATCCTGCCGCTTCTACTCCACATTACATGCTCCCGACAACCACGAAGTTTTCTCTCGTTGCTCTTCAATCACGGTCGCCTGAGACCGCATCCTGTGATCCAACTCGCCGGCATCACTATCTCTCTGACGCTGACTTCCAAAAGGTATTTAGAATGAGCGCAATTGATTTTGGGAAGCTGCCTGGCTGGATGCAGACGGAAATAAAGAAGACGCATCATTTGTTCTGATGGGAGTGCTGGTAGTATCATAAATTCGGCAAAAATTCTGAATCTGAATCCAAATGTTCATGCGTGCATTACAGATTGATACAACCACGGCAACGCTTCGCGAGCCGGAATGCTTACAAGCGTTAGTGCGCACAAAATAAAATTCGAACCCAAGCATCGATCTCCTTCTGAAACCGCCGAAGCAATAAACCGTTCAATAACAGTTAAATTAATATTAATAATGTTTTCGGGCGACAAGTAAATGTAAAATTGATGCGTAACCCAACCCAAAACGTACTGCGGAAACGGGTCGCCGTAAGGCGGATAAATTGTCCTTCGCGCCTGCGGAGAAAGTTCCGCCCTATAATTCCAAATATCAATGAGTTCTCTCAAAAAAGTAATGTGCTGTTCGTATGTTAACGCAACAAACCATTCGGGGTCAGAGTAATGGCCGAGCGCGTTAATGGTTTGAAACAGTCGAAGCACGTGCTGTCGAAACCTTTGGTGTGGTGTAAGCACGTCTTGTGGCAGTGCTATATTCATGCCAGCACCCACGATTGCATTATTATTATTTTCTGCAACGTAGTTATTATTATCATATTCATAATTATTATTATTGTTTACATGATTATTCATCATTTGATTTTTTGTCATTTTCTTATTTTTTGTAATACCGCGCTTCCTACTTAGAATTCGATCCAGTTTTATTATTTTTAAAATATCGCGTACCACATTTGGCATAATTTTGTTTCTATTATACGGATTATTCGATTGGTTGAAAATAAGTCGGCGACTCAGCGCATATTCATTTTCTACCCCATTATCGCTCAGTATCAAATTATAAATGGATGCAATATCGAAACCATAATAACACGATTTCTTCGAATTCGATTTTTCACCATCATTGCTGCATTTATCATTATTATCATTATCGACTTTTACTTCTTCATAACTGAAAAATTGCTGATTGGGAATGTCGCGTATCGGATCAAGCGAATAAAAATCGGTTTCATTAATACAAATCTCTCTATTACTGAGAGCCGGTCCTCTTAACTTGTTTAATTTTCGACGCAAAAAACTGTTGAATTTTAGTTGGATTTTTATGCAATGGAACGTGTGATGATAAAAATTGTATACACTTTGCCTTAATTCGCCCTTTGTTCCGGTTAACTTTACCTTTTTATAATCGAAATCTCTCTGAATAGTTGCACACATTTCTTTTAGCTCTGCGACCTTGTAATCTGCGTTTTTTTCATTTTCCTCATTTAAAATGTTATAATTGTGAAATGAGATTTCGCTTGGTTTCGGTTTTTCTAATTTCGAAGTTTTTTTATTTATTATATTTGTTTCTTTTTTGTTATCAGGATCTTCTATTTTTACATTTGTTTCAGTTTTTGTTTTTTTTATTATGACTTTTCTTACTTTTTTTATTGGCGAAAGAGGAACTATTAACTGAGGATGTGATTGTGGTTCTGATGGGTCTGACATTTTTTTATAATTAAATAAATGATAATAAGTTGGGGGTCGTAAATCTACATTATATATATATTATTTTTCTATATCGATTCAATAATTTGTTTTTTAGACACTTGTGTGAATAATAAATAATATAATTGATTTATTAATAATTAAAAGTTTTATAAAATTGTGCATTATCCAACCAATTCAACTGTAAATGACAATGGATATGCTGCTTTATTATCCGGAGTAAAATTAAATGCACACAAAGAATTAAATAACAGGTTTAAATATATTGTTCTTGACCCTGTTCCACCTAATTGTGTTCCTGTTAAAATAATAAATCCATTTTGCGCATACATTGTATTTGGAGTGACTGGTGTAAATGACGACCTATATGTTAATGCAAACGGAGATGTCGCACTTGAAAGGGGGTTTAAAGTAGTACTTATTGACATGACTGTATTAGTTAAAGTAGATGATGCCTCGGCTTGCACATTTGTACTCGCACTTATTCTATAAATATTTGCAGCAACTATAGGAACTGTTGTTGACAACATTGATTGATGTTGTGTTGGCGTTGTATATGAAGTATTGATTGTCGTAAAAGTAGTAGATATCATTCTAACAACTGTATTCGTTGCGCTTAATAATCCAGTAGAACTTGCCTGCACTATTCTATCTCCAGTTCCTGCTAAATTATGAATAATCACTTCTCCACTGTTTTGTAAAGTCATAAGAGCACCACCGCCCGCAGCTGATATTTGCGCATTGGGAGTGGCCGTTGCATTTGTTGCCCCAAAATAAACTGCACCACCGGTTGAACTAAATTTTGCCCCAATAGTATATGCTTCGCTATTTGCTGAAAAAAAACTACGTCCGGACGATACACTAAGTATAGCTCCAGGAATCGTAATCGCAGACGGGGATGCAATTGTTGTAACGCCGTTTCCAGTGATTGTCACATTTGTCATAGCGTATGCACTATTGCTAGTATTTTTTGTGAGAGCGGGATAGGAAACTGTTCCAGTTGACAAATCAGTAATTGTGGTAAACCCAGCACCGGTTGGACCCGTAGGACCCGTTGTGCCCGTAGGACCTGTAACTCCTGTTGCACCTGTTGGACCTGTTGCACCCGTAGCACCTGTTGCGCCAGTAACTCCTGTTGGACCAGCGATTCCTAAACCCGAACCGCTTGTAGAAATTACCATGTCTCTATTTTTAAATTTTAAACTTGTTGAATTTGAAGATCGATATTTCGCAGTAAATGTGTTTGAACCACTAGTTAACCCGGTTAGTGTAAACGTTCTTGAAAAGGATCCACTTTCCCCACTGATTGACAAGTGTCCAGCGGAAATTGCATTGGTATCAATTGCAGCTAAAGTAGTCGCTCCACTGACAGCAAATGACATAAAACCTAAATCTGAAGTATTTGTAAAATCATCCATGTTACATGATATTGAAATAATCACTGAAGTTCCAGTTGTTAATGTCAATATGGGTCCAACGGTTGCTAAATCTGTATATGTGCTTGACGCTGTTGATTGTGCTGTTGAAACTGTATTTCCAACTTGAGAACCCGCCAATCCAGGACCTGTTGCGCCCGTTGCACCCGTTGGTCCCGTTGCCCCCGTTGGTCCCGTTGCCCCCGTATGACCGGTTGCGCCAGTATCGCCTGTTGCACCCGTATGACCGGTTGCACCCGTTTCGCCTGTTGGTCCAGTTGCGCCAGTATCGCCTTGGGGTCCAACAGGACCGGTGGGGTCCGTTTCACCCATTGAACCTTGAGAACCAGAACCACAACCGTCGCAACATTCAACATATTTATAAAGATTGCTATAAGACGACATATGTATTAAATGAAATTACAACAACAACCTAATGAAATTATATTAGATTTTAATTTCATTATTTTTCGATATTAATGATATTATGTTAAATACCAAATAATTCTACATTTTAGCATTTTCAAAAAAACAATAAAGCGAATAATAAATTATAAATATTTATAATTTATTATTTATTTACAATATATAGATACAAATAATACTATTATTTTTATATAAAAGCAGTTTAAATGAATAACACAGTTGGATCGAATATATCATACACGCTAAAAGTATGCGCAGCAATATCGGCTGTAGGAATACTAATTAAATACGGGCTAAATACAAATGTTGCTTCACTTGTTGGACTGGGGCTCGTCGGGCTCTCTCTATTTGGCGCAATGCTAATGGTGCTAAAATTTTATTACAGCACGGGTTCAGGCAGGTCGTTTTTTAGCGGAGCAGTGCTACCCAGCTTGATACAGCTGATCCTAATATGTGTTGTTGTTGGAGTCCTAATGTATCAAACCATTACTACTAGCGCACAAAACATAACATCCAGCGAATACGACACATTTACCGCAATATCAACTTCACTCACGCTGATGCAAATTTTCATTACATTTTATTATTTATTTTTAAACATGAAGTGCTTTGACGCAGGTGGAGCAGCGTGCAACATGTCAGACCGAGATAAATTAAGCGGAATAGGAATCATGTATTTAAATATAATATTAACGCTGCTCAATTTTTGCGCTCTTGGAATTGTTCAAGTCATTCTTACTAAATTTTACATTTGTTAAGGGGGTAAAGTTATAAAGTTGAGTTGTCAACACAATCAACACAATCAACACAATCAACACAATCAACACAATCAACACAATCAACACAATAAAATAAATTTAAATGTAATTCCAATTTCTTTATCACTTTCCCATATTCCAGATATTTTCAATACAAGATTACACTCATCCAAATTTTTATCAATGTCGTCGAATAATTTAACACTACACGATTTTAGCTGAGTCGTTAAATTGTATACAGGACATTTTTGATGTTTTTTATACATTTTCAAAAAATGATTATATCGTTCCAGAATTGAAATCTCTAAATCGGATATTTTTAAAATCATGTCTCTGTGTGAGTGCAGGTCATACATGATTATACTTTTATTGAATGACTTTAAAACAGTAACGGAATTAAAATACATGGGAATCATTAAACCGACCAACGATACATCGTTATCAGAGTATATTATTCGAATGAAATAACTATCAGGCATTAGTGCATTTTGAACAGGTTCGCTAAAATATAAACATCCAGGATTTATTATTGGTCTGATGTCATTATCATAAGAGTCATCATTTATACAGGGCTTGAATACCAAATTCATATTTATATATTATTTAATTATATTTTATAGTTTATATCGTTTTATATAAGTTTTTGATATCAATTACTTTCAAGTTAAATAAATTCTGAAAAAATAATCAATTATAATAATTTACACCATTGAAGATTTAAAATGGGACAACTTTAAGTAAGTTTTTCTGTTTTTATTAGGTGTAAACAATCATAACATTTTTAATTTAAAATAGAAAATTTAGAATATAAATAGATTTCAAATATTAAAATAAAATAGGAAAACACAATTTTAAATATTTTATTTTAACCAATTTAATTGAATGCAGCATTTAAATCATTTTGATGATTATATCCAAAAACATAAAAAACAGTCCATGCACCCTAAACTAAATGAGCTGTATTCAAAGTTTCCGGCGTCGGTTCATAACCTGAAAAATTTAATATTTTATGGACCAGTCGGAGTTGGAAAGTATACACAAGTATTGTCATGCATACGAAAATACAGCGCAAGTGAATTGAAATACGAGAAAAAATTAACCATCATTTACGATAAAGAGCAGTACCTTATAAAAATGAGCGACGTTCATTTTGAAGTTGACATGTCCTTGCTCGGCTGTAATGCAAAGCTGCTTTGGAATGAAATATACACTCAAATAATCGATGTTGTTATTTCTTCCTTGTCTCATAATCAAGTAGGGATCATCGTGTGTACTAATTTTCATAAAATAAATAGTGAACTGCTCGATAATTTTTATAGTTATATGCAAGGTATTAATTCTAAACGTTTCAAATACATTATTATAACAGAACACGTGGGATTTATTCCAGATAATATATTAAATAACTGTAAAACGATTCATGTTCCCAAACCGTCCATAACAAATTGTAATAAATGTCTTATAAAAAATAATGAATATGATGGTTTAAAAGTAAAAAACAATGCACTTCATGCATCATCTTGTATTTCAGACAATTCAGCCATCGAAAAAAATAAAAAAGAAAATCATCGCATTACACCATTTATTAACCCTCATGAAAAACTATGCAATAACATACTTGAAAACATAAAAAATCCAAACAAAATATCATTTTTATTATTAAGAGACATGCTTTATGAAATTCTAATTTATAATTATGATTTGGGAGAATGCATTTGGTATATTATAAACGATTTAATAAAACACGACTATTTAAATACTAAAAATTTGTCTGATATTTTGATTCACACATATACATCGCTTCAATATTATAATAATAATTATAGACCAATTTACCACTTAGAAAATTATGTATATAACTTAATAACAACAATACACAATTACAATGAAATCGCAGCCGGGGTCGCAGCCGGGGTCGCAGTCGCAGAATAATTCTGAAAAAATAAAAATCAAAAACTATAAAATAATATTGGGGTTACTGCCAGACAAAAAATATACACTAAAAGAATTAAAAACAAACTATAAAATTGCAGCTTTAAAACATCATCCAGACAAGCATTTTAATTCTCAAGAATCAACCATGAAGTTTAAAGAAATAAATGAAGCATACTTGTATTTACACGGTAAACACGATAATCACGATAATCACGATAATAATGATAATGAAAACGACCACTGTTACGCCACCTTGTTGTCTAAATTTATAAGTTCTCTCATGAACAAGTTTTCATATACGCAAATTGCGACTGTTCGTATTGTAATACAAGTGCTCATGAATAAATGTGAAATGCTGACATCTACATTGTTTGACCATATGGATCGCGAATCGTTATTATTCATACACCAGCTCATTATAAAGTATCACAGTATACTAGAACTCGGCACAGAGCGGTTAAACAGCATACGCGAAATAATTAAAAAAAAACTACAAGAAAATGACATCATCATCATTCAGCCCACAATTTCTGAATTGTTCAACGAAAATAATATTCAAGTGGTAGAGCATGAAAAAAATATATACTATGTTCCGTTGTGGCACACCGAAATATACTACAACATAAATCAACCCTGTGAAAATGGGGGTGGCCAAGAACGAGAAGAACGAGAGTTGATTGTAAAATGCATTCCAAGTTTACCAGAACACATTTATATTGACGAATTAAATAATATTTACATTGACGTTAGAACACGTGTTGAAAACTTATTTAATCAGACAAAATTAACAGTTTTAATGTCTGAGTCGGTGTCATTTGATATTCCAATTCACACGCTCGAGTTTAAAACGCATCAAACAATTACGTTGAAAAAATGCGGCATTCCAATGATAAATACAGAAAACGTGTATGATGTTTCCGAGAAAATGGATATTGTAATTCATTTAGAAATACTTATTTGAATAAATAATTTTTTTATTTTATAAAATAGTAGTTTATACATTATTAGTTGGTTATTCATAGTTGAAATCATTAAATCATGAATTACAGTAACCGAATCGCAATTTTCTTTGTCGTCATCAACTTTTGCGTAGCATATGTGTCAGATAATGTTTTAAATGACCTGTCAAAGCACTCAAAAATAAAGGCATTCAAGTCGTTGTCACCCTACTTTAAAAAAAAATCAATTGTTGGCGCCGGAATTTATGCCGGGCTCACTATAGCAGTCGCAACAATTTTATTGATGATTTTATACAATACGATTTTCAACTCGTATTTACCAAATACAAGTTCATTTAAGTATTCTTCAAGCACGTTCATGGCCTACTTTGTATTTTTTATTATAGCATACTTTATTGGATATGCGTTGGATGTTTTTATATACAAAATGAATGTGTTTGATGGCTTACAGACGTTTTATAACGAAGTGGGCGCCGGAAACGGAGGAGCTCTGTCGTTTCTATTTTCATTGACTCTCAGTTTTGGATTATTGAACCTGGTAAAGTATTTAGTGGCGGTATAAAATTGTATTGTTTTAACGTTAACATCTTAGAGAGATGATCTTATATAAATTAGCGCGTATGCAATCTACTGCAATATTATATTACTCAATGAAAAATAATAATGACAAAAAAATAAATAATAATGACAATAAATTAAATAACGATAGTCATGGTAATCAAGAGAATAAAATCATACGAAATTTTGGATATGGGTATTTAGCAGGTATGGCTGGAATTGTCGTGAGTCATCCATTTGATACAATAAAAACAAACATACAAAAAAAACAAATTATTAGTTATAACATGCGAAATTTGTATAAAGGCGTTGCAGCTCCGCTATTCGGTGTAGGACTAGAAAAGGCGATTGTATTTGGAACTTATGAAACAAGTAAAAAATACACAAATAGCGACTTTATAAGCGGGGGGCTAGCGGGACTAACCGCGAGTTTTGTTGTCACGCCATTCGAGAGAATTAAAATATTGCTTCAAACAAATCAAACCATTGAAAAACAAATGTTGAATCGACGGTTTTTATTTCAAGGATTGAGTGCGACATTTTATCGAGAGACGCCCGGATTCGCGATTTACTTTTCAACATATAATTACTTAAAAAACGGAATACAACAACAAAGGAAAGAAGAAGAAATACGCCCGCTTGATTCATTTTTAATTGGCGCATTTTCCGGATGTGCATCTTGGATATTCATATATCCGCAAGATAGAATTAAGACGCACTTGCAAGCGTGCAAAGAACGCCAACTCGGATTTAACCAAGGATTTAAAGAAGTTTTGAATGATGGCGGATATCGCGGATTTTACAGGGGGTTTCATTACGCGCTCATGCGCGCCATACCTTTACACGCAACCGCTTTTATGACGTTTGAATTATGTAAAAAATATTTTTAACCGGGAATGACGCGGGATCGGCATCTCTTATTTACATGACATAGGGTAGAATATATTCGTCGGAATCAGTTTGGTCGGAATGCATAAATGTTACCTTTACAGTAACGATTTTTTGATCACAACATCCACAATTGTCCATATTTGCCCAGTATACTTTTTTATTTTGTGTCGTGTTGTCATAATCTAAATTCCAACGACCCATCATTAGAATATTATTATTATTCTGATTTTTTTTTGTGAAAGGGATTCGCCTAAACAATTGAAACAAATTCTGAATTGATTTTGCCATTTTAATTACTTGACTTGACTTGTGTTTGTTATTGATTTTTTAATTATATAAAAAATCAATTTTATTTTTAAATATTTTTATTTTTTTCACGGCTTATAGTCCCGCAACCATCCCTCTGAATTTATTCTTGCCGCATCACTAAAATAATATTTCAAATGATTTCTTAACTCCTTATCTGTCTCTTCTACTAAACGCTCGTCGCTTAAATCTTGATTTCTGGTTGTGATTTTTTCATAACTCTCTCTAAATTTTCGAACGTGTTTCAATAATTCAGCTCTTGACATGTTAGTTAACGGTTTTGGTTGGGGATACCACATTCCCATATAATTTGTAATCGGCTCCTCTATTTGTTTTTTTATTTCCCCATTTACTTTTCTCTGGTCATCTTTTGAAAGTAAATGCACAATTTTATGTAGATCTTTTGCGGACATTGTTGAACCGGATACAGACCATAACCGTTGTGCCAACTGTTTTTTGGACCCCGATGAAGTTACATGATACTTTTTGGTCATTTTTATGAGCGTTTCTTGAGATATGTTTTCATTTTCTACCGGTTCAGACAACGTGGTTTTGGTTTTATTTTTTACGGTTTTATTTTTTACAGTTTTATTTTTTACGCGCGACCACCGATGCACTCCCGAATCTGTTACGACAATTGTCCAGATATTTCCATCGTTGCCTAATCTAGTAGTTCCTTCGCTAAATAGTGTTGCACTTTCCGTTGGTCCTTGTCTTACCTTCTTCGTTTTAAACATAATAAAATTATTATAATATATATGTATATACTAAAAAATACTAAATACTAAAATAATTATTAATTTAATATGAACCAGAATCGCAATGAGAATAACCAAAATGTATATGAAGAAAATGAATTTTTAGCCAATTTCTCTCAAAGTGTAAATGTGGAAGAAGGATACGAATCTTGCACATGTAGTTCAACTTGCATTCGCAACGAAATTGCGATTTTAAAAAATAAAATCGAGAGAATGGAAGAAAAACTCGATGCCATACTGCAAAAGATGGATACGCATATTATAAAAAATTGCGATAAAATGGGAGACCATATTGACTTTGTAAATAATGTTTACGATACGGTAAAAGTTCCGCTGCACTATATTTCAAACAAGGTGCAAAAAATGATTGGCGGCACAAATGAAGATACTGCCAAAAAAAATAATGTTATATTGAATAAAATAGAATATTCTAATAATGTCAATGATAGTGAATATGTATTTACAGAAAATGATTGAAACTGTAACGATACTGTAACGATGATAATTAATTATTGAGTTATAAAAAAATAAATAATAATATCATTTTTCCTTATTATTTTTATATTTTAATCATTTTCTCTCTCATCTCTCTATTTCCCTACAACCTATTCTACTTTGATACAGGATAAAGAAACTAATTCATAATTTTATAAAAATATAAAATTATGAATCATATTTATTCAGATATTCTCTCTAAGCGGAACTACTCAAAATTTGAACCGAATTACCGGTAACATTAACAGTTCCACTATACATGGTGGTGACAATATTTCCTCCTCTATTAATAATAACACCATTAGGATTAAAAACTAAATCTCCTGTATTAAAAAAGTTTGCATTATCATTGACAATTTTGCCATTATTTGTAAAGGTGCTTCCTGATGTTAAGAATGTTCCACTGTTTTGAAATTCTCCGTTATTTATAAAATCATAATAGTTTACTAAAATATTATTTCTATCATTAGTAAAATATTGGTTTGAACCAATTGTAACATTTTGATTTATAATCCATGTATTTGTTTTTACTTGTGTTGCAATGTTTTCTATAGGAATAACAGTATTATTATTAGAGTTAGAGATGGGTACAGGTGTAGATCTTTGTCTTGGTTGATGTCTTGTAAGGTTGGGCCTAGCTAGTCGTGTCATAATTCGCTTAATATTATATATATATATATACACATATATATATTTTTTAATTTAAAATTATTCTTCAATAAACAAACAGTAACGATGAATTATAAATAAAATTGAAAATTTTTAATACTATATTTTTTATTGTAGCTCATTCAATTCACTTTAACAAAATGTATGCTACCACTAGAAAAAATGAAAATGGAAATACGGTTACTTTGGATTTGCGCGTTTCATGTAATACGTTTTGGAAATATGAAATGAAACTTACCGTTGACCGAGATGAATATATTGATGATCCTGATAACAACTTGAATATAAATATAAACGGTCATGAAAAAAAAACAGCGACGTTTTCAAGATTGGAAAGATATTTGTGCGACGCAATGATTGCACACATTCACGAAGATTTGTTGCTAAATGGACAAGAAGAAATGGTTGAGAAATTATCCGAAGTTTCAAGCAAATTTCACATTCACGGTCACACAACGCGTTCTCTTCTTTACCATCAATCAAACGCTCCTCATGCCGATCACGGCGGTTTAATCTACATTTGCACGCATTGTTAAGACATTGTTAAAATATTGTTAAAACATTAATGCTTGGATCGGCGGGACTTGGATCGGCGGGACTTGGATCGGGACTTGCGCGAATATTTTTTTGCGCTTCTTCCTTTAGACCGCCGCTTTCCACCCATCATTGCATTAGCGCCTGAAGACGCGAGATTGGAAAGCTTTTGACTTCCGCTTAAATACTGACCAAATGCTTGATTTGCCAAAGCGCCGCCCGATCTATCGAAAGTACCACCACCCAATGATTCGGGGTTAAGTACAGACATTTTACCCCCGGTTTGACCACCGAATGCCGCCGGTTGACTGCTACAAGTAGTGCAATCACTACCGCCTCGCATAGTTCGTCCCCGCCCACGTCCCCGTCCTCGCGCTCGCGCTCGTCCCATCATTCCTGGATTTGCCATTACTGGACTTCCCATTCCCATATTTTCCATTTTTATATTTTATACTATGTTTTATATATATAGAAAATATAAAATTTTTTATTTTATTTTATATTTTCTTTCTTTAAAAAATGTTATTATATATTAAATTGTTTTAATTCGTTCAATTAGTTGGAAGAAGTTGACTCTAAAACTTGTGAAATATAATTGTTACGCAATAACAAAATAAATATTCCTAAAATTAAAAAAAAACTAATCAATAAAAACAAAATAGATAAATAAATATATGGATATATTTCTTGTAAAATAAGTTGAATCACTGGTTTAAATAATTGTTTTAGTTCATTCTTTACATCTTCACGTTTTATAATGTCTAAACAATAGTCGATTGCTTTATTTTTCAAATGGTTGTTCATATTTAAATCCGACGATGAAACCATTCTTTTTTAAAATTAATTTATTTATTTTAAAAACGGGTTATATTATTACCATATTGCGCTATTATTATTTATTTTTTAATACGTAAACGTAATGTTTTTTCCTATTTTTTTTATTTTTATTACTACTTTTTTTATTTTTATTACTACTTTTTTTATTTTTATTACTATTTCTTTTTTTGTTCGATTTATTTTTTGATTGTATTTGAGAATTTCCTCCTCGTCTTTGAGCTCGAGACGGAGGATAATTTTTTTCAAGATATTCTTTAATGGCATCATATTTGATTTTTAGTTGACGATATTTTTCATGAGTAGAATGCTGCATTTCACTTCCATGACCATCTAGTTGAGCTTGTCGAACTATTGAAAACATTTGCTGCATTATATATGTAAATAATTCCATTGTTTGGTTTTTTAATTTAATACGTTCATTTTTTAATAAAGATACAAGTACATCAGAATATTCTTCTAACAATGTCAGCGCACGTGTTTCAAAATCTTTTACTACTAACGGATCGGTGTTTGATTTTAAAGTGTTTATACACACTAATATAAGCCGTTCAGTCGAACTTAAAAAAATTTTAAACTTTGAATCATCTAAATCGTGTAATACTTCTGTTAACATTGCTTTATTTTGAGTATTTCTATTTTCAACAAATGGATGTATTATCATATTTCTCAACATGTCTATTTGTATTTTTAATTTATACAATTGTTCATCAGTTTCACATCTGTAATTAAACATTTCATTAAGAAGAATTAAACACGTATGTTCAACATATTCTAAACACGTATCTCCAAAAACAAATTGCTGGTTTGGATTTATATCACCTAAACGCATTCTTTCAATAAATACTTGCACCTCTTTAATAAAGTCAGAACATTTTTCCAAAAAAACTTCAGGGTCCATTCTGTTGTTTGGTTCAATAGATGAAAGACGACGACAAAAACGAACCGTTCGGTCATCTGTTACTTTTTGATCAATTATGCCTTTAATATCCATAGGTAAATTACGAAATTTAAATTTTGTATTTAACTCGCTTCCTATCTTGCTTCCAGGTTTATCTCGTAACAAAAAATTTCTTGAGTCCGAGTCCGATGCTGATGAGCTCAAACGTTGCATAATAATTTTTGAATATTATATTATTTCTATAATATTGTTAATATAAAAAATTAAATTACTTTTATAATAAAATATATAAAAGTAATTTTGTCATACCATATATTTATACATTTTATTATTTTTATTATAAAATCATGGACGCCGCCGTATCCATTTTATCCTATCATGATAAAGATTTAAATATATCCAACAATGTTACTCTCTCCATGCCGTCAAGCGTGCAAGGCGGATCCTACTTTACAAAAATATATTATGGGAAACGTCCGCTGTATATGCAATCTCCTAAATGTGTTTCAAAACAAGGAATTAGCACCGTTGGAAAAAAAACATACATTGAGCTTGTAATTTCCAATGAAAAAGATGGCGAATTTATATCTTTTCTAGAGAACCTAGAAAAAGCGTGCATTGATATTATTTTTGAAAAAAGACACCTCTGGTTTACCGATGAACTGGAAAAAACAGACATTGAAACCGCATTTGCATCCATTATCAAATCGTATAAAAACGGAACAAGTCACTTGTTAAAATTGAACATTAATAACACGAGTAATCATGCGAAACACGGCATTGGTATTGGCGGTCTTCAAACGTGCTTTGTGTTTGACGAAAACAATAATTCTTTAAAATTCGATGATGTAAAGCCAGAAACACCGCTGATAACAATTATTGAGTTTGAAGGCATTAAATTTACATCAAAAAGCTTTCAGTTTGAGATGAATGCTCGTCAGATGCTAATCATCGATGAAAAACCAATTTTTAATTCGTGTTTGATAAAACCAAGAAAAAAAGATGATCAAAACGAATTTGATGAAGGATCAAATGATAAGAATGGTGGTGACGATTTAAAAACAGAAGAATCTGCGTTGCTCTCTACTCAAGACGATAATGGTCTTAATAATCTTAATAATACTGATGATAAAGTAGTTGATCCTGTGAATACAGGCGAAGGAATACAAAACGAAAACAAAAATGAAGAACCAGAATTAGGTGAAAATAAAAAAAACGAAGAATGTTTAGGAGAATTAAAAGTAGAAAAAGCAGCAAAAGGTTTAGAAATAAAAACATCTCAAACTGAAAATAAAAAGGTAAAGAAAGAAAATGTTGAAGAATGCGACGACGACGACGACGAACTTGTTGAAGTGAATTTAGAACTTCCACAAGAATTGGATTCTGGTTTTGAAAAAATAAAATTACAGAATGCAAACGAAGTGTATTACAAAATGTATAAAGAAGCAAAAGAAAAAGCAAAATCTGCAAAAAAAGTAGCAGTTGAGGCATATTTGGCCGCAGAAGAGATTAAATTTACATATAACTTGGTTGATAACGAAAGTGACAGCGACGACAGTAGTAATGAAGGCGAAAGTGAAAGCGAATCTGAAAACGAATTTGACAATCACAAATAAAATTGCCAACAAATAAAATTGCCAACAAATAAAATTATAAAAAAAATATAGATTAAGTCAAAAGTAAAAAGTTAAGACAAAGTTTTAACAAAATGCACATT
>Ga0315284_10003267_pt1 | contig 23008 bp, 27 predicted proteins | sample YL17G09_16_MG_FD_203696 | JGI IMG/M metagenome (GOLD analysis project Ga0315284, IMG submission 203696) | Sediment microbial communities from Yellowstone Lake, YNP, Wyoming, USA - YL17G09_16 | ecosystem: Environmental > Aquatic > Freshwater > Lake > Sediment | place: USA: Wyoming | collected... | reverse complement strand
ATCATGGAATCCTACGGCGGCGCGGGCCGCGAGGGATAACGATGATCGGAGGAGGATTCGGCGGCGTCGGCCGGGTCAGCGCGAACCGCCCTGACCCGAAGCTCGGGGTCATCGTCCACCGCAAGGTCAACATGAAACGGACATTGTCCCCAGACCAACCGGACGTTTTCAAGCCCCTACCAGAAAGTGGGATCGGCGTGCGGTTCGTGGCCCCGTTCTTCGATGGCTCAGGCTATGCCGAAGGGGCTCGGCAATGGCTGGCGGCCATGGTGACCGCAGGAGTCGACGTGCGCGCGGAGCCGGTGAGTTTCGAGGAGGCCCGGACGGACTATGGCCTGGCCGGAGAGATCGCGAAAAAGGCGGTCAACCGAAAGATCGACTGCAAGATCAGTATGGTCTACCTGACCCCGGATATGTATCCTCTTCATAAGAAGGAAGGTCATTACAACATCGGCCTCTTCGAGTGGGAGACTGACAAGCTCCCGTCCAAGTGGGTCCATGAATGCAACGCGATGGACGAGATCTGGGTCTGCAGTCACTTGGTCGCCAACGTCGCGCGCGCCGGCGGCGTGAAGAAGCCGATCCACGTGTTTGGCCACTGCGTCAATCCCGCGGAGTACGCCGGCGTCCGGGCCCTGAAGTTCCCCGAGCTTCCTAAGAACTGCTTCAAGTTCTATTCGATCTTCCAGTGGACCGAGAGGAAGAATCCCAAGGGACTTCTCCAGGCCTATTTGACCGCTTTCCGGAGGAAGGATCCGGTCATCCTCATCCTTAAGACCTACCGAGCAAACTACTCTATAGAAGAGCAACAGGGAATCCTCGACGAGGTCGAGAACATCAAGCAGGAGATCGGAGGCAACCAGCCGCGCATCCTTTTCATCCCGGAGATGCTAAGCCGACAGGAAATCCTTTCCCTGCACGCCACGGGCGACTGCTTCGTCCTCCCCCACAGGAGCGAAGGCTGGGGACTCCCGCACTTCGATGCCTGCGCCATGGGAAAGCCCGTGGTCACGACGAGGTTCGGAGGTAATTTGGAGTTCATGAACGACGATACCGCCTTTCTATTGGACTTCGAACTGATCCCCACAAAAGGAAGATCATGCTATACAGACGACATGTCGTGGGCAGAGCCAAATATTGAGGAATGTAGAAAACACATAAGATATGTCTATTCGCATCAGGGCGAGGCACGGAAGAGGGCGGCGGAAGCAAGGCATTATGTACTAGCTGGATTTACATGGGAAATAGTCGGGAAAATGATCAGAGAAAGATTATCTCAAACTCCATTCACGGATCAACCGAAATCAAATATAAAAACAGCAGACCCAAAACGAGATCAAGAACGACGTCTGGATCATAAGAACGGCAGACATAGACCCCCCGAAGTTCTTTGGGCCGGCCATCTCTACGACTATTCGGGATACGGAAAAGCAAACCGTGAGATTATATTCCGGATCGGGAATACTTTTAATATACGATTGGATACGACCCATCAGGAACCGAGATTAGTGGATGAAAATACGTGTATACGGTTAGATGCATTTAAGGGAACGTTGATAGGGAATAGGGCTCCCGTACTTCGCTTCTTTGGGCCGGATTTCTTCGTACCCCAAGGACCGCATAGAATCCTATGGACAATGATGGAAACCTACAAGATCCATCCGGATATGGTGAAATTGATCAATATGGGATTTGACGAATTATGGACTCCGACCGAATGGAACCGCCGCGTCTTCGTGGAATCCGGGGTCAGTATTCCTTCTCGATCTACGCCCCTCGGAGTAAACAAATTAATATACCGAATTAACACAAGGGGCTCTCTGCCTCCTTGTAGACTTCTGTCAACAGAACAAGCTGGGACCGTTACGTCTCCGAAAGGCTTTATATTCTTGTCGGTCGGTCTGCCGTCGTTTCGTAAGGGATTTGATATAATCGCCGATGCGTTAGATCGCGTATTTGATAGGAAACGAGATATCCACTTCGTTATTGCGGTCACCCATTCGAACACTGACTGGAATCGGAAGATTTACGAACAATTTGCTAATTATAGGATACCCATCTGGTCTCTAGAGGGGAAGTTCGAAGAGCATGAGATGGCTAGGATATATTCGTCATGTGATGTCTATGTTTCGGCGTCGAGGGGAGAAGGGTGGAATCTTCCGGTCTGCGAGGCATCCGCGTGCGGTCTACCGGTTATTTGTCCAGATAATACCTCGCACCCAGAGGTCGTTGGTCAGGATGCCTTCTTATTTCGATCCGAGGGAACCGATGTCTGTCCCGAGTGTGATATTATATCAGAATGGTATAAGGGAATGCCGTTTGCAACCTTTGGGAAGAAATCTAAGGACGAACTCGCCGAGATCCTTAAACTGGTTCACGCGGGAGGTACGAATATCCGCGAGAAGGCCGCGAGACTTCGTGAACGGATGCTTTCAAAATGGACGTGGGACAATGCGGCATCGCTCGTGTCGGCGCGTCTTATGGAGGTTCAGCCTTGAGAGTCATGGTATTTCAGGGAACGGGAAATCTAGGAGACATGATGCAAGCGGTCGCACTCTCGCGACTCGTCGGTCCGTCCGTGGGGTTTTTCCGGGACCAGCCACATCTAAGCCCGGCCCCAAATAGTCAGGGGATTGCCGCCGGATTCATGTTAGGACCGACCGCGGAGAATCCAGAAAAACTTCTCTTTGCAGGGATTTACTGGTTGTGTAGCCACGGGAACTGGAAATGGCTTATGCGCTCTCCCGCCCCTATAGGGGCGCGGGATCCAGAGACCCATATACGCCTCGTCGAGCACGGAGTATACTCTAAGTTGATTGGGTGCGTAACATTGACCCTTCCGCGCTACGAAGGTCCCCGCAATGGGGAACTCTATGTCGATTGCGAGGGACCGGGCGAGTCGATGAGCCACTCGATCCCGAAGGACGTAAAGTTCGACGAGGAATGGGATCTCTGCCTTAATCGTCTAGACCGCTATCGCAAGGCTACGCTCGTCCACACTTCTAGAATTCACGTTGCGATGCCGTGCGTGGCGATGGGTACTCCAGTCCGGTACACAGGAAAAATTGACGGGAGAACGTCGATCATTCCCGCTATTGGGATCGCTATCGGAGAGCCATGCCTCCCGGACATAAGAAAATGGCGGGATAGCTACATCGAATATCTCGCTCAATATGCTGGGATCGGCGCCTCTATGGACGTGCCTGTTAAGCCAAATGTCATGGAGGGGGCATGAGCCTTCCGAGAGTTAACCTAGTTCCTAGATTTTCCGTAGATCATCCTGGGTTCGTAAACCGAACCCGTTATGCGGAGTTTACGGGCGGCCTCGGAGATGTATTCAACCACATTTACTGGCTACCGTGCTACTCTGACCTGGAGGCATTATCCCAAAAGGATAGAGCGTTCATCCTACTGTCGAATCACAACTCTTCGGCATGGGAACTTTTTGCGTGGCACAGGAATGCGCATCGAATGGTTGTTGCCAACATAGGATTTCTACCGAATATCAAGGATCCGGCATGTAGGAAAGAGCTTGGCCTTCCGGACGACTGCGACCATGATTGGCCGATCAAAAACACTGTCCATTTTTATCCGTGCGACGAAGACCTTGCTATTCTTGAAGCGGTCGTCAAGGGCGGAAGATACATCGTGTTTGCACTTACGGCGTCGGATCTCATACGGAGCATTCCGAAAGCGACGGGCGAAGATGCGGCGCGTAGAGCGATCCAAAAAGGCTACCGGATCGTTGTTACTGGTCGAAACTATAAGCGCGATGTATTCGGGCTTCCTAAGGAAGTCATGCGTCTAGAAACCCGCCTGGACCTTCAGGATGGGATCGTCGATGTGATTGACCGCCTGACCGTTCCTGGAACCGCCCGGCTTGTTGAAGGGGCGGCTGGGGTCTTCACGTCCCATTCGGCACTCTGTATGTTGGCGTGGCACCAAAAGAAGCCGACATTTGTGCTCTATGACGAATTATCGCAGAAATTGTATTTCACAAAGAAATACGAGGGGTATTCATTCGGGGCTGGTGAGCCTGGAAATGGGCATACTAGGATCGATCAATATACTGGGGAAATATTTGAGCGATTCTTAAATGGCATCGTGTATAATAAAAAGGGTTCCTTTAAGTAGATTATTTGGAAGTGTTTCACGAGGGCACTGGTTGTTATTTTGTCCATGACCCTGCTCACTCAGGATCCTATGGTAGAAAAGGCCGAAAAGACTATTTCCAAAAACCCGAACGATGCTTACGCGAGCATGGTCCTAGGGATTCACTGTACAGAGAGGGCGAGTTAGGATCTCGCCATGCTCTGCTTCTTGAAGTCATGGGCAGGTCCAGTGGATATAATGTCGAAGGCAGCCATCTCCATGGGGCGAGTCTGTTCTGGTACGGGCGATTTCTGGCCATAAACGTTGGGATGATTCCTAGGGTGTGCTAATGGTATCGGTTGTATTTTTTACCGTCACCCGATCTCGTGATTACGATTATCTCCTTGGGTCTATTGAGCAACACGCAGAAATGGGAAGACATTTAGTTTTGGATACTACATTTCCACCAGAGGAAGCCATTAAGTTTAATAAACTTCCAAACACCGTTCGGTGGATCCACGAGCCGGTATACGGCTCGGGATGGAAAGAATTTCGGCTGAGGACGGCCGCTGAGCGCGCCCGGGTATTGGCTGGTGGGATGGGCGCGGACGTTTTGGTGTATATGGATTCAGACGACTTCTATACCCCGGAATCGAAGAATAATCTTTTCCCTCATGCTCTTGACGCTATAGTCGAAATACAATATACCCACTGGAGGAAGGATGGGTATCCTTATATATTCGGGGAATCCGAGTGGCATAAGAAGTTATGGCCATCGTGGGGCGACACAATAATAGGACTGAACTCCGCATGGCATTGCCATAAGGACTATAATGGAAATCCAGAACACCACGCTCTTGCATACGACCCTACCAATATACCGATGATCAGGGTTCTCGGAAACTTTCGGCATCATGTACACTACGCAATCGGACCTAACGCAGACGACGACGAGACCGCACGTACGACGATCTCTGGGTGGCCGGACAAGGGGTTCCGAGTCCCATCGGTACCATGGCCACCGAAGCTCGCCCTGTGGAGAGACAAGGGAATCAGACCCTCTGAGTTCTTCCGTTGATTACATGTCCTAAATTTATTGGTAGGCTCGGCAACCACCTCTTCCAGATGGCCGCAGCCATCGGACTCGCCGAGAGCAACGGCGATACGTTCGGATTCCCGCGGTGGAAGTACGAGAGCGTATTCCCGATCCAAGGATGTTTCTGCGACAATCTTCCGTCCGGACCTGAGTACAGGGAACTTCGATACTCCTACGATCCGATTCCGTACCAACCGAGTCTGAGGCTCTCCGGATTCTTCCAGTCTGAAATATATTTCAAGGACCATAAAGGCCTCGTGAGGGAGCTGTTCACGCCGTTCGGGGTCCCGAAACGGGACCAATATGCGAAGATCGCCAGCCTTCACATCCGCCGGGGAGACTACCTCCTGCTCCCGGATAAGCATCCGATCCTGCCAATGTCCTACTACGACGAGGCGGTCGAATATCTCCGATCCAACTACGACGTGAAGAAGTTCCTGGTATTTTCCGATGATCTCCCCTGGTGCCGTGATCGCTTCATGCGCGATCCGTTCGAGGTCATTCCGGATACGCCGCCGGTCAAGCAACTCGCGCTCACGATCGCCTGTGAACACCACATCATGGCTAATTCTACTTTCTCCTGGTGGGGGGCCTGGCTGGACCCAAATCCAGATAAGATCGTGATTGCCCCCAAAATATGGTTCGGTCCAGGATACGCTCATTACGACACCAAAGATCTGCTTCCACCGGAGTGGATCGTGATGTAAAGTATACGTGGTATAAGGCTAAGGGGGATGTCATGAAAAAGATTGCGGCTGAATGCGTGGTCGATGACCTTTACGGCCTGGTCGAAGACCTCAAGAAGCGGTCCTTTAAGATCCTCAACGTGGCCACGGATCAGAGAGGCACGTACATCTACCTGGACGACGCTGAGGAGAAGGACCCCTTACCCGTCGTCGTGGAATGGGTCGGCAAGCCGGCCCCGAAGATGACCCTCAAGGAATGGCAGGCGCGCGTGAAGGCTTCCCAGGCCAAAGGCGAAGGGAAACGGTCGTTCTTCGGAAGGATCTTGGCGTTCCTCTCCAAGAAGAATGAGTCCGAGGTCCGCGTCGTTGGGACTCTCGTGTCAACCTCAAGGCCATCCGAACAGGCCCAAGCGGATCCTGCCGCACCCATTTCGGAGATGCCAGTGGAGCCCCCGCCCCCCATAGACCCCCAGTTCTTCCGGAAGATCCTCTAGCTGGACGACACCGACGAAGTTTGTAGACCGCCTTGACTACGAACCCCTTTTGCGATAGAATTCACTGGTCCTTTCTAAGGGGGAAGAAGGCTCGATGGAAATTATCCTAGGTCTCCTGGGCTTGGGCGGCCTGTCCCTTCTCCTTCAGTCCAAGCCACTCCCGACCGAAAAAGACGCGAACAAGGCGCTGGAAAAGCTGGACAAGAATCCCACCGATTCGGAAGCCAACACCACCGTTGGGATGTACTTGTCCTTCGTAATGGGGAACTACCCGGAAGGCATTCCGTATTTTACGAAATCCTCAAACGCCACACTCAAGAAGCTGGCCGAGCTCGAACTTTCGAATACGGATACGCCTGAAGAACAGGTAAAAATAGGAAACGAGTGGGTTCTGGCAGCTCCGAAATTCCAGTCACTCGTCTCTCTTTTCTACGATCGAGCCGCCTCCTGGTACATGAAGGCCTGGCCCAAACTCGGCGAAGCCGACAAGGCCAAGATGCGCATCCAGGCGCAGCGCCTTGCAGCCCCAAGACGTCCTGGAGCGCCCAGGAAAAATCTTCCTACGGGATGGATGCAGGATTCCTTTGCGCCCGTAAAACCATCTGAAATCGACAATACTATCGTACGTAGCGGTTCTTATTCGATTAAATTATTTCCAGCCAACGAAACGGTCCCAACAAGTTTTGGTGGGATTCAAAGCGTCCGATACCCAGTAAAGGGAATAAATTATGAAGCTTCAGCATTTGTCCGATCTAACGACACAGAGACCGAGAGGGATGTGCTTGCAATAGCGTTTTATGACAACCGGGGAAATTTTATTGGGAATAAGAAGCAGTTTATTCCGGTTGATATGCCGTTTTGGAATTATGTTAGTCTAAGGGGTGAGACGCCTCCGGGGGCAAGCGAAACACAGCTTCAAATTCACATCAATTCAAAAAGGGGCAACGTCTGGGTCGACGACGCTTCCCTTAAGTTCAACAGCATAGAAGACCTGAAAAACGGGTCCTTCGAGGAGAAATAAATGATCAACATGCTTCGGATCAGACCTCACCTGGCGCAGGCCCAAAGCCTGTCCGTGGTCCCGAGCCCGGTACCTCCTCCGGATCCGACCTTCACGGGCCTTCCCGGCGCCATCGAGAGCCTTGGGGTCGTCGCCATCCTGTCGGCCTCGACCTGGGCCGGAATCCGGATCGGCATGGAGACTTCCAAGACGCCGCTCAAAGTGGCGGGGTACGTCGGGGGGATCGGCTCCGCGGCACTCGCTCTTCTCTACATGGGGACCAAGATCGGAATCGTTCAGGATCTTGGGCTTCCCGCGGTCCGCGTTTCACCCTCGTGAGACCACTTCAGGAAGATCCTCTAGCCGGACGACACAGGGGCTTGACATTTATGTCGTCTCCTGTTAAACTATTGTCGTGAACTTCGATCCCAGGGAAACGACCGTACTCCTAAAGGACACCCTGAAGTTCCTAAAGGAATCCGCCGGGAGGATTTTGCGCGCGAAAAGGACGCGCGCCGGACTCACCCAGAAGGCGGTGGCCAAGGCCGCCGGAGTCCGACCCGAGACGGTTTCGAGGATCGAGGCTGGCCTCGGGAATCCGACCATCGGAACGCTCCTTAGGCTTACTCGTGTTGTTGAGAAATCTTTATGAGGATCGCAGTCTCTGGAGTTCGGGATCTTTCGCCACACGACCTTCCGGTCATTGAGGGCATTATTTCGGATATTATATTTGAAGGTCCCGAAGAACTCCTCTTTGGTGGCGCACGTGGCACGGACACAGTGGCCCTTGCTTCCGCATGTGCAACCCTAGGAGGCATACGTCCTCCCAGGCTGACCGTCATTGTTCCAAGACGCCTCAAAGATCAGCCTTTAGAGGCCCAAGAATGGGCCCGCGAATGTGCAGATGAGATTATAGAGATTAAATCGCCTAGACTTGATACGGAAGCATATCGACGGCGAAACCAAGCCCTTATCCGTCGTGCCGATGGACTGGTTGCATTTTGGGATGGCCACTCTGGCGGTACAGGTATGACGATCGATCTTGCCGGGAAAGCTGGCATCCCGGTTGAAATAATAGAGATTCTCGGGCTATCCCCCGAAATGGGAGCCAATGGTGGTCGGCATAAACCGATTTGGATCCCCGGACTGAAGTCCGGGGTTTCCGCGGCGCGAAGATTATGAGGTTGGTGGGACGCCATTTTGAGATTTACCCGAGAGGGTTGAGGTCTTTTGACATGCCTAATCTCCGGCAACTTGAAGGCGTAGTCAGCGTAGAGGTTCTCGAAGCCATGGTAGTGGCGTCAGAGATATTTCGGTCGCTTGGAATTCTACACGCCCTTGTAGGAGGTCTTGCGGTAAGCGCATGGTCGCGACCTCGTTGGACCAAGGATGTCGATTTCGTGGTGGACCATACCGCTTTCGACGTCACTCCTTCGGGCATCGTTTCTTTTAAACGCGGAGTTCCCCTGCAGGTCCGGGATGTCGTAGTGGACCCAATATTGCCGAAGGAAGGAGAGGGCCATCTATTCGACGCGCTTCGGAATCCGGTTGTTATTGATGGAATCCCGGTCCTTCCCGTTGAAGCCCTGGTTTATATGAAGCTTGAGGCCGGTCGATCCAGGGACATCGGAGATGTCGTGGAGATCCTCCGCTCAGGAGCGGACCGTCCATCGATCGTAAAATATCTCGAAATGCATGCTCCGGGGCTTATGAAGAAGTTCGACCGAGCCGCCAGAGAAGCCGAGGCACAATAGCGTGACGACTCCGCCGCCTAAAGGCGGCGGCTTCTTGGGACACGCTACCCAGCGGCGGCGTTGAGTCCCACGGGCCCCGTCCGGGCCCGCCTCGCACGCGCGAGGACATTTAAGGCTGCGTTGTGGTCCCTGTGGAGCGAAAGGTCGCAATGAGGACAGGAATGCAGGCGCTCGGAAAGATCCTTTCGTACTTCCTTACCGCATCCGCTGCACTCCTGGCTCGTCCCACGGGGATCGACCTCCACCACGGAAGCGCCGGCCTTTTCAGCCTTGTGCTTCAGGATGCCCAGAAACCGGCTCCAGCCGGCATCCGAGATCGCGCGGGACAACCGGCGGTTCTTGAGCATATTGGAGACGCTCAAGCGTTCCGCCGCGATGAACCCATAGCGATGAACAAGTCGTTCAGAAACTTGGTAATGATGCTCCCGCCTCAGATTCCGGACTCTTGCGTGGATCCGGCGGACCTTCCGGCGGGCCTTGGTCCGGTTCTTCCCGCCCTTCTTCTTCCTGGAGACGGCGCGCTGCGCGCGCCTCAGGGCCGGGAGTTCCTTCTTCAGGTAGCGCGGGTTTTCCTCGAACCCGCCTTCGGAGTCGGTGAGGAACCTTTCGAGGCCTACATCGATTCCGGCCTCAGGAAGCGCGCTCTTGGGGATCAGGATCTCCCCGAGATCGCAGGAGAAGACGGCGTACCAGTGGTCTCCCTCGTGCTTGAGCGAGACGGTCTTGATCTCGCCCTCAATCGGGCGGTGCAGCTTGACCTTGACGCGACCGACATGCTGGATCCTCAGTCGGTTCCCAAGGAGGCGGATGCCGTCCCCGTAGGACGGGAATTCGACCGATTCGTAGCGGTCGCGGGCCTTGAATCGCGGATACCCAGGCTTCTCCCCGCCCTTGACTCGCCTGAAGAAGTTCTGGAAGGACTTCTCAAGGCGGCGGAGCGTGGCCTGGGCGCTCGAGAAGTTCGTCCTGGCGAAGAACTCATTGGTCTCCCGTTCTTTCTTGTACCAGGCCGACTGGTCCCCGTAGTAGACGGCCTTCTTCTCCTTCTCCCAGGCGTCCTTCCGCTGGGCGAGCGCGGCGTTATAGAGCCTCCTGTGGGTCTCCAGCATGATGCCCAACTCGCGCGCCTCGTCGGCGTTCGGGTACAGGCGGTACTTGAAGGCCCGTCTCATCTACTTCCCCTTCTGGGCCTCGATATAGGCCTTGACGGTCTTTTCGCTGACATGTCCGACCGTGCCTGCATAGTAGGCGCGGGACCAGAGACATGGAAGCCTGGAACGAAGGAACGCGAACTGCTTCCGGAGCACGTGGGACGTGATTCCCTTGAGCCGATTGACGATTTCCGCGACGCACCACCGAGGATCGCTCTCGATGAACAGGTGGACATGGTCGGGCATGATCTCAAGGGCGTGGATGTCCATGTTCATCTCCTTCGCCTTGGCGCGGAGGAGAGCCCCGAGCCGGCGACCGACCATGCCGCCGAGGACCGGCTTGCGGTACTTGGGGCACCATACGATGTGGTACTTGAGGGAGAAGAGGGCCCCGGCGTTCTTTCTGTAGCGAGCCTCCACGTGAATGAGTATACTATTGGCTGAGGACTAAGTCAAGGGGGGCGGCGATTCCCCCGTCGCCTAAAGGCGACGGTTCCCTCGCCGCACGTTTATGGCGGCGCGGACTCTGCTGAAAGAAGTCCTGGAAGGCCTTTAGATTCCCGGAGACTAGGGCGCTAGGTCTATAGTCGTGGATTTGGCTACGACCCAGAGCCCCGAGCTGTTGTACCCGGTCTTGATCTTGTAGTGGGGAGTCCCGCCCGTGGCCTCCTGCACTTGGGCCTCGGCGTCCTTCATGTTGTAGATGTTGTAGATGAACTGGGTCTTCAGGATCTCCTCCCAGCCATGTTTCGTGAAGTCAGCGATGATCAAGGTAAAGAAAGTCACCCTCCGGGACACTCGCTTCAACTCGCGGATCATGGTCACGATGTCCGGAACGTGCTGAAGCACGTCGATAGCCGCGACGGCATCGAAGGAGTCGTCTGGGAAGTCGAGGTGGTAGCCGTCCCCCTTCCGGAAGTCGATCCCCGGGTAGGTCATCTTGGCGATCGTCAGCATCTGATCGGACGTATCCACCCCGGCGTATTCGACTTCCGCCATTTTCCGGAGGAAGTTGTAGAAGTATCCGCTCCCGCAGCCGACCTCAAGGAATTTGTCTCCCTTGCGGACGAATTTGGCCACGTGGTAGGCCATGATCAGACGGTAGATGGATTCGCTGTCGTTCTGCCATGACCGGTTGATTTCATGGGCCATCCCCGGCTTGTCCCAGAGCTCCCACGCGCGCGCTTCTTCGGCCATCAGAGTTCCCTCACCGCCGTGCTCTGGTCCCTGGTCTTCTGCATGTTGAACGGGTGGTAGCTCTTGTAGGCGACGACTTTATCGAGGCCGACGAACGGCCAGTGTTCCGCGAGCATGTTGAAGTAGTGCCCTTCGAGGGCGTAGTCGCCCTTCTCCTCCGTGGGCCACTGCGTCACGATCTTGAAGGTCTCAGCCCGGTGGGCCACCTGGTTGTGGTCCAGGTTGGACAGCGGCTGGGTGCAGGGGCTCTTAGGGAAGATGGACCCGTGGACCTTGTCCATGTTCATGAGCATGACGCGCCCGTAGCCGCAGTGGACCGCGGGATCCGCGAAGATCTCGTTGAAGACTTCCAGCCGCTTGGAATCGTACCAGTCGTCGTCGGCCAGGTAGTGGAGGATCCGGCCGGTGGAGAACTTCAGGGCGTCGTTGATCCTCATGCAGGCCCTGCTGGAGGCCTTCGTCCTGACAATGTCGAGGCACGGATCGGTGCAGGGGTTGAAGAGGATCCGGGGGTTGCCCGCGATCTCCTCGTGGATCGACCGGATCGTATCGTCATTGGAGCCGTCGTCCGCGATGATGAGTTGCCAATCGCGGACCGTCTGGGCGAGGACGGACTGGACGGCGCGCTTGACCATCTTAGGGCGGTTGAAGCTCCCCAGGACGATCGTGTGCTGGGCCTCGACCTTCGACGTGTTCGGTTTGAAGACCGCGAAGAGGACCATTCTCTGGTGCGGGAAGCTCCGGGCGTTGATGAGGATCGCATCCGGACCGCAGACTTCCGTGACGATGGTCTTTATGTCCTCGACTCGGAACGTATTGCGGATGAATTTGGACGCCCCCCAGAAATCGTTCAGGGTCGACGCTTGGTCGCCGATGATGGCCGTGAAGAAGACCACCCTCGAAGCCACCCGCCACAGCTCCCTGAGGCCGTCGCGCATATCCGGAATGTGGGACAGGAGGTTCAGTCCGCCCACGATCTCGACGGACTGGTCGGGATAGGCCAGGCTGAAGAGATCCCCGATTCCCACGGTCCCCCTGGAGACCCGTTTCTTGGCCAGGGTGATCATGTTCTGGGAATTGTCGACCCCGATGAGGGACCTTGGGCTGACCCCGAGGGAAACGAGTTCGTTGATCAGGAGCCCGTTCCCGCACCCGACATCGAGGTACAGGCATTGCTCGTTCTTGATGAACGGGGCGATAACGGACGCGACAGCGTTCCGATACCAGGCCTCCACCGGAGTATCCGTCCAATAGGAGTCCATGCTCGTAGCCACAGGGTCCCACTGCTCCCAGAAGCGTTCATGGCTCATGACAGTTCCTCGTAAATATGCAGGATCTGGCGCCCGACCTCCGGACGCGTCATTTTCACGGATGGAATCGATTGCCGGGATCATGAAATCCTTGATGCACCGCTCGACCGTGTAACAGGAAAGTTCCTTGTTGGCCTGTTGAGCGATCTTCTCCAGGGGGTTCTGGAGAGCGTCCCGAAGCGCGTCGATGAACAGACCGAGGTTGTTTTTCTCGGCCGGAGGGACCTGAAGGACGTGTTTGTTGGGTATGGCCGGCCACGCGTCACGCCGTTCCGTGACGAGGGCGGCGGAGGTCGATATGGCATGCCACAGGCGCAGAGTGGGGAATCCGACCTCATCCGAATGGGCGATATGGAGCATGGCCCTGCAGCCATTGAAGGCCTCGCGCATGGCCCGTCCGCTCTCCTGGATAACGACGAAATCCTTCCCCAGTCGATCCTGAAGGACCGGAAGGATCCACTCGCGTCGTCCGACTACGGTCCCGCAGAATCCGATCTCGTAAGTCTTTGGGCAGGACCAGTCCGGGATCCCCATCACATCGGGATCGTAGCCGATGGGGACCACGGCGACCCTGGAGACCCGAGGGCTCCAGAAGTCCTTGGCTGCCGGAGTGGTGACCGCGAGGAGATCGAGTTCTCTGGCCCTCTGGGCGAATCGCTCCACGATCTCACCCTGGCCGCGGGTCAGCTTGGCCGGATCCCCGGAGGACTCGAGGTGGTAAAGGACACACTTGGCCTTGCGATCCGTGGGAATTACCGCGGGCAACTGGCACCAAAAGACGACCGTATTGTTCGGATCCTTCCATTCTGAACGATTCTGAATCCATTCAGACAGCCGCTCTATGACGACGCCTTCCATCCGAGAAGCCGCCTTTTCGTAGGCGGCCTGGAACTCGTCGAAGCAGGCCGGGAATCCTGGGAAGACGATGATCAAACGCCTATTCATTTTTCGTTGTAGAATTTCTTGATCCACGTCACTACGCGCTCGACATCCTGTCGGGTCATCTTCATGTGAATCGGGAGCGACAAGACCCTCTTGGCCGCGTTCTCGGCAACCGGGCAGGATCCCAGGCCGTGACGGAACATGGGGTACTCCGTGTTGACCTGATAATGGACACCAGGAAAGATGTTGGCCGAGTTCAGGTACATGATCAAATTGTCTCGATCGACCGCAAGCAACGGACAGATATGCCCGGAAGGCTCGCAGTTCAAGGGGACCGGGACTTGGCTCCACGTCTTAGATTCCCCCAAGAGTCGTCCGTACCAGCTCATCAGTTGACGACGGTAAGCATTATCCTGGTCCAGGTACCGGAGCCCTACGATCCCCAGGGCGGCCTGGATGGAGTTCCCGTTATACTTCCAGCCCTCCCGCTCGACTTCGTAGCGCCACTTGTAGGCCCCGGAATCGCCCATGCGGTTGTACGTGTCCTTGTTGATTCCCATCCAGCTGATCTTTCGAGCCTCGGCGTCGAGGTGATTGTCCTTGAAGCATACCATTCCGGCGTCCCCGGTGGGGAGATTCTTGACCGGATGGAAACTGAAGGTCGAGACCGTGACGCCGAGGCCGGCGTGTTCGCTTCGGATTCGGGTCCCGGCCATATGGGCGCCGTCCACGATCAGATCCAGGCCTTTCTGGCGACACAAGTTCTGTATGCGCTCGAGCTGGCCGGGACTACCACCATATCCGACGAACATGACCGCCCGGGTCCTTTCCGAGATCCTCTCTTCTACGGAAGCCGGGTCCAGACAGAGGTACTGATCCACGTCGGCGAAGACAGGCTTTAGGCGCTCATACAGGATCGCCTGGTTGGTGCTCACGAACGTCAGGGGAGTGGTGATGATCTCGTCCCCATCCTTCCAAGCAAACGCGGATTTCAGAACCGCAACCGCGATGTGTAGAGCGGCCGTTCCGCTGTTGACGAATAAAGCGTTCTCGAATCCGGTGTAGCGTTTCCAGGCCGACTCGAATTCAACGGTCTTGTAGCCGAGGCCGGTCCAGCCCTTCTCCAGGCAATCCCGGATCTCCTTGAGGCACTCTTCGACCCGGAAGAACGGGACGAAGACGTTGATCGGCGTCTGATTCGATTCCATGTCAAGCCTTTTTTTTGAGGAAACCTCCTGGAGCCCACGTGATTCCGAACCGATTTTTCGAGAGATCTCGCTCGAATTCGGGATGTACAGGAAGAAACCGCGCGATGGCGATCTCTGGATTGTTCGTGGCCGCGTCGACCGGCATTTGCCAGACTCCAACAAGATCTTTGATGACGCCGTCCATGACGATCATGTAGGATCCGGGCGATACCAAGGGAGCATAAAGTTCGAGTTCCTTGGCCACGTGGTCCGTCGCGTGGTTGCTGTCGAGGACCACCAGGGCGCGACGGTTCTCGATCATTCCCCGGACGATCTCAGCCGTCTTGGGACTGGTCGAATCGCCGAGCACCAGCTTTATGCGTCCTGAAGAGCGGTCCACCACTTCGCGAGCCAGGTCGTAAACGTCTATCCCGATGACGAGTCCCTTTGGATTCGAGGCTAGAATTGTCGAGTAGAACTCGAGTCCCCCTCCGACGTGAGTTCCAGCCTCAACCACCACGTCACACTTCGACTGGTGGATGGCCTCCGCCATAGCCACGATGTCCTCGGGGATCTGCCACATCTCGACCCCGTTCCACCGGGTTCCTCTCCATATCTGGCGCTCGCAGTATTCGCGCAGGTAGGCCATCTTCAGCTGCTCGTAATAGGCATCGCTCATGCCAAAATTATCCTTTTTAAGAAGCCGCCAGGAGCAAGCGACGGCCCGAACCTGTTTTTCGTGTGGTCTCTCTGGAATTCCAGATGCCGAGTGAGGAATTCCTTGACGGCGCTCTCTGGGTTATTCGTGGCCGCATCGGACGGAATTCGAAGGACCCCGACAAGATCCTTGATGATCCCGTCCATGACGACCATGTAGGATCCGGGCGATACCAGGGGAGCATAAAGTTCGAGCTCCTTGGCCACGTGAGCCGCCTCGTGGTAGCTGTCGAGGACCACTAGGGTGCGACGGTCTCCGACCAGGCCCCGGACGGTCTCGATCGTCTTCGGGCTGGCAGAGTCTCCGCCCACGATCTTCACTCGGCCTGGATGTCGATCCGTCACTACCCGGACCTTGTCAAGAATGTTTAATTCCACCCCGACGACGAGTCCTTTCGGATTCCGAGAGAGAAGTGTCGCATAGAATTCGAGACCCCCTCCAGCATAAACGCCCACTTCGACGACGGCGTCTGGCTGAGACTGGTATACGGCTTCCGAGAGCGCCACGATGTCTTCTGGAATCTGCTGGAACGGAACCCCGTTCCACATGGTTTCCTTCCAGACTTCCAGGGAGCAGACCTGGTGCAGATAATATTTCTTCAGGGTCTCAAAAGCGACGTTCATCGGTGGGTCCTGTCGATGGGTCTCTTCCCGGCAGGAACGACGGAACAGATGATCTCTTTGTGCCAGACGAGGGCCTTCGCCGGGTACAAGGCCAGGGTCTCCGTGATGAAACTGAAATCGCCCTCGTAGTTGTCGGTCCACTTTCCCAGCCGGCCTTTGACGTTCGGGGGAACGAAGCACTGCCCGGTGACGTTTCCGCAATAGAGCCGGTTGTCGTTCTTGAGAGGCATCGGGATCCCGCGGTAGGAGACGTGGAAGAGGTGGGGGTTCTCAGGACGCTCCGCCACCAGCCTTTTTAGCGTGAGGACGCCATCGGCCAGTGGATCATCGTCGTCGTCGATGAACCAGAGGAATTGCCCCGTCGCCCTCTCCATGGCGATGTTCCTCTGGGGGTTTCCGTACTTCCAGAAGGGTCCCTGCTCGTCGTACTTGACGAAAGGGCTGGCGACGGCTTCGACGACCTTTCGGGAATCCGGTTGTGGACCGTCTCCGATCACCTGGATCTCGTCCCCCACGGAGAGCTGGGGGACGAGGGTCCGCAGGACCTTCTCCATATGGGGTCGTCCGATCGCCGGGATGATGACGGAAACGGTCGGTTCGCTCATCGGGCGTCCCATTCCAGGATGGCCTTGACGATCTTCTCGCGGTCCTCGTCGGTCACCCACCACCCGACCGGGATGGAGACCTGCTGGGCGGCAAACTCGTCGACCCCAGGAAGGTTCCGGCGGAACGGCCGGAAGGCCGTATGGATGTCGTTGCGGACATGGACCTGGGAGACCATGATGCCGTTCTTGGCCATATAACCCTGGAACGAATCGCGATCGTCCACCCGGATCGTATAGAGCCAATAGGACGAGAGCCGGTCCGGCTTGTACCGGAGAAGCTTGACCCGCTTCAGGCCCCGGAGAGTCTTGTCATAGAAGGCGGCATTGGCCCGATGCCGATCGAGGACTCCTTGGACGTACTTGAGCTGCTCGAGTCCGATGGCCGCTCCGACGTCGTTGAAGTTGTATTTAAATCCGCAGCCCTTGATGTCCTCCTCGCAGCGGAGGTCTGTGCGGGACGTGTCCCGGTCGATCCCGTACCAGCGCAGTAGCTTGCCTTCCCGGTAGCTCTCGGCGGTCGGACAAATGAGCATGCCTCCCTCGATAGTGGAGAGGTGCTTGATTGCTTGGAAGCTGAAGCAACTGAAAGAACTCGAAAATGCCCCGATCGGCCGGTTGTGATACATGGCCCCGAAGGCGTGGGCCGCATCCTGGATGAGCATGATCCCGTACTTCTTGCATATCTTGACGAGCTCGTCGAGATCACAGGGGTAGCCCCCCCAGTGGACACAGACGACAGCCTTCGTCTTTAGAGTGATTTTGCGCTCGACATCCAAGGGATCGAGCGCCCCGGTCCACGGGTCGATGTCACCCCAGACGATGTCGGCATACTGTTCGAGGATCGGAGTGTTCGAGGCGCAACAGGTCGCTGGACTGGTTATTACTTCCGTCCCAGGCCCGACCCCGGAGAGGCGCATTGCCAGGCGTAGGGACGCTGTCCCCGTAATCACGGTGAGAACGTTCGGGCTCCCGGCCCACGGGATGAGCGCCCGCTCAAACTCCTCGACCTTGGGCCCCTGGCCGATGTAGCCCGACAGGAGGACCTCCTTGAGGGGTTCCAGGACAGACTCAGGCATATGTACGCGAAATAAAGGGATCAAGTGATCGATCCTCCAAAGGCCCTTTCCACGAGCTGCCCAAAGTGGAGACCTCTGAGGTCCTTATGACCAGGAGGCACACTCATTCTAAAAACCCTCGACTCAGGACTTCCCTGGCCTTTTCCGTATAGGACTGGTTATTGCTAACGAAGTGGGCCATGTTGTGCGGATGATCACGACGCCACCCGGCCACGACCCCGAGCGGCTTCGGGACGGTCTCTTTTGGATGCTTCTCCTGGAGCCAGTGGATGAAATGGCTGTCGTGACAGGCGACCGTGGTTTCGCTCCACCAGACGTCGCACTTGGATGGACAGTCCCTGCGGTGAGCGAAATTCCCCGTTGTCAGCTCCCAGTAGACGAGCGGATGGACCTGGTCGCCCGGCTTCTCCCCATCCTTAAAGAGGTTCCATTGGGCATATAGGATATGGGGCTTGGCCGGGTTCCCAAGGAGGTGCTTACGGATGTTCTCGATCCAGTCGGGATGGAAGAGGTCGTCGTCGCACAGGTAAGCGATGGCATCCCCAGTCGCATCCTTAATGGCCTGATTGATCGATCTCCCGACGCGCGGCGTAATGAGACGCTGGTCTACCGTCATCTTCCGGCTCTGGCGGCAAAGGGTCTTAGAGAACCTCTTAAAGAAGGGCCGGGCCACCTCTACGATATCGAAGTCCGATCCGTCGTCCAGGATGAATACCTCGTCGGCCCCTTTGATGGAGTCCAGTGCCTCCGCCAGCATGCGGGGGCGGTTGTAGCTGAGGATGATGACAGTAACCCGGTTCTCCATGTTATTCTAGGTAAGGCTTGGCTAGGACGGCCTTGGCCGCCTCCGTATAACGCTGATTGCTGACGTATCGGATCATATTGAATGGGTGGTCCCGGCGCCAGCCGGCGATGATGCCCGGAGGCTTCGGAACTTCCCACTTTGGGTGCTTTTGCTGGATGTAGTACACGAAGTACCCGTCGTGGCAGGCCACCGTCGTTTCGCTCCACCACAGGCAGCAATTGTGGGGGCAATCCCTCCTGTGGGCAAAATTCCCTGTGGTCATTTCATAGGGTCCGAGTTCGCAGACCTTGTCCCCTGGATTTTCGCCATCGACGAAGAGGTTCCACTGGGCATACATGACGTGTGGCTTGGCCGGGTTCCCAAGGAGATGTTTGCGGATGTTCTCGATCCAGTCCGGGTGGAAGAGGTCGTCGTCGCACAGGTAGGCGATGGCATCGCACGTGGTATGGAGGATCGCCTGGTTGATCCCTCTTCCGACCCTGGGAACCGTCAGACGCTCCTCGAGGGTCAGCTTTGGCTTCTTCCGGACGGCAAAGCTCGGAAAACGACCAATGAAAGGGGCCGTCACGGCATCGACGTCGAAGTCCGATCCGTCGTCCAGGATGAATACCTCGTCGGCCCCTTTGATGGAGTCCAGGGCCTCCCTGAGCATCCTGGGGCGATTGTAGCTCAGGACGATGACGGCGACTCTATTCCCCGGCTGGGCCACTGCGGTATTCCCCCTCTAGGATGGACATCAGAATGTAGTCCTGGAACGTCCCATGCCGGAAGATCGCCTCTCGGTAGCGACCCTCGATCTGGAATCCCCATTTTTCGTACAGGTGCATGGCGTATTCGTTCGTGGCCAGGACGGCGAGCCAGAGCCTGTGGATGTTCAAGTGATTGAAGGCGTAGAGCTTGAGGGCCGTGTAAATTCGGCCCCCGTAGCCCTTGCCACGGAGCTCCGGGAGGACGTCAAGGCCCACGCGGAGCGACCGGTTCTGCTGATCCAGCTCGTCGAGCCGGACGAGGCCGATGAACGGGTTCTGTTCGTCGCCTACGACGAAGTACATGCGGCCGTTCTTCCATCCTATGGACTGGAGCCAGGCCTTCTGATCGGCCGGCCCCACGGGCTTCGGATCCGACAGGTGTATCCACGTGGAGTCTTCGTTCCTCAGGCGCTGCGCGGTCTCGAGATCGCCTTCGTCCGGGAGGCGGAAGGAGAGGCCCTCGAATTCGAATATGCGCGGTTTCGCGGTCATGGACTAAAGAATAGTATACTGGGTTTACCTGTAAAGTAAAGAGTCTATAGTCCTTCCGCCTTAAACAGATCCTCGACGTTCGTGGACAGGAGGAGCGGCATCCGAGCCTTTACCTTTTCGTCCGGCCAGTCCCACCACTTGAGCTTCAGGAGCCTCTGGATGACCTCGGGCTGGAACCGGTACTTGAGGAACCGGGCGGGGACACCGCCCACGACCGCATAGGGCGGAACGTCCTTGGTCACGACGGCCCGGGCGGCAACGACCGCGCCGTCGGCGATATGGACTCCGCTCATGATGAGGACCCCTTCGCCGACCCAGACATCGTTTCCGATATGGATGTCCCCCTTGGAAAAGCCATCGACCAGGGTCCCGTTGAAGTGAAAATTCAACGCGCTCGTGGTCACCCGGTTGGTGTGGAGTTGCATGCCGCAGTCCATGATGACGCGATTGGCGATGGAGCAGTATTTTCCGATATAGACGCTCGACCGGTTGTATTCCGGGTCGATCGGCTTGACCCAATAGCTGTGGGCGCCCATCGTGACCGTCACGGTGACCTCTTTTAAATTGTTTGAGCCGGGACGTACAGGGGAGGCAGTTTCGGGTCCCCGTAGACCTCCACAGCAGACTCCCTCAGGTAGAGGGAACTGTGGCTCTTCGTCCAGTCGTCGATGGTATACCCGGCAGCGACAATGGCCGCGGACATCCCGATTTGTCCGCTCCGTTCGGCTTCTCCGTACGAAGTAGGATCGGAGAGCCTGACCAGGCACCCGTTTTTATGCCAGATCTCCTCGAGGGCCGCCGCCCGCATGATCCCAAGGAAGATCGCGGCGCATCCAAGGGCATAATCCCGAACCGGCCAGACCAGGCCGCAGAGAAAACCGCACTTCGGAAGGCCTCCGATCATGTCCAGGAGGATCCTGTCGAAATCCGGGACCGCGGGGAGGTAATCGTCTTCGGCGACGAAGTAGTAGTCGAACGCCGTGCGGTACTTTCCGAAGACGTCGTTGAAGGACCCGTAGGAGAGGCCGACGTTCTCGCGCCTGAAGACCTCGATCGTGACGCCGTTCATTTCGCGAAGGCGATCGAGTTCCTCCAGGTATTCCTCGTAGCCCTTGTAGAAGCCGGAGCCCCGAGGCGAGGCGACGACGATACGGTCGATGTTCTTGCAGTACGAGAGGACCCTCTTTACATGTTCTCGAAGGTAAAGGGCTCCGTCCTTTCTGAGACCCGGATGCTGAGGCATCCGCCGGGGGCCTCCCCAGGCGGCGATGATGTAGCAGGACCGGACTGCAGAACCGTTAATCTCCACAGACGATCACCCATAGATTCGATTGATTTTCGGGGATCTGGATCTTCTTGAAGGGGAGTCCTCCGGACGCCTCATTCACCCTGGCTTCGGCGTCGGCCTTGCTGTACCGGTTCACGAGAAAAGTATTCCCAAGAATGGTTTGACTCCCGAACACGGATTGGGAGCCCTCTAGTAGGGTGAAGAGAACCGTTCCCCTCGATACCCGCACCATTTCCTGGATGAACCCGACGATGTCGGGAACATGCTGAAGGACATCGTAGGACGCGACGACGTCGAAAGACCGGTCTGGGAAGGGGAGTTTGTACCCGTCCCCGTCCCTGAAATCCACGTTCGGGAATGCGGCCCGGGCCGATCGAAGCATTTCCTTTGACGTATCGACGCCGGTATAGGAGACCTCGACAAGACCGGACAGGGCCTGGTACATAAGGCCGCTCCCGCAGCCGACCTCGAGGAACTGATCCCCCTTGCAGACATGCTCCGCGGAGAGCCGGGCCAGGATTTCCCTGTGGGCAAGCTCTCCTTGGGATGACCATCTTCTCTGTATGTCCGGGACGACCCCGGGTCGGTCCCAGAGTTCCCATTTACGTTCTTCGATCACAGGATCGCCTCTACGGCCGGCATCATGAATTCCTTAAGGCACCTGTCGGAAGTATACGCGGACAGGTCCGCATGCATCATCCGGGCGATTTCCAGAAGAGGAAGCTTCAGCGTTTCTACGAGCTGATCCACGAAGGTCTCCGGGTTTTCTTCTTCGACCGGTAGGAGCGAGACGTAGTGTTGCCTAGGGACGGCCGGCCAGGCGTCGCGCTCTTCGGTCACGAGCGCGGCCGAAGTGGACACCGCCGACCAGAGCCTGAGATGAGCGAAGCCCTTTTCGTTCGAATGGCCGACGTGGAGCATGATCCTGCAGGCGTCGAAGGCGGCGTTCCGTTCCTTCCCCGAAATCCCTCCGATTTCAAGGTAACGGGATCCGAACCGTTTCCTGATGGAGGGGAAGACCCAATTCCTTCGGCCGATCATGGTTCCGCAGAAGCCGATGTCGTGGGTCTTCTCCCGGGTCCAATTCGGGACCCCCATGACTTCGGGATCGTATCCGAGAGGCATAAGAGCGACCTTTCGGCACCGGGGACGCCAGAACTCTACAGCGGACGGGGTTCCCGCCAGGAAAAGATCGAATTCCCCGGCCCGGCTCGAATAATAGTCCGCCATGCCCTGTTGGTTCGGAATGAGGCATCCCGGTTCCCCGACTGATTCCGTGTAGTGGAACACGCATTTGGCCTTCCGGTCGGGAGGAATGACTTCGGGGATTTCCCTGAGGAATAGGATCACCGTATTGGGGTCATTCCATTCCTTCTTCTTCCGGGTCCAGCTTCCGAGGTTTTGAACCTCAACGGAACCCAGCCGAGCCGCCGCGCGCCGGTAGGACTCTTCTATTTCGGAGAAGGTGAGGCGTGAGGGGAATTTTGACGGGAAGACGTAGATGTAGCGAACCGAATTCAAGTGTTCGTCCCTTGTTTGTTCCGGTCGTCCTTGTATAATATACAATGTTTAACGGAGAAAGCCAGTGGCACCAAAGATCACAGCCGTCCTCATCGCGAAGAACGAGGCCAAACTCATCGGACGATGCATCCGAAGCCTGGGGCCCGTGGACGAGATCGTCGTCTACGACACGGGCAGCACGGACGATACCGTGGGGGTGGCGGAACGCGCCGGGGCCAAGGTCTTCAGAGGGGAAATCGTGGAGCCGTTCCACTTCGCGGAGGCTCGAAACCTGGCCACCGC
>Ga0315284_10003266_pt1 | contig 23011 bp, 22 predicted proteins | sample YL17G09_16_MG_FD_203696 | JGI IMG/M metagenome (GOLD analysis project Ga0315284, IMG submission 203696) | Sediment microbial communities from Yellowstone Lake, YNP, Wyoming, USA - YL17G09_16 | ecosystem: Environmental > Aquatic > Freshwater > Lake > Sediment | place: USA: Wyoming | collected... | reverse complement strand
GATGGTGGTCCGGTTCGCCACCCGCTTGATCAGGACGTCCGAGACCATCGCGTCGGTCAGCTTTGTCTCGATGTAGCGCCGGACCTTCAGGTCCTCGTGCAGATAGCCGCTGTAGTCCTTCTTCGAGAACCATGACGATTTCCAGTCCTTGCTGATACCGAGGCGGAAACCGATCGGGTGGGTCTTCTGTCCCATCTAGACTTTCACTCCCTTTTTGGTTGCGACCCGGACCCGGACGTGGACCGTCGGTTTCCGAATCGGCGTGGCCATGCCGCGCGGGCCGGGCTGCCAGCGCTTCGGCCTGAGGATCGGCCCCTGGTCAACGCGGACTTCAGCGACAACCAGGTCCTCCTCCTTCAGCTTCGCCTTGCCGGCCTTCGTAATCGCATTGGCGACCGCCGAGCGGAGCGTCTTCAGTACCGGTGCCTTTGACGGCTTGACCAGGAACGTGAGGGTGCGCAGTGCGGTCGGCACGTCCTTGCCACGGATCAGGTCCGCGACCAGTGTCAGCTTCTTAGCTGAGCCGGGCTGAAAACGTGCGACGGCAAAGGCTTCAATCACTGCTGCTCCCTAGCTCTTCTTCTTCTCTTCGACCTTTTCCTTACGCACGCCCGAATGCTGTCGGAATGTCCGCGTCGGTGAAAACTCGCCGAGCCGGTGTCCGACCATCCGCTCGGTCACGTAGACCGGCAGAAACTGGCGGCCGTTGTGCACCGCTATTGTGTGGCCGACAAACTCCGGTGGTATCACGCTGCGCCGGGCATAGGTCTTGATGGTCCGCTTCTCGCCCGCTTCAACCTGCTGCCGCACGCGCCGAAAGAGCTTCTCATCTATGAAAGGGCCCTTCTTGATTGAACGCCCCATTACTTCTTTCTCCTCTGGACGATCATCCCGCTCGACTTCTTCTTCCGGTTCCGGGTCTTGTAGCCCTTCGCCGGGATGCCGCGCTCGGAACAGGGATGTCGGCCACCCGAACTCTTACCCTCGCCGCCGCCCATCGGGTGGTCAATCGGGTTCATGGCCACGGCGCGCGAGCACGGGCGGATGCCGCGGTGACGCGACCGGCCCGCCTTGCCGACGACAATGTCCTTGTGCTCGGGAACGGACAGGCGTCCCACCGTCGCCATGCAGGCGAGATGGAACCTCCGGATTTCGCCGGACGGCAACTTGATCACCGCCATGTCCTCTTCCTTGTTCATCAATTGGGCTGCGGTTCCGGCTGCACGCACGAGAAATGACCGACTCTGCGGATAGAGCTGAAGGTTGTGAATCTCGACGCCGACCGGCACGTCCGAGAGCGGCATCGCGTTGCCGTCCCGGATCGGCAGGCCGCTGCCCGAGTTGACCGTATCGCCGACCCTCAGACCCTGCGGGCACAGAATGTAGCGGTACTCGCCGTCTACGTAGCTGACCAGCGCGATCCGGGGCGTTCGATTCGGATCATACTCGACCGAAACCACCTTGCCCGGAACGCCGGTCTTGTCACGCAGGAAGTCAACCAGCCGGTACTGCTGCTTCTCGCCGCCACCGATCCACTTGTTCGTTTTCCGACCCGTGTTGTTCCTGCCACCGGTCTTGGGCATGGGCCGAAGCAGTGACTCGTGCGGCTTGTCACGGGTAATCTCCTCGAACGTCGCAACCGAGTAGTAGCGCCGTGCCGGGGTAATCGGCCGGAAGGTCTTTATGCCCACCTAGCGCTCCAGGCTCTCAATCCGCTCGCCCTGCTTCAGGGTCACGACCGCCTTTTTCCAGTCGGGCCGGCGACCCGCGAACCGGCCCATGCGCCGCATCTTGCCCAGGTAGTTCATTACCCGCACTTCGCGCACATGGACCTTGAATAGCCGCTCCACCGCATCACGCACTTCAATCTTGTTCGCCGTCCGGGCCACCTTGAACGTGTACCGGGACTGCTCGGCCTTGAGCCGCTCGGCCTTCTCCGTGACCACCAGGCTCAGTATCACTCGGGTAGGCTCGCTCATGACGCTCCCGCCAATGCCGCAAGCCGCTTGAGGCCCGATTCCGTAAATACAATCCGCTTATGGGCAACGACCTGGTACGTGTTTACCTGCTGCGCGGGCATCACGGTCAGGCCCGGCAGATTCCGGCTCGCGCGCTTCAGGCTCTCGGAAGCGCCGCCCACGAGCAGGAGAATCTTGCCTTCAAGGTTCAGAACCTTGAGCACCTTCACCATCTCCCTGGTCTTCGGCTCGGGCAACTCGAAATCCTCAACCACCATGACCGCTTCCTCGCCCTTCCTCGCCGAGAGGGCCAGGGCCAGCGCCTGGCGCCGGAGCTTCTTCGGCAACTCGTATGAATAGTCGCGCGGCCGCGGTCCCCACGCGATACCGCCGCCCACGAAAATCGGCGAGCGCCGTGACCCGTGGCGCGCGCGGCCGGTATGCTTCTGTCGGTGCGGTTTCTTCCCCGTGCCCGAAACTTCGGCCCGGGTCTTCGTACAGGCGTTGCCCTGGCGCTGGTTTGCCAGGTAGCACTTCACTGACTCCCAGACCAGGCCCTTCTTGCCTTTCTGGTCAAACAACGCGGCCGGCAACTCCACCTGCCCCTTTACCGTGCCGGTGATGGTCAGCAAGTCCACGCTTATGCCTTCTTCCGAATCAAGACTACCTTCTTCTGAATCAACACCACTGCCCCTCGATAGCCGGGTATGGCGCCGTTCACGTAGAGTACGCCCTTTTCCGGTTCGAGCTTGACGATCGACAGGTTCCGAACGGTCACCTGTTCACAGCCGTAGTGACCGGGCATCGTGCGACCCTTCAAAGGACGCCCCGGTGACGTACCCGAACCGATCGAGCCGACTCTGCGGTGAAACATCGAGCCGTGCCCGCCCGGGCCGCCGTGCCAGCCCCAGCGCCGCATTCCTCCGGCGAAACCCCGTCCCCGGGTGATGCCGGTCACATGCACCATATCGCCTAGCGCGAACACGCCGACGCCGAGCTTCTGTCCTACCTGGTAGTCGGCAATCTTGTCAACTTTGATTTCCTGCAGGGACCGGGCCGGCGGCACTCCGGCCTTCTTGTAGAAACCAAGCAGCGGTTTCTGCGACTTTCGCTTCGACGCCGAGCCAAAACCAATCTGCAACGCCTCGTAGCCGTTCCGCTCAAGCGTGCGCTTGCCGACCACGACGCACTCACCTACCTTAACCTCGGTCGCCGGGACAACCACGCCGCGCTCGGTATAGAGCTGGGTCATGTTGCCCTTCTGACCGATGAGTGCGATCACGCCGACTTAATCTCCACCTCGACGCCGGCCGGCACTTCCAGCTTCATCAGGGCGTCGACCATCTCGGCGGTGGCGTTGGAAATCTCTATCAGGCGTTTGTGTACCCGCAGTTCGAACTGCTCGCGCGACTTCTTGTCCACGTGAGGTGAACGGAGCACAGTGAAGAGCGTGCGCTTGGTCGGCAGCGGCACCGGCCCGGAAACCTGGGCTCCGGTCCGCTTTGCGACGTCCACGATGTCCTTGGCACTCTGGTCAAGGATTCGGTGGTCGTACGCCTTCAGCTTAATGCGTATCTTCTTTGCGCTTCTTATCAAACTCATATCATTCTCACGTTACAAGTAAATGTCCTCGAGTCTAGCTCGTCTACCTTTCCGCTTCAGCCGGTTGTAAGAGGGGCCTCAAAATGGCCCAGTCGCCATCCTAGCGAAAGCTGGACAATATAGCCAAATAGCGTTACTTGTCAACACTTTAGTTGCAGGTTTTGCGCGACTGGCTGCCCCCGGCCCTACGTTGGTTATCCACACCCCGCTTCGGCACCCACAGACCGGCCAAAGAACGTTGCCCGGCGCCTTTCAGCGCCGGGCTTTGAAAGGCGGACGAGCCGAAAGGCCTACGGACTGGTCTTCCTTCTCCTTTCCACGTCTTCCCGGACGATCCGTTCAGCTTCCTCCCGGTCGTCCCTCGTGTTGTCGTGCACCTTGACCCGATTCAAGTGCTGCTCGACCGACTTGGGGCAGCTTCGCACCACGAGGTCGAGCGGGTCATGGTCGCCTTCGGCCGGATTGTCTTCCGGGACTGGTCTCTTGGCGGCGTTGATTGCCATCGGCAATCCTCCTTTTCCAAGAAACACACAACAATTAGAACAAGAAGTTGGCGGCCAGTCAGGGAAGATGTGAGCCCCAAGAACCGACATAGGATTAACCACAGAGGCCACAGAGAGCACAGAGTCGGGTGAAGGTCGGGATTCCGCTCCGTACCCTCCACTTCTCTGTGCGCTCTGTGGTTCAACATCGGATTTGGGGTGAGCGTGCCCGGCCGGGCCGCGCGACCTACGGCTTCTGCCCGTGCGTCTGCTCGTACGAGGCCTTGATTTGCGGATTGTTGGGTTCGAGTCGGTACGACCGTTCAAACATCATCGCGGCCGAATCCGCCATCCCGGCCTGCTGGTAGATTCGGCCAAGGTTATACACCGCACCGGCATCATCCGGCTTCAGCTCGATTGCATGGCGGAACGCCTGCACCGCGCCGTTTCCGTCTCCCCGCTTGTATCGAACGATGCCGAGGTTATTCCACGCGAGCGCGTACTCAGGCCGGAGTTCAATCGTCTTCCGGTACAGAGACTCGGCCTCGGCCAGCTCGTTCTTCGACTGCAACAGCGCGCCGAGGTTCGAATACGCCAGGGCCATGCCCGGGTCCAGCGCAATCGCCTTCCGGTACTCGGTGACCGCGCCGTCAACATCCCCGCGCCGGCGTAGCTCAAAGGCATAATTGAAGTGACCCGCCGGATAACTCGGCGCCTCATGCGTCATCTGCCGGAACAGCGTGTAGCCATCCTTCCATACTCTCATCCGCTGCGGCAGGACCAGCAGCGCGAGCATGGCGCAGTACCCGAGCGCCACGCTGACCGCTGCCACCCTGCCATACCGAGTGCCCCGCGTGACTCCGCGGACGGCGAGCAGCGCGAGCAGCACGAACCCGATGCCCGGTACGTACAATAACCGGCCGACCGGCCCGAACCCGGCCAGACCCGCAAACGGCAGCAGCATCGCCACTCCCCACAGCCACGCAAGCCCGGCTTCCCGTGACCGGCGTATCGGCCTCAGCACGAACGGCAACGCCAGGTACAAAATCCCCGGCACGGCGAACAACGTGAACCGGCCGAGCCCGGCCGACGGCCACATAAACACTCCCTGCCCCGACGGGAACACCGCAACCAGGAGCAGCCGGCCGAAGCTGTTCAGCGCAAGCAGCACGTTCGCCCCGACGTTGCCGCCGACCGCCATGCCGACCACGCTTCCCAGCACCGCGTACCGCGCGGCAAGATAGCCGCCAAGCAGAACGAGCAGACCGGCCAGCGCCACCCGGTCGCGCCGGTGCATCCGCTTGAACCCCTGCGCCGACAGAAGGACCCCGGCCACGACCGCGAACATCACGGCCGTCTCCTTGGACAGCACGCCAACCGCAAACCCGGCCCACGTCAGGACAACTCCCCGCCAGTCGTGACGCTTCTGCAGTCGGAGCAACCCGAGCAGCGCAACCAGCAGCCCGACACCGGCCAGCAGGTCGGTGCGACCGCTGACATATGCCACGCTGTCCGCGGCAAATGGATGCACCGCGGACACCATGCCGGCCGCCAGCACCAGCCAGAACGAATTGAAGACCTGCCAAACCACAACCCCGACCAGCACAATCACCGCCGTGTGCAGCAGCAGGTTCACCATGTGAAAATACCACGCGCGATGCCCGGCCACCAGTTCGTCTATGCCGAGGCTGAAGTTCGAAAGCGGCCGGTAGTAGGGGTCTTTGCCCAGGATTCCGGCCCCGCCGCCGTGCCAGAACGAATGGCCGAAAGCCTGGAAAGGCGACGACTCGTTCTGGACGATGATGCCTACGTCATCCCAGACCAGTTGATACTTGAACGTCGGAAGATAGACAAGCGCCGCGACCAGCGCGCAGAGGCCAATCGCAACCGCGGGTCGCTTCAGGTTGAACGGAGCCCGCTCTGCCGCGCCGTCCCGGAGCTTCAAAGCCGGGCCGGCCTACTTGCCGGGGTCTTGCGGAATCTTGATTGCCACGAGTTCGGCCAGCTTCAGCATCTCGTGCTTCGTGCCGCTCTTGTCGGTCCAGGCCGCGCGGTTCTCCCACTTCACTGCCCCGACATTCGGGGCCAGCCACTGCGTCATGCTCCAATCCGCGCGCATGCTCTTCACGTGCACGACATAACAGTCAGGATACGTGCCTGCCTGCACCTTCACCGTCTCCTGCGCCGTAACTTCCATCAACTCGCGCTCCGCCTTCGTATCGTACCACTTCAGCCCCTTCGCCAACGGCAGGGCGAGGTAGAGCATCTCGACCGGCGGCTTGTCCGCGCTCGTCTGCGTGAGCTGGATGATGCCGTCTTCGGTCTTCCGAAAGAACGAATAGAACGGACGGCCCGTATCGCGCGGCGACTCCACAACCCAGCACTTGCCCATCCCGGGCACGTCCTTCAGCCCGTGGACAAGCTCGACCACCCTCACCTCGGTCGTCTCGGTCGTATCCGTGCCCTCGATTGTCCGAGTGAACACCCTCATCATCCGCTGCTGCCCGGCCTTCAAGGGAAAGTAATCGGCGGGTGCCTGCCGGTCACACCCCAGCAATAGCGCCAGCCCGAATCCGATGGCAATCAACCTCTTCGTCATAATACCTCAAGACTAAACCGAACCATGCCCCTGTCAAGCACAGCAATGCGACCCCGGAACCGAGATGAGAGTTCACGAGCAAGCATCCGGGGAAACCGGAGACTCCAAACCCTAGATCCCAAGTCCCAGACAAGCACCAAGCACCAAATCCCAATTCCCAAACAAACCCCAATGTCTCAGTGACCCGACCACTTCGTGCCTTGATGTCTTTGTGTCTTAGTGGTGAACTTCGGTTCGGCCTTGGCGTTCTTGGCGTCCTTGGCGGTTCAATCCATTCCCGATTGCCCGACAGCTTGACGCTTCCCGCCGGACACTGGGCGACTGACGGGTCCCAACCACGAGTACGGGAAGGACTTGCACAGCGGCCGGGGATGCGGTAGCATGAGCAGTCAAGGAGCAAGAATGATGATGCGTGTTGCTGCAATCGGTCTGTGCCTGTCGGTCTGTCTCTCGCCCTGCTGGGCGTTGTCGTACGTCGAGTCGTCGAACGGTCTTGAGTTGCCGGCGCTCGAGGGCGGCAAGACCGAGTTGGAGTTCTGCGATATCAACGAGGACGGGAACCCGGACATAGTGTCCATCGGCGACCACGGCAGTCCGTACATCGGCACCGATGAACACGGCATCATGGTCTGGTTCGGTGATGGCCATGGCGTCTGGAACGTTTATCAGGAGGGTGACTTCGGGTACGGCGGCATTGCCGCGGGCGACGTGAACAACGACGGCCATCTGGATATCGGGTGCGGCATGCATCACAACTACGCCGACTCCGGGCAACTGGGCGCGAAGTTGATTGAGGTCGCGCTCGGCAACGGCACGGGGCAGAACTGGGTCGCGTGGGACAGCGGCCTGGCCGAGCACGGCGAAACCTATGGCATGTTCGGCACCGATTTCGCGGACTTCAACAATGACGGCTGGCTGGACCTGGTATCGAATTCGTTCGGAGGAACAGCCGGCGTCCATGCGTACATCAACTCTCACGACGGGCGCTGGGACCAGAGCTTCGGGTTCACCGGCGGCTTCTCGCGCATGGACATCGTCTGTGGCGATATCAACAACGACGGTAACGTGGACTTCGCGGTCGGTCAGCAGTTCGGCACGGTCTACTTCGGCGACGGAACCGGCAACTTCACGCTTGAGGACCACAATCTTCCCCCGCCCGGGGGCCAGGGCCATTCCAGCGTCGCGCTTGGCGACGTGGACGATGACGGGGCCAAGGAGCTGGCGTTCTGCCGCGACGCGGACAGAATCGAGGTCTACAAGTGGAGCGTTTCCGGCGATAGTTGGCAGAGCCTGCGCGGCAGCCTGCCCTTGTCGGGCTACGAGGCGGTCCAACTCTGCGACATGGACAGCGACGGGCACACGGACCTGGTCGGTTTCGGCACCGGCACCGGTACGGTCTGGCGGGGCGACGGACAGGGGAACTGGACCCAGGCGGCAGGCTTCACGACCCCGGCACCAGGCTACTTCGAGGCGTTGCGCGTTGGCGGTGACATTGACCACAATGGGTACCCGGACATCACGCTCGTTGCGAGCGAAGGCTCCTGGCCCAATGACCGCAATCACCTCCGTTGCTTCAAGGAGACTTCCACGGCTGACAGCCTGCGCATCACGCCGGCTTTCCCGCGCGGTGGCGAGAAGTTCTACGTCGGGTCAGTGCAGTTCGTGGACTGGGTCTGCGCCACACCCGCAACCGAGACATCGAAAGTCGGTCTGGAGCTGTCAACGACCGGCCCGAGTGGCCCGTGGTCAGTGGTCGCAGACAGCCTGATGAACTCCGGCCGATTCCAGTGGACCGTGCCCGATGAACCTTCGGCGGAGTGCTACATCCGCTACACCGCCTTCTCCGCGCACGGCACCAGCACCGCGGCCACACCCCGGCCGTTCGTGATTCTACCACCGACCGGGGTCAATGGGCCGCTACCGGGCTTGGGTTCAGGGAACGTGGTTGCGCGCGTCATCCCGAACCCGGCGCAGTGCCGCGTACAGCTGACGTACGAACTACCGGCAACATGCCACGTGAGTATCACTCTCTGCGATGCAACCGGAAGGGTCGTCTCGCGGCTGTACCAAGGATCTGTGCCGCCGGGCCTGCATGCCTTGTCCGTGGATACGCGCGGCCTCGCGTCCGGCGCATACTTCCTGAGGCTCCGGGCCGGGACGGCCGAGTCCGTTCGGCAGCTTATCGTTCCCTGAGCACGCGCACCGGCAACTACACGTCAGACGCGAGGCCTGTCCCCGGACATCCTCCTTTGCTTGACAATCCGGCACAACGGATAGAATGTCAATACGTTGCATAAGTTCTACCTCCAGACCTACGGCTGCCAGATGAACGTATACGAGTCCGGCGTGGTGCGCCGGGTGCTGGCTGACGCCGGTTTTACGGAAACCGATGACGAGCAGGACGCGGACGTGCTTTTGATGATGACCTGCTCGGTACGCAGCCACGCGGAGCAGCGCGCGCTGGGTCGGCTGGGCACGTTCCGGGCCCTCCGTTCGGAGCGCGCGGGCCGGGTCGTCGGCGTGCTCGGGTGCATGGCCCAGCGGTTCGCGGACGCGCTGGTTACGAACCACCGGGCCGACATCGTGGTCGGCCCGGATGAGTATCTGCGCCTGCCCGAGCTTATCGCGAGCGTGCGGGCCGGCACGACCGGCCTCGTGGCGACCCGCCAGACCAGCGAGTGCTACGACTCGGTCATGCCGCAGCCGGGAACGAGTTTTGGGGACAGTCCCCGTACGGGGACAGTCCCCTGCGCGCTCGTCACCGTGATGCGCGGCTGTGACAACTACTGTACCTACTGCATCGTGCCGTACGTGAAGGGCCGCGAGCGTTCGCGCCCGCTTTCAAGCGTGCTGGCCGAAGCCGAGCGTTACGCCAAGAGCGGCGTGCAGGACATCACGCTACTGGGCCAGAACGTGCTCGCGTACCGCGACGGCAGCCGCCGGTTCCCGGACCTGCTTGAGGCGGTCGCCTCTGCCCTGCCCGGAGTGCGTATCCGGTTTCTGACTTCGCACCCGCGCGACCTCGACTCAAGCCTGCTCGAGACCATGCGGCGACTGCCCAATGTCTGCCCGAGCCTGCACCTGCCGGTGCAGTCCGGCTCGAACCCCATCCTCGAACGGATGAACCGGGGCTACAGACGCGAGGAGTACCTGGCGAAGATTGCACTCTGCCGCAAGGTCCTGCCCGAGGTCTGCCTTTCGACCGACGTGCTGGTCGGGTTCCCTTCCGAGACCGAGACCGACTTCAAGGCCACGCTCGACCTCGTTGAGGAGGTGCGGTTCGACTTCGCGTACATGTTCCGGTTCTCGTTCCGGCCCGGCACCCGGGCCGAGGAATTTGGGCCCAAGGTCTCCGAAGCTGATGCGGGCCGCCGCCTCGCCCGCCTGATCGAGGTGCAGAACCGCATCACCGCCGAGCGCAACCACGGAATGCTGAACAAGGAATTCGAACTGCTGATTGAAGGTCCGAGCCCGCGTGATTCCGGCTGGCTTGGACGCACGGTTACCAACAAGGTTGTCATCGTCAATGGCCGCTGCGCGCCCGGCGAACTGGTTCGTTGCCGGGTGACGCGCATCAGCGGCTGGACCCCGGTCGCCGAGGTTCCGGCCCGGACCGCCGCGGTATGCTAGGGTGAAGTAGAAAGGAGAAAGGGGAAATGTCAAAGTCCGGTCATGCGTCATTTCAGCTTTCCCCTTCACCTTGTTCATTTCCCCTTTCCCCTTTACCTTGGTCCTTTCCCCTTGTGACTTCTCGACTTTGCCTTAGGAGGATTCTGTGGTCATCTTTCGCGTCATTCTGATTCTGCTGGCGTTCGTCGTGGTGCTGGTGCTCGCGCTCACCAACTCCCAGACCATGACGAACGCGGTCGTCTTCAACAAAACCTACTATGACGTGCCGGTCGCGTTCGTGATGCTCTACTCGTTCGCGTTCGGCGCGCTCTGCGTGGGCATCTTCACGCTGGTATCGGAGATCCAGCTCCGGTCCCGGCTCTATCGCCAGAAGAAGGCGCAAGACGCCCTGATGGAGGAACTGCGCGCCCTGCGCAACGCGCCGCTGGAAGGCGAGTACCCGCGGAGACCCGCGCCGGACCGACAGGAGTCCGCGGACGGAGGTGCCTGATGAGTTGGCTGATTGTCGTTATCCTCGCGGTGCTCGTGGTCGCCTTGTACCCGGTGGTCCGCGACTTCCTGCGCAAGCGCCGCTCCGCGGTCCCCTCCTACGTTGAAGGCCTGCAGGCGGCGCTGGACGGCCGGCCCGCGGACGCGATTGCCCGGCTCCGGGAAACTGCTGCAACCGACACCGACAACGTTGACGCCTACATCCGGCTCGGGGACCTGTTCATGCAGCAGGGCGAGACCGAACGGGCCATCAAGATTCACGAGAACATGGCCCTGCGCCGCAACCTGGACAAGCGCGACGAGAGGAAGGTGCTGCAGGCGCTGGTCCGTGACTACATGAAGACGGACCGGAAGGTGAAGGCGATTTCGATTCTTGAGGAGCTCGTGCACCTCGACAAGGCCGACGCCCGGAGCGTGGAGCATCTGGCTGAGCTCTACATCGAGACCGGGGCCTGGGACAAGTGCGAGGAGCAGCTCAAGGAACTGGCCCGGAACCAGGCCAACCGCCGACGCGCGGCCCGGCTCTACGCCGACTACGGCCGCGCCTATCCCAAGAACAATCCGGGCGCGGCCCTGGCCGCGTTCGAGACCGCACTCAAACTCGACCCGGGTTTGATCCCGGCCCGGCTCTACCTCGGCGACCACCAGTTGAGCCAGGGCGACACCAATGCCGCTATCCGCACATGGAGCGACATCCTGGAACTGGCGCCCGAGAAGAACGGGCTGGTCCGGGACCGGCTCGAGCGCGCCTACTTTGACGCGGGCAAGTTCGAAGACATCACGACCTTGTACGAGAAGCTGCTGCGCAAGGTACCGGGTGACGTCGGCCTGGTGGTCGCGCTCGCGGAAATCTTCCAGAAGAAGGAAGACCTGCCCGCGGCCATCCGGCTGCTCGAACGGTTCGCCGGCCGGCAGAAGAGCGACGTCTTCTCGCGAGTGGCGCTGGCTGCCATGTACCTCGAGCAGGACGAGATCGCCCGGGCCCGCTCGGCCCTGACCGAAGTCCTGGCCGTGCTCCAAACCGAGCCGACCGGGGCCGGCAACACCGGCAAGCCTGCCTAGACCAGACAGTCTCAGCGTAGTGGGCCGAATGCTGTGCCGAGAGGATTCGGATTCGGGCTTGACCACTCCCGACTCCCTACTCCCCATTCTCGCAAATGTCTGAAAAGCTGACCCCGCTGCTCGCCCAGTACCGGAAGATAAAGGACCAGCACAAGGACACGCTGCTCCTGTTCCGGGTCGGCGATTTCTACGAGATGTTCTATGAAGACGCGGGCATCGGGGCCAAGGCGCTCAACCTGACCCTGACCTCGCGTCCGCACGGCCCGGACAACCGGATTCCACTCGCCGGAGTCCCGGCCAAGGCGCTTGATACCTACGTAGGCAGGCTGGTTGCCCAAGGCTTCAAGGTTGCGGTCTGCGACCAGCTTGAACCGCCCGACGCGCGCAAGCCGGTGGTCCGGCGCGAAGTGGTCGAGGTCATCACGCCCGGAACCGTAACCAACCCGAACCTGCTCGAAGCCCGGCGCAACAACTTCCTGCTCGCCTTATCTCCGGCCGGGGACAAGTACGGCATTGCGTTCGCCGACGTCTCGACCGGCGAGTTCTCGGTTGCCGAAGTCCCGGCCGAATCGCTCACAGAGGAAATCCAGAAGATTGACCCGGCGGAAATCCTTGCGCCCCAGGCGTGGGAACCCGGCGACGCTGCCGTCTTCCGGGTGAGCCCGACCCGGCTCGACGACTACTACTTCTCACAGGACTACGCGTTCGACAAACTCTCGACCCACTTCGGCGTCGCCAACCTTGACGGGTTCGGTGTCGGCGCCATGACCGAAGGCATCTGCGCGGCCGGCGCGATACTCCACTACCTCGATGAGACTCAGCGCACCGCGCTCAGCCATATCCGGAAGATATCGCCCTATCAGTCCGCCGACTGCCTGCTGATTGACCGCATCTCCCGCCGCAACCTCGAGTTGGTCGAGCGTCTCCGCTCCGAAGACCAGCGTCCGACCAGCGAAGGTACGCTCCTCTCGGTACTAGACCGGACGCGCTGCCCGGCCGGGACCCGCCTGCTCCGGCGCTGGGTACTCGCGCCCCTGCTCAATGTCGAGACTATCCGAACGAGACAGGACGCGGTCGAGGAACTGGCCCACGCCGGCTCGCCGCTTGAAGAAGTCGAATCCCTGCTCGGTCGCATCGGTGACCTCGAACGCATCAGCTCCCGCATCGCACTGGAAAGGGCCAACCCTCGCGACCTCGTCGCGCTCCGCAACTGGCTCGGCGTCGCGCCACTGGTCAAGCAGACGCTCGGCCGCGCCCACGCCGCGTTGCTCGCGCGCATCCGGGAAGGGATTGAGGACTTCGCCGCGGTGACGACGGACATCACGAACACGCTGGTTGACGACCCGCCCATGGCCACTTCGGAAGGCGGGATGATTCTCCCCGGGGCCAACCCTGAGTTGGACGAACTGCGCTTGCTCGCTTCGGACACCAAAGGCTTCATCGCCCACATGCAGGAGACGGAACGACAGCGCACCGGCATCCCCAACCTGCGCGTCCGGTTCAACTCGGTGTTCGGCTACTACATCGAGGTAACGAAATCCTACCTCGGCCAGGTCCCGAAGAACTATCTGCGCAAGCAGACCGTGCTCAACGCCGAGCGGTTCATCACCCCGGAGCTCAAAGATTACGAGGCCCGCGTGCTCAACGCCGAGGAGCGAATCAAGCAGATTGAACTCGACCTCTTCGTCGCGCTGCGACGGCGAGTCGCCGCCGAGACCGGCCGCGTGCTCGCGCTCTCCGCATTGCTGGCCGAACTGGATGCTCTCGCCAGCCTCGCCCGGGTCGCCCGTGACTCGAACTACGTGCGTCCGGTGGTCGACGACTCGACCGTGCTCGAGATTGTGGGCGGCCGGCACCCGGTGATCGAGAAACTGCTCGCGCACCAATTCATCGCGAACGACACGAAGCTTGCCAGCGATTCGGCCACTCCCGACTCCCCACTCCCCACTCCCGCACTGGACTTCCCTCAGATCGTGATTCTCACCGGCCCGAATATGGCCGGCAAATCCACCTATCTCCGCCAGACCGCGCTGATTGCGATAATGGCGCAGGTCGGTTCATTCGTGCCCGCCGCCAGCGCTCGGGTCGGGGTGGTCGACAAGATCTTCACGCGCATCGGCGCATCGGACGACCTGTCGCGCGGGGTCTCGACCTTCCTCGCAGAGATGACCGAGACAGCGAACATCCTGAACAACGCCACGACCCGCAGCCTGGTTATCCTCGACGAAATCGGGCGCGGCACGTCGACGAGTGACGGTGTCGCAATCGCCTGGGCCACGGTCGAATACCTCCACGGAGAACGTAGGCAGAACCGGACAATGCAGAAATCAGATACCAGAAACCAGAAGTCAGAGAGTCCGGAAGTTCTGCATTCTGGTCTCTGCATTCTGAATTCTGAATTGTCCCCTTCGCGCCCGAGGACCCTCTTCGCCACCCACTACCACGAACTCACCGACATCACCCTGCTCCTGCCCCGCTGCCGTAACTTCAGCTTCACGGTCAAGGAACAGCGCGGCCAGGTGCTCTTCATGCGCAAGCTCAAGGAAGGCCCAGCCGACAAGAGCTACGGCGTCGCGGTCGCCCGGCTGGCCGGGCTCCCGCCGGCAGTCATCGAGCGGGCAAAGCAGGTCCAAGCTGACTTCGAAAAAGGCGAGGCGCTCTCCATCGGCCAACTCGCGCCGGACCGCGGACTGCTCGCCGCGGACAAGCCGCCTGAAGACCCGATTCTTCAAGACCTGCGGGCCACTGACATCGAGAAGCTCTCCCCACTTCAGGCATTCGACCTCCTGCTCCACCTGAAGCAGCGCCTGGACGAACACCCGCCCGACTAGGTCCAACGCGGACTGCCGCCGCAGCGCCAAAGGCGGCAGACGACGGACGAGAAAGCTGAGGTGGTCGCAGATTGCGACCACCTTGCCATTCTCAAATTCTCACCGAGCCTGCCCTACACCTTCACCCGCCGGCGCAGCGTCTCGTCAAAGGCCATGGATGATTATACACGAGCGGGAGGCGGCGTGAAGCCGCCTCCCGTGCTCTTTGCGGACTCCCGGCTATGCCGGCAGGCTCCAGTAGCCTTTCCAGAACGTCTGCAGCGAGGGCCCGGTGCCTCGCGTCAACTTCAGGGTCCGAACCGGCAGCACCAGCGCCGGAGCCGTCCCGAGCAGCGTGCCGTCGCCGGGCGGCTGCGCCTGAGCGGAGAGCGTCATCGTCACGCCGGCAACGGCCAGGGCCGTTTCCAGCAGGAACACGAGCGCTCGAACTATGTACAGCATTCCCATCACCTCCTTCCCGCTGTCACTTCTGACTTCTTACATCTAGCTTCTGACATCTGACTTCGTTCACTCCTCCGACACCACCTCCTTCCTTCCTCACCTCTGAATTCACTATTGTGCATTCTGACTTCTGACTTCGGCTTGGTCCATGGGGAATTAGGGACAGTCACCTATTAGAGTCCGGGTAGCGAGGGGCACTCCCGACATTCCTGAGCGATGTCAAGGCGCGACATGACTTGATGGTCGAGCCACGACGGCTGACAGCTTACGGCCGCGCCGACCGATTTCAGATTCTGGATTTCAGATTGTAGATTCCAGATTGGCGGGCCGGGCGATTCGGAGTCGGCTCGCAGTTCCCGACAGTCTATATGTAGCGGTCAGGCACAACCGGAACCACAATTCTCCCGTGGAGTGGGCGGCCCACAGACTGCCCCGGGGGCAGGGTCTGCCGGCGCGGCTGAAGACACGCCAAGGCCAACGACGACCGGTTCCTCAAGACCAACGACGAGCGGAACGACGACGAGAACGGCTTCTGGAACGGCTTGCGGAACAGCGCGTGGTTCAGCGGCGGGTACGGCGTGCGATACAGGTCACGATACAAGTCGCTATACAAGTGGCGACGCACGTGCCGACGCCGGTCGCGACACAGGTCAGCATACGTCCAGACGTACACCGCGACATACTTCGAGAGACACAAGGAGCTTTTCGGCGAGCCACAGCAGAAGCTGTTGCGAGTTGCGGGAAGCGCGTAACCAGTTGGCAGATGAGGCAAAGACGACACACAACATATGGTGCCTCGTCGGCACGGAACCACAATTCTCCCGTGGGGGTGGCAGACCGGAGGCCGCCCTGGGGGGTGCCGTCGAACAAGGAAAAGGCTAAGGTTTAGGTTAAGGTCTAGAACGAGGTCTGAAACGGACTTTGACGCGAACGACAATGCGTTGGGCTTCTTGAACGGCTTCGGATTCCGCACCGGATACGACCAGAGGCTCAGGGCAAGGTTGAGGCTAAGGTTGAGGTTGAGATTCAGGCGAAGACGCGCGTGGCGTCGCCGGTCACGACACAGTTCAGGATACGTTCAGACGAACGCCGAGATATACTTCGAGAGACGCAACCGATTCTCGATTTTGGATTCTAGATTGACGATTGGCGGGCGGCGGAGTCGGCGGTCAGGCCAAGTCAGAAGTACGGACTCGGAGCCTTGGCGCGCCTGGCGGTTTCCCGCTTCCCGCCTGACACCCGACGCCCGACCGGTGCCCCGCCGCCTTGACATCCCGGTTCGAGAGACTAACATGACCTGATTCGACAGGAGGCGGAGATGATTAATCTTAAGGTCTGTGAGGTATTCCGGCAGCGCCGCGGCCTCAGCCTGGCAGGCGCGGCGCTGCTCATCGCGCTCGCTGTGGGGTGTCGCCTTCCGCATTCGCCGCAGCAGGAGGGACGCACCTACGGCGGAGGAAAATTCGACGAGGGCAACGCGGTGCAGCAGACGTCGGACGGCGGCTACGTCATAGCCGGTACCACCGAGTCATACGGCGCGGGGAAAGCCGACGTCTATCTCATCAAGACCGGTACGACGGGCGACACCCTCTGGACCCGCACCTACGGCGGGATAGACATCGGCAGCGCTTCGGCGATTGAGCAGACCGGCGACTCAGGCTACGTCATCGTCGGGTCCATCCGCACCGGCGGCCTCGGCGACATCTACCTCATCAAGGTCAATGCCGTGGGCGACTCTATGTGGGCGCGCACCTACGGCGGAACGGACTCCGAGCATGGCAACGGGGTGCAGCAGACCGCTGACGGCGGCTTCATTATCGCCGGTTCCGTTGGCGATGCCTCCAGCTACGGCGTCTACAGGCATTTTCTCATCAAGACCGACGGCGCCGGTGAGACCCTTTGGACTCGCACCTACGGCGGAACCGGCGTCGACTACCGCAACGCGGTTCACTTGGCTACGGACGGCGGTTTCATCGTCGCCGGCACGACTGTTTCCGCTGGTAGCGGAGGAGAGGACGTCTACCTGATGAAGACCGATGCCGCCGGTGACACCCTCTGGACCCGCGCCTACGGCGGAGCCGACGTCGACCGGGGTCGGACGGTTGCGTTGACCTCGGACGGCGGCTACATCGTTACCGGAGCCACTTGGTCCTACGGGGCAGGAGGCATCGACGTCTTCCTCATCAAGACCGACAGCCTGGGCAACCCCGAGTTCGTGCATTGACCTCGATTTCCCGTGAGCAGAAGTCGGTACACCTCCCGATTTCGTGCGTTCAGGTGCACGGCAGGCCTACGGCTGACGGCTGGCTGCCGACCGATTTCACATTGTAGACGACAGTGCCAACTGTCGCCCCTCTCGTTCCTCTGAGAGGCCCGTTCGACTCGCCGCGCGCGGCTCGCTCAGGGCGACGCTGCGCGTCGATTGTAGATTGAGGCGCGTTTGCGCCCAAGGTCACATTCCCGCTCTCGATTGGTAGTATCGGGCTCCCCGCTTCCGACATCCAACTTGCCGCCCTTCCCGCGCGGTTCATTATGATGAACCCGCCGATCCTTGTCGGGCTCTCAGCCCATTTGACACCCCCGCCCGCGAGTCCTAGAATCCTGCCCATGCCCGAGCCGAAACTCGACCTGACGGATGTGGAATCAAGCGTGTCCCCGAATTCCGCACGATCAGCGCGCAGAGGGACTAGAATGTGAAAGCGGCTATTTGCACGCGCTACGGCCCTCCCGAGGTCCTCAGGCTCGAGGAGCTCCCGATCCCCACTCCTCGCAAGAACCAGGTGCGGATTCGCATCCGCGCAACGGCTGTGACATCGAGCGATTGTTATGTCCGGGGGCTGAACCTGACCTTCGCGTACCGGATCATGGCGCGACTTGCGCTTGGCTGGAACGCGCCCCGACAGCCGGTGCTCGGGATGGTGCTCTCTGGAGAGGTGGATTCTGTCGGATCGGAAGTCACGTCGTTCAAGGCTGGCGACCAGTTGTTCGGCTTCAACCGACACCTGTTCGGCACGTACGCGCAGTACGTCTGCTGGCCAGAAGACGGACTTCTCGCCGCCCGACCGGCGAGCCTCACGAACGAGGAAGCCGCCTCTCTTCCCTACGGCGGTCTTCTCGCTCTACACTTCCTGCGCCGCGCGGATGTCCGATCGGGACAACGGGTCCTCATCTACGGCGCCTCCGGTGCGGTCGGCACGTCTGCCGTCCAACTTGCCAAGCATTTTGGCGCGGAGGTAACGGGAGTGTGTAGCACGTCGAACGTAGAGCTCGTTCGCTCTCTCGGCGCCAACACCGTGGTCGACTACACGAGAGAGGAGTTCTCGGAAAGACCGGAGCGCTACGACCTCTTCTTCGACGCAGTGGGCAAGAGGAAGAGCGCCGCGGCGCTCGGGCGCTGCCCGCGGGTACTCGCTCCTGGTGGCCGCTGCATATCGGTGGACGACGGAACACCGAAGCTGCTTCGCCAAGACCTTGTCCTGCTCAGCCAGCTGGCGACAGCCGGCGAGGTCCAGCCTGTGATCGATCGGTGCTATGCGCTGGACGACATCGTCGAAGCGCACGGCTACGTTGATGGCGGCCGCAAGCGAGGAAACGTCGTCATCTCTGTGCCATAGCGCCGCCAGTTCCCGGCGAACAGGAAATGAGGGACAGTGGGGCTGTTGAAAAAGTGCCTATTGGCTCCCTGTTGGTCAAACGGACAGAAAGCCGCCGGCGCAGGGGAAATGAGGGACAGTCGCCTATTAGAGTCTGGGTGGCGAGGGCGCGTCAGCGAGCGGGGCTCGCCAATTCAAACTGCAAATTGCTCATATCAAAAGTCAAAATGGCGGAGTCTGATTCCGGCATTGTGACCGGCGATTCCTGACGCATCAGCGAGCTGCGCCCGCCAATTCAAACTGCAAAGTGCAACGATCAAAAGTCAAAATCGTGGAGTCTGATTCCAGTGTTGCGACCAGCGGTCTTGATGCGCGCGGCCAGCATCGATTCTGGATTGACCGCGCCCCAGGGCGCGGCCTACCGCCTCTCGCCCATTTGACAGTTGAGCGGGGTTGCCCATAATGAGCCGTGGCGATGATTGAGTTGAGTTTCCCTTTGGGTGGCACCCCGCTGCCTTACGACCACGGCTACCTGCTGTACCGTGCATTGGCGCGCGTCGTGCCATGGTTGGGCGAGCCGGCACAGATGGAGCTGGCGATAGTCCCGATACAGGGCAGTGCCCACGGCGGCTTCATTCACCTGACACGGGTTTCCCGTCTCGCATTCCGTCTCAATGACGGCGACGCCGAGAAGCTGCTGCCGCTGGCTGAGCAGGTCCTCGCCATCGACGCAGCGACGCTCAGGCTGGGGCAGCCGACCGAGTACCGGCTCAGGCCGGTCCCCGGCCTTGCGAGTCCGTTCGTTGCGGCCGAGCACCACCGCCACAGCGACGAGGTCTTGGAGTGGCTGAAGGCGGAATCCCGAGCCCTCGACATCAGGGCGGTCCCGACCCTGCGCCTGAAGCACGGCCGCGCAGGCGCGAGCCCGGCCGAGCAGGGCAGAAGGTCATTCGACTGCCCCTATGCGCGGCACCACCGGCAAATCAGCGACAATTCGGTCGTCGGCTGGGAGGTGCAGGTCTTCGGGCTTACGCCGGAGGAGTCGCTGCGGCTTCAGGAGCGCGGCGTCGGCCCCGGCCGCCGCTATGGCTGCGGCGTCTTCATGCCGGTTATCGGCGAACGGCCCCGGCCGGCATCGAGGCCCGGCGCCACCGGAGTCTGGTTCCCGCCGGCCTGAGACCGCTTCCCGGGAATTAGTGCGGTCGCTCGCGTTCCTCCCGATCGCGCGGTCCGCAATTCCTGACGCAACGTCATTCCAGATTGTAGATCCCAGATTCTAGATCAGCCGCGGCCGGGGGCCGCGAGTCTGCGGGTCCCGGTTTGCAGGTCGCGGTGTCGGCTCCGGCCACTCGATGCCTTTATCCCTTTGTCTCTTCATCACTCTCCCTCTTCCCTACCCGCGTTTGCTTGACTGAACCCGCTCACCGGCTATAGTTCCGCTATGAAGATTGCCATCATCGGCACCGGTTATGTCGGGCTCACGTCCGGCACCTGTCTCGCAAAGATCGGCCACGACGTCATCTGCGTTGACAACGACGCGGCCCGGATTGACACGCTCAACCGCGGCGAGATGCCGATCTTTGAGCCGGGGCTGCCCGAAATCATCGCCGAAGTGAAAGCTGCCGGCCGCCTGCGGTTCACCACCGATATCCGGCCGGCCGTGGCCGAAAGCACGGTGAGCTTCATCGCGGTCGGCACTCCTCCGCGCGAGAACGGCCAGCCTGACCTTACTTACGTCGAGGACGTCGCCCGCGACATCGCCGCCAGCATCCGCGACTACCATCTGATTGTCGAGAAGTCAACCGTGCCGGTTCAGACCGGCAAATGGGTGCGGACGACCATCGAGCGCTACAACAAGGCGAGTACGCCATTCGACGTCGCATCCAACCCCGAGTTCCTGCGCGAAGGCTCGGCGGTCGAGGACTTTCTCCACCCGGACCGGATCGTGGTCGGCGTCGAGTCCGACCGCGCCCGCGCGCTGATGACCGAAGTCTACGCACCGATTGATGCGCCAATCGTCTTCACCGACCTCGCCTCGGCCGAACTCATCAAGCACGCGTCAAACGCATTTCTGTCCATGAAGATATCGTTCGCCAACGCCCTGTCTATCGTCTGCGAGGCCTCGGGTGCGGACATCAGAAAGGTGTGCGGCGGCGTCGGCATGGACAAGCGCATCGGCCGCTCGTTCCTCGACGCCGGCGTCGGCTACGGCGGGTTCTGCTTCCCCAAGGACTTGAGCGCCTTCATCGCCATTGCCAATGACCTGGGCTACGACTTCCGCCTGCTCAAGGAGGTCGAGGCGGTCAACGACGACATGAAGCGCCGCTTCGTCCGCAAGATTCAAACAGTGTTGTGGAACCTGCGCGACAAGAACGTGGGCGTGCTCGGACTCGCATTCAAGCCGAACACGGACGACATGCGCTTTGCCCCGTCAATTGACATCATCAACGCGCTCGTGCGCGAAGGCGCGAAAGTCAGGGCATTCGACCCGCAGTCGATGTCCCGGGCGCGCAGGCTCCTGCCCGACATCACCTATTGCTCGCGCGCCGAGGACGTGGCCGACGAGGCCGACGTGCTTGCGGTCCTGACCGAGTGGCCGGAGTTCCGCAAGCTCGACCTGGCTGCGCTCAAACAGCGGATGCGCCTGCCGATTATCTGCGACGGACGCAATCTCTTCGAGCGCAGCGAAGCTGAGAAGCTCGGGTTCACCTACATCGGAGTCGGCCGCTAGGAGAATAGTGAATAGAGAATTGAGAATTGTGAAAGGCGGATTCAGATTTCACTATTCACTATTCACAATTCACTATCTCCCTGGAGTCGGCCGGTGAAAGCAAAGGAGAAAGTGGCAATGGCAAAGTCCGGTCATTCGTCATTTCTACTTTCCCCTTCTCCTTCGCCGAGGGCTCTCGTTGCCGGGGGCGCCGGGTTCATCGGCTCGCACCTATGCGACCACCTGTTGGAACGCGGCTTTGAAGTCCTCTGCGTTGACAACCTCATTACCGGCTCGGAACGCAACGTCCGGCACCTGCGCCGGAACCGCGGATTCCGCTTCGTCCGCGCCGACGTTGCCGCCCAGGGCTTTCATCGTTCGTCGTTCCTCGTTCCTCGTTCACGGGTGGACGTAATCTTCAACCTGGCATCACCCGCATCCCCGAAGGACTACCTGGCGCGGCCGCTTGAGACAATGGCTGCCGGGGCAAAAGGGACGTGGAATCTGCTCGAACTGGCGCGCGCAAAGAAGGCCGTCTTCGTGCAGGCGTCCACGTCCGAGGTCTATGGCGACCCGCTGCTCCACCCGCAACCCGAGTCCTACTGGGGCAACGTCAACCCGGTCGGCCCGCGTTCCGTCTATGACGAAGCCAAGCGGTTTGCCGAAGCCCTGGTCATGGCTTTTCACCGCGAACACCGGCTTGCCACCAAGATCGCCCGCATCTTCAACACTTACGGGCCGAGGATGAAGCTCGACGACGGTCGCGTAGTCCCCACGCTGATAGATCAGGCCCTGACCGGCAAACCGCTGACCGTGTTCGGCACCGGTCGACAGACCCGCAGCTTCTGCTACGTCTCGGACCTGGTCGAGGGGCTGTATCGCATGGCTTCGTGCCCTGACCCGTACCCGGTCAATCTTGGCAACCCTCACGAGTTCACGGTTCGGCGCTTCGCCGGGATGGTCAAGAAGCTCACCGGTTCCCGCAGCTCACTGAAGTTCGAACCACTGCCTGAGGACGACCCGCAGCGCCGCCGGCCGGACATCACCCGCGCGGCCAGGCTACTGCATTGGAAACCGCAGGTCGAACTCGAGCAAGGCCTCAAACTGACAATCGACTGGTTTCGCGGGGGACTGTCCCCGCATGGGGACTGTCCCCAAGACCGATGAAACCCCTGGGCATCGGGCTTGTCGGCCTTGGCCGCTGGGGCAGGAACTATGCGAAGACGCTGCTGGCTTTGCCCGAGTGCCGGCTTGTCGCTGCGGCTGACTCGAACGCCGCAGCCCGAACGCGGTCCGAGCGGGAGACGGGCACTGTCACGCACGAAACGATTGCGGAACTCCTGTCCAACCCCGCAATCGAAGCACTGGTCATCGCCACTCCGGACCACACCCATTTCAGCCTCGCTGCCGCTGCATTGAAGGCAGGCCGGGACGTTCTGGTCGAGAAACCGATGGCGCTCGAGCCGCAGGAAGCGGAAGCGCTCGCTGCGCAAGCCGAAGCCGGCGGACGGGTGCTGGCAGTCGGACACACTGCCGTGCATCATCCGGGTTTCCCGGCCCTGATGGACGCAGTTGCGGCCGGGCCGCTCCACACGGTTTGGAGCGCTTCAGCCG
>Ga0315284_10003265_pt1 | contig 23013 bp, 19 predicted proteins | sample YL17G09_16_MG_FD_203696 | JGI IMG/M metagenome (GOLD analysis project Ga0315284, IMG submission 203696) | Sediment microbial communities from Yellowstone Lake, YNP, Wyoming, USA - YL17G09_16 | ecosystem: Environmental > Aquatic > Freshwater > Lake > Sediment | place: USA: Wyoming | collected... | reverse complement strand
GAAATGCCAGCGATCGGCAACCTCGCCCAACTCCGTCAATTGCACTTTCACGCTGCGCCGATCTTCTTCGGGCCGCTCCCGCGCCACCAGCCCCTTATTGACCATGCGATCCACCATCCCCGTCATCGTGCTGACCGCCACGCCCATGTATTCGGAAATCTCCTTCATGATGCTCGGCCCTTTGGTCTTCAGGAAATTCAAGCACTTACAATCATGAACGGTGAGATCCGCCGAAAACTCATTCACTATTTCACTTTCGTGAGCGTGGAAGCGGTTCACAAGCTGCATGAAAACTTCCGTCAGCTTTTGAGCTTTATCATCCAGGTCCACCATCCCTTATCCTTCCAAATTCCTTCCTTATGTCGAACTTTCGACAAAAATACATTCCCAGAGTGCGATAATTCGCTTATCGTAATATCCCAATTTAATAATATTCGCCTTCCGAGTCAAGGGCTTTTTGGGTTTTTTTCTTATCCCGAATTTTGTCTTGAGTCAGGTCTATCATGGCAGAGTAGCCAAGCCTGTTTGCTCCATTGGAATGTCTGCCTTTCAGAATGAATCTGACCAAATAAATCACCGAAGGCATCGGTCAAACGGACCGGCCAGGCCACTCACCGTAAAACTGATTTCGGCCATTTATCTCTTGCTTTCCGCCTTCCGAATATGTTATATTTCATGCGGCTATTTGTTCAGTAGAGCCTTTTAGAGCACTTTCCACTGTTGCTGTGGCTGGAGGCGGCAATGGAATTAGAAACTGATGAATTTCTTTCAACGCGTTTAGTATCTGTTCCCGGCGCCTGTGTCCCCGCTTATCCGACCTCGCCTGATCCGCCCCCCCGACACTCGATAGGACATCTGCATACCCAAAATAGAATAGCACCTCAAAACGCCAAAACTCCCATCGCTCCGAGCTTTTCACTGCCGGAGCGATTTTTTTCTCTGTAGGACAATTAAAATAGCGCAATGTCACTCCCGCGACAGCGGGAGTGCAAGAAAAACGCAAACTCAAATGGATTCCCGCTTGCGCGGGAATGACACGAAACCATAGGGGCGGCCCTGCCGCCGCCCTCGAAAATCAATAACCTAACTCAACGGAGGACATGATGAAAGCGAAATTATTTGTACTCATTCTCATCCTCGGGCTGATCACTACCGCATCGGCCCAGGTCGGTCGGCTGGCGGGCGGCCTTTTGCCCGGCGGTCTAAACTCGGACATCACCCGCCCCGATCCCATCCTTGCAGATTGGGGATTGCGCGATGTCAACTGGACCCAGATCCAAGACGCTCTGCACCCTTTTTCGCTTGCAGGTGCTGGAGTCCTGGGGAATTATCTTTACGTTTTTGACACCAACACAGGGCAGGCGTTCAATATCACCACTGAACTATGGGAAGAATCAACGCCTGCTCCCTTAGCGCGCTGGGATTGGGCCGGCGTGGCTACCGAAAGCGCGGTTTACCTCATCGGTGGTTACAATGGAGGAGATCAGTGGGACGTTCAGAGATTCACCCCCACGGGAAGCGGTCCCACCGGCACCTGGACCCAGATGGCGCACTATCCCTTTGTGGCGCGAGGCATCGCCGCGGCCTGGGATGGCGGAAACTATATCTACGCGGCCGGGGGATACTCTGAACAGGCCTTCAAGTATGATATTGCCATGAATGTCTGGACAGAAATTGCTCCAATGCCCGGTTCTAGGGGTTTTGCCGGCGGCGCCTTTGTGCTTGGCAAACTCTATGTCTTGGGGGGCTTCGCTTACTCCGCCCAGACTTGGGAGTATGATCCGGGAAGCAATACCTGGCAGACAAAGGCATATATGCCTCAGTACGTGTTCCTGGGAACTTTCTGCACCACCTTTAATGATAGCCTGATCTTCACCGTCGGTGGTGGAGATGCACCGGATGGCACGCCCCCAAGCAATGAAGTGCAGATCTACAATCCTTTGACGGACGCCTGGTATGTGGAAACCCCATTGCCAGTTCCTGTCAGCCAAAACATCGCCCGTTGGATCGGCGGGGGTGTAATCATAAGCGCAGGCGGTTGCATTGGATCGAGTTGGGTTATGCAGGATACGACCTGGAAAGGCGTGGGCTTCCCCACGGGCAGCCTGTCCTATAATCTGTCCGTGACGCTTGTTCCGTTCACCCAGCCCATCCAAATCCCCGCGTCGGGCGGCTCGTTCAGTTACTACGCCTTCGCGACGAATAATGACGCAACCAATCATACCGTCCAGCTCTGGACAAAGATCATAGATCCGACTGGCTCGGTCATTGGGCCGTGTATGGGGCCTGCCATGGTCACCCTGCCCCCGGGCACACGGGGCTGGGTTCGTCATCAGAATATTCCGGGGGAATGGATACCCGGATTATACACCTACATCGCCTGCGCCGGCATCTACCCCGGCACCGTCTATGCCTCCGATTCCCTGCAGTTCACCAAGTCCACCACCGGCGACGGCCCCCGGGTGAGCGACTGGTCCTGCACCGGGGAAGAGATTGGCGATACCGAAACGACACTCATCACTCATAACTCATCACTCATAACTTCGGTGATGCCCAATCCTTTTAATCCCTCAACAGCCATCAGCTATCAGCTATCAGCGGCCAGCCACGTCAGCCTGCGGATCTTCGACACGGCCGGACGGCTGGTAACGGAATTGATCAAAGGCTGGCGGGATGCGGGTGCGCATGAGGTGACCTTCGATGGCTCAGGCCTGGCGTCGGGAATCTATGTCTATCGGCTGGAAGCAGGCCAATATACGGCTTCGGGGAAAATGGTGCTGATGAAGTAGCTGTCGCTACTCTAATCGCCGGATGCTTTTCCAAAGGGACCACTTGCCCCTTCGGGGCTTCGTGGCGCGATCCGGCGGCGCAAATAGTAGGGGCGCACGGCTGTGCGCCCTTCTTTTTTGTGCCTTTGCGTCTCTGCGTCTCTGCGTGAAATTCTATTTTCTGGATCGTCCTAACACTAATCCCCCTATTCCCTTGACAATTCCCCCCGAAATTCATATATTTTTCTTTGCGCCCTTTGCGCCCTTTGCGCCCTTTGCGCCCTTTGCGCCTCCTTCGCGTTCTTTGCGGTTAAATATTTTTTCTTTCGTCATTGCGGTTAAACGTTATCCGAGGACTTCACTCATGCCGGACGAGATCACCCTTCGCCAGGACCTCCTGAACCGACTGCCGGGCATGCCCGCCCTGCTGAATCACCAGGAAATCCGCGCCTTTCGCGAATCGCATCCCACTCTCTTCGTCAACGACCTGGTGCGGCGCGAACTCGATACTCTGCGCCAAATGATTCTTGATGCACCCGAAGAGATGTTGCCTCAGATCCGCATTGACGAGGCCCGGATTGCCGAACAGGCCCTCGATCTCATCCGCCGCTCCATCGAACCTTCGCTGAATCGCGCCATCAATGCCGCCGGCGTTATTCTGCATACGGCTCTGGGACGCGCCCCATTAGCGCCCGCCGCCCGCGATGCCGTTTATCTCGCTCTGACCGGCTACACCACCTTGGCCATCAACCTCGACACCGGCAAGCGCGGCGACCGCCACCTCCACACCGACCGGCTGCTCGCGCATTTGACCGGCGCCGAATCCGGCATGATCGTCAACAATAACGCCGCCGCCACCATGCTCATTCTGAATACTCTGGCGGCGGGCAAGGAGGTCATCGTCAGCCGCGGGCAGTTGGTCGAGATCGGCGGGGCCTTTCGCATCCCCGACGTCCTGAAACGCTCCGGCTGCCAATTGGTGGAAGTCGGCACCACCAACCGCACACACCTGCGCGATTATGAAAATGCCATCACCCCGGAAACCGCGCTACTTTTGCGTGTTCACGCTTCAAACTATCGCATCATCGGATTCACTTCGGAAGTTTCGGTGAGAGAGTTGGTGGAGCTGGGCAGGAAAAAGGCGATTCCGGTCGTAGATGATATCGGCTCCGGCGCCCTCATAGATCTGAAACAGTTTGGCCTGCCCGAAGAGCCGCTGGTGCAGGATTCGGTCAAAGACGGCGCCGATCTGGTCTGCTTTTCCGGCGACAAGATGCTGGGCGGGCCGCAGTGCGGCATGATCGTCGGCAAGCGCGACATGATCGAGCGCATCAAGCGCAATCCGTTGACCCGCGCCCTGCGCTGCGACAAGATGACCTACGCCGCGGTCGAAGCCACGCTGAAAATCTATCTCGAACCGGACAAGATGGCCGAGCGCCACCCGGTCCTGCGCATGATCACCGAAAAGCCCGAAGCCATCAAGCGCCGGGCCCAAAATCTGAAGCGCCGCCTGGCCGCGCGCCTGGCCGGGAAAGCCGAGCTTTCCGTCATTCCGGGAGAAACCGAAATGGGCTCCGGCAGCATGCCGGGCGAGAGCATTCCGACCTTCCTCTTGCAGATCAAGCCGAAAACCGCCTCGCCGGATGACATCGCCCGCCGCCTGCGAATGGGCTCTCCCGCCGTCTTCCTGCGCATCGCCGAAGACGCCCTCCTGGCCGACCTGCGCACGGTTTTCCCCGAAGAGGATCGCATACTGGCGGAGCGACTGACCGCCGAGATAGGCCTCGCCCAGGAATAAATTCCTGTGGGTGGCCCGGCCTTTTGCCGAAGGCACCCCCGAAGGGGCTGCTTCGGAGCACTTCGTGGTAAGGCCGGGTCTATTCTAGATTGAGGTCGAGCTTTTATAATGAACCCGACCCTAAAGGGTCGGGCCACTCACCGTCGGCATCTACTTGGCGCGGCTGGAGGCGGGAGAATTCACTAAGACTCAGAAACTGGTCCTGCTGAAATAATGGTCGGGGTCGGGACGACCCCGACTACGGGATCGGCGAAATCCGTTCAATCCGTTTAATCGGCGATTCTGACAATAATAAATGAGCCCCCTTCCAGGGGGCTTTCATGATAGATGTAGCCCCGTCATTGGTGGCGGGGCGGAAGGGCGGGCGAAATCGTGGGGCAGAATTAGTTCGACATCAGAAAATACTTCCTCTCCTTGATAATCTGCAAAATCTCGCGCACGAACGCGCATTCGCACTGCATTTTGCACGGCAATAGATTCTGCACCTCCAGACAGTAGCCTGGGCACTCCTTTGATCCCGTTTTTCGCTCCGAATAGATGGGCCCTTCGTAGAGGTCGGCAAACTGGTGAACGGGCACGGCGATGGTGCTGTTGCAAACCGGCTGCAGATGCGTAAAGAGCAGCCAACCCAGCTCCAGATCGTCGAAGTTCACCTGGTAGCCGTTTAAAAATAAATCGCCGTCCAGGAGAAAATCGGAGCGGTCGAGCCAGATCTTGCTGCAACAACCGCAGCGACGAAACTGCTTTGCTTCCTTAGGCGAATTCACCTGCCGCCTCGCCCATGCTTTGACGCGCCAGCCGCACCAAGAGATCTCCCGTCTTTTTCAGATTGAGCGGCTTGATGATACATCCATCAGGCTTGTCCCCGCCGGCCTTGATCAACTGCTCATAGTTCAGGAAACCGGTGATCAAGACGACCGGACATTCCGGCGCGTCCGCCTTGATCTTACTCAAGAGCGCCAGTCCGTTCATCCGCGGCATGTAGATGTCCAGGATCACCAGATCCGGTCTCTCGGTCAGGAACGCCTGCCATCCTTCGACGCCATCACTGGCCGCGCAGACCTCAAATCCCAGCGACTCCGCGAGCGTTTGCAGATGCCTCCGGATGCTGCTTTCATCATCCACCACCAGCAATTTTGCTTTCAACTGACCTAAACCCCCAGATAATTCTTCCATCGCTTACTCCGCAAATAAATTTTTCAAATAAATCCATGACCTGGGACGATGTGTCAGCTAGGCCGGCACCGGCTGGACTTCCATGCGCGCTTCCACCAGTTGCAGCATCAAGTTGGCGATTTTCTCGAGGTGAAAGGGCTTGATGATGAAGCCATCCGGCTTCACTCGATCCTTCTGGATGAGCTGCTCATACTGCAAAAACCCGGTGATCAGAATCACGGGGCAGTCCGGGTAGCTCTCTTTGATGTTGTGCAGCACTTGCAGGCCGTTCATCCGGGGCATGTAGATGTCCAGAATCACCAGGTCCGGCATCTTCCGTTTGAAAGCCTCCCACGCTTCCAAACCGTCCCCCGCCGCCTCGACGACAAACCCCAGCTTTTCCCCCAACTGCTGTAGACGGCTCCGAATGATCTGTTCGTCATCGGCCAGGAGCAGTCTCCACTTCTTTTCATTCTGCAATTCGTCCACCTTCATGTGACATCCCCCAAAGGGCAAGATGACTGGACCTATCTATGTAACGAATTTTGATTTCCCAAGTTCTGCAGATCCTCCAACGCGCTTGAGCCGGCGCTCAAGTCCTATTGTCGATTTTTAGGAAGAATTCTCGAGAACCCTCGAGAACCTTGGATTCGGCAGAGGTGCAGTAAATATATTTCTTACGCGCCTCTATGTCAAGCAAAAAGCGCTTTGTTGGGGGGCATGCACTCGCACTTTGCAAGGACAGAATTTTCTTCCACTCCAGCGCCGCTCGGGGGTCAAATAAAAGGACAAAAAACTTGCGCCGACTTAAAGCGCCGACTAAATTAATCTGACACCGCTTTGGGAATTTTTCTCCATGCAGAAGATGCTTTTCTGCCGCGGAGCGCTCCTATCTCTGTCTCTGGTAGGCGCGCTGTGCGGTTGCCAAGAGAACTCCACCGATCCCACGGCACCTTCTTGGGCCATTGAAGGTACGATGGAAATTGTTGGCAACGGACTGCTGTCGAATGTCCTGGTCCAGGTTTACGCTGCGCCTGAGGATGATCAGTTGCTTCAAATCCAGACCTCGCATCCCGCTCTCGGATTCTCCCCGATCGCCCCGGCGCTCTTCGATCCGTTGAGCCAGCAGCCCCTAGCTTCCGCATCCCCGGATTCTGATGGACATTTTGCCCTGGCAGGCCTAAGCGCCGGTGATTATATCGTGAATGCCGAGCTTCCGGACTTTGCTTGCCCGGAGCCCGAATATCTGACACTGGCCGAAAATGCGGATATTGGAACGCTTCGTCTCGTCCAGCCTCAGCCGCTGACGGACATTCAGCAGGATACCATATGGACTACCGGCAGCGTCTTCTTGCTGCAGAATGAAATCATCGTCCACCCGCAGGCGGTTTTGACCATTCAGAGCGGGGTGTTGATTCTGGCTCAGGCGGATGCGGCTCTCATTGTCGCCGGTGGAATCCAGGTTCTCGGCGATCCCGAGAATCCCGTTCGTTTCCGCCTGGCCGAAGAGGCGCATGCCGTGGGATCCGTCTGGAATGGCATCCTGCTCGAACAGCCGGCATCCGCCTGTGAGCTGAGCGGCGTCTCGTTTCAAGGGGCCTCTACTGCCCTACGCGTCCTCAACGGACCGGCGCAGATCAGCCAATGCCTCTTTTGGGCATGCAGCTCCTTTGCCGCCTATTTTTCCGCCAACGCCGAAGGATCGGTGGCCCACTCTGTTGTACTGGAGGGCGATCAGGGCCTGGTCGCTGATAACTGCAGCCCGGACTTTGAATATAATTTGGTGCTGCGCACCGCCGGCGCCGGCATCAGCGTCAAGTCGTACTCCACCTCGCCCGTGCACGACAATGTTATTTTGGACTGCCAGACCGGCATCTGGTCTGACTGGGAAACGGCGCCCCAGATTCATGATAATCTGATTTCCGGCGGCCTGCGCGGGCTCGATGCTCAAAGCGGCTTCACCGCCCTTGTACGATACAACGAATTTCAGAACCAGTTGCAGGAGTGCATCTACCTCCATGTGAAGAATTGCTATCCCCAAATCGAATGGAATAACTTTGTCAATGCCCCGGCGGTCATATTGCACGTCAACGGAAACGCCGGACTGCAGGCCGACACGGTTTTCGCGCCTCACAACTATTGGGACGGCGAGGATGCCGCCACTATCCCGGATCGTATCATTGACGGCCACGATATCGGCTCGCCCGATAATCCCATCGGCCCGGTGGATTTCAACCCTCCCAGCACTAATCCGGTACCGGAGGCCGGGCCCTGATGGCCTCTCACATCGTTGATCCTACGTCAACCCTACCCCGGCGCCGGCAGATCTATCCGCTGACCATTCTGCTGACCCTGCTCTTCTTTGCCCTGGTGTTCTATTTCCGCAATACTCTCGCAGACTTCAGCCAACCCTTCACCTATGTCTTTTGCGGGATTGCCTTGTTGGCGGTCATCAGCGGCCGTTTTGAAGCCTTGATCCTAATTATTTTGGTTCTCACCTCTACCGTCTTCGAACTGCTCGAATTTCCCACCCTTCCCATCATGATCGGCGACCTTTATTTCTCCGACGTGCTGATTATCCTGCTGCTGATCGGGCGTCTCGTGAAAAAGGTCACGGTGGATATCGTTGTGCTTCCCAAGCCGCTGGGCTATCCGATTATGGCCTGTATTCTCGTGGGTGTTTTTTCCTTTCTCTATGCGACCATCGGTTTTCAAGTCCCCACCAACATCGCCGGCATTGAACTGCGCGCCCTGCTTCACTTCACCCTGTTCTTTCTGGTCATCTATTATGTCAAAGAGGAGGCTCATCTCAAGTCGCTGCTCTGGACCGTTATGCTGATGGCCGTCGCCGTCGCCGCCTTGCTCATGTTGCAGTATATTCTGGGAAAAGACATCAACATCATCTCCGGCCGCCTGGAAATTCTGAGCACCACCGGCCGCCGTTTTCGCGACGTCATGCGCATCCTCGTGCCTGGCTCCATTTTGATCTTTTTCGTGCTGAATGCTCTGATCGCCGCCTATATTTTAAAAGCGATGCGCCGCGGTCGGATTCTGCTGCTGCTGGCCGTCTCCATCCTCACCATGGGCATGATTCTGACCTTCACCCGCGTTTACTGGATCATGATCCTGGCTTCCATCTTGTTCTTTTTGGTGACCGCGCGGCAGCGAGCCATCATCTACCCTCGCATCACCTTCCTACTGGTCGGAGTCGCCATCGCCCTGGCTCTCTTTCTTCAAACTCGCGTGTTCAATGCCGGAGTCATCGAAGAAGCCGTGCTCAACCGCTACGTCTCGATCCTACGCGCCCCCACTAATTTCCAGCACGACACTCTTTTCATGAGATATCTTGAATCGCGCTACGCCTGGGATAAAATCAAGGAAAGCCCCTGGCTGGGCATCGGCTTGGGCAAGGCCTATCGTCCTTTGATCTTCGGAAATATCGAATACGAAAACAATGTCGGCGGGACTTTTTTGCATAACGGTTTTCTCGCCACCCAGATGAAGATGGGGCTGCCGGGCACCATCGCCTTCATCTGGCTGATGGTCCTCTTCTTTTCCCGCTTTCTCCGGCGCTGGCGCCGCATCCAAAATCCCCTCAGCCAAGCTGTCGTCCTGGGGGTGGCCATGAGCATCTGTGGAATGCTGCTGCACAACCTCGTCGCCTCGCCTTTTCTGACCGTTTATGGAGCTTCCGTGGCAGGATTCGCGCTGGGCGTCGTGGAAAAAATCTATCAGTTTGAGGGATTGGCCTGATGCATCTTCGGGTCTTCGCGATCATCCCGGTTCACAACGGCATTGAGCATACTCTGCCGACGGTTCGCTCATTATCCGCGCTGCTGCACCCGCGGGACTGTATCGTGGTCGTGGATGACGGTTCCACGGATGGAACCGTTCGCGTCCTGCACGACGAGCACCCCGAGGTGATTATCCTCTCCGGCGACGGCAACCTCTGGTGGTCGGGCGCCATCAATCAGGGCGCTCGTTACGCGCTGGAAAACGGCGCCGATTTCGTGCTTTTTCTCAATAACGACGTGCTCCTGCATCCGCAATTTCTGGAGGAGCTTTTGCTGGCGGCGAATGAGTATCCCCGGGCGCTGATCTCCTCGAAGATCCTCTCCGCCGAAGAGCCGTGGCGAATCTGGTGCCTGGGCGGTGGACTGAGCTGGCTCCGCGGCAAACACTGGGTGATCGGTCACAACCAGCCCGATGACGGGCGCTGGGAATCCCCTCGTGAAGTGGACTGGCTTCCCGGCATGAGTCTGCTCGTGCCTATTCAAGTCTTCCGGCAGGGGATCTGGGTAGATCATATTGCTTTCCCGCAATACTCCGGCGATTCCGACTTCACACTTCGCGCCAAACAAGCCGGCTTCAGGCTGGTCGTCTGGCCCAAGAGTCGGATCTACAATAAGGTCCGCAACTCCGGAGTCACTTCTGAGCTGCTTCTGGGCGACAAGTCATTTCCCTGGCGACTTTTCTGGGATTCTCTCTTTTCGATCAAATCTTCCGCAGCTTTCTGCACCTTTGGCAAATTTGTGCTGCGCCATGCCCCGCTCTGGGCCTGGCCTCTGACTCTCGCCCGCTTTTACAGCTTTTATTTCTTGAAATGCCTACAGCGCGGCTGGGGTATGGGACGCCGCCGCGGAATACTACAAACCAAGAAACCGGATCCCGTGCTTCAGTGGCCGGCCCCCGTCCGGCATGATCTGGCAGAGCAGCCTGATTAAATCCTCTTCTCCATGAGCCGCGAGTTGGAAATATCCTCAACCTCTGCTCTGAATTTGGGAACGCCCAGACTTTCTCTTAAAGACCGCACGCTAAAAATCCTCGGTACGCTGGGGCTATATCCGCAAATCTTCTTCAGCTCCATGCCCTTCAAGATTTATGAATTTGATGAGTTGGTGAAGGGCGTCTCTTTTTCCCCGAGCGACCGCATCCTGGACCTCGGCTGCGGCCTCGGCCTGCAGACGCTGCTGCTGGGTCAACGCGGCTGCGAAGTCGTAGGTCTCGACGTCTGTGCTTCCTCTATCGCTCGCGCCCAACGCAAAGCTTTCCTCCTGAAGCGCCGCATCCGCGCTGAATTTCACGCCACGCCCCTATTAGCCGCGGGATTCGCCGCGGAATCCTTCGATAAAATCTTCAGCTTCAGCGTCATTGAGCATATCGCCGATTACTCCGTCATCCTCTCCGAATTGCATCGCATCATAAAATCCGGAGGCGAATTTATCGCCTCGGTTGACGCTCTGCAGGGAGTCTCAAACCCTGATCTAATCGCTCGTCACCGCCGCGACCACCAGGTGGAAAAATATTTTACCCCGGAGGAACTGCGGGCCGCTCTCCAGGCGGCGGGCTTTCGGGAAATTGACATTTATCCGATTTTCACCAGCGCCTATGCCCATCGTCTCTTTGGCCAGGGGGTAAATTCCAATTTTAAATTCAGCCTGTTATCGGCCCTCTGGACCTGGCGGCGGCTGAGCTGGGCCGAATCACGAACCCGAAGCAAAGCGGGTCTTTTTCTGGTGGCAAAGTGCCGCAAATAGCCGGATCGTGAAGCCGACAGAGGTCAAATGGGAAATAATTTCCCTTGACCTTCTCAAAATCCCTATTATATTATATTAATTAAGATTTGTGGCAAATACACGCAGGTCCCAAATGCCCGGGAGCGGAATCCGGCATTCTCCGCAGACTATGCACGTCCTTTTTTACAGCAACTGGTACATCAAACAGACCCTGCAACTGGCCAACGTTCTGGCTGCCCATCATCGGGTGACCTTGATTTTCCCCGATCGCAGCCCTGAGCTGAATTCCTTCGGCGGTCAGGTCGGCGAACTCCGCCGTTTCCTCCATCCCGACGTGACCCTGACGACCTTTCCGCACATGCAGGATCTGGATCCGCTGGGCATTTGGCCTGTTTGGAAAACTCGAAAGATCATTCGACAGCTTAAGCCTGATATCGTCCACTTCAATGAGTCCTACGACATCCGATCCTGGCTCTTGATGTTGCTCTGCCCCGGCACGTCGTTCGTTACCACCGTTCATGATCCGGCGCCCCACGCCGGCGAGAAGATCTCGCTTCAACAATTCAAGCACTGGGTGCGCGATCAGATCCGCAAGCGGTCGCACGGTTTGATCGTGCACGGGCAGGGTCTGCGGGATGTTCTATCCGAGTATTCCGGCGTCCCGACGCGCCGCATCTATTCTGTGCCTCACGGCGAGTATCGCTTTTACACTTACTTCGACCAGAAGCCTTCTGAACCGCAGGACGGCCTGCGAAGGATTCTGTTTTTTGGCCGGTGGGAGGATTATAAGGGGATGGACGTGTTGATGGACGCCGAACCTCTTATCACGCAGCGATTCCCGGAGGTCCGCATCGTCCTGGCGGGTGAAGGCCGTTTGACGCTGGCCGACCTGCTGCCGCGCATGATCCACCCCGCCAATTTCGAAATTCGCAACTATCCCATCCCGGACGACGAAGTTCCCGCGCTGTTCCGCGCCGCCGATGTGGTCGTGCTGCCCTATCATCAAGCTACGCAATCCGGCCCGCTGCATATCGCCGGGACCTTCTCCAAACCGGCCGTGGTGACGCGCGTCGGCGCCCTTCCCGAAATCGTCCGCGATGGCGAGACCGGAATCCTGATCCCGCCGGGCGATCCGAAGGCTCTGGCTGAGGCCGTCTGCGACCTTCTGCTGCATCCCGATAAGGCTCGCCGCATTGGCCAAAACGCCCACGACCAGATGACGCGCTCCCAATCCCTTGAAGAAGTCGCTCAGATTCAATCCGACGCCTATCGGCAGATCATCGCGTCGCGCCAGGCGCCCCGCCCGGGTTTTATATTAAGAGTCTTGCAGAGACTCGTCAGACAAATCAAGCGCGATCCAAACTATGCCCTGGATGAATCCCTCCGCGCCTCGGATCTGGCCGCCATGCTTCTCAAGTTGACCTTCAGCCTGTTGCGCGGTCTATTCTATCGCCCCTTCCTGAAAGAAGTGCGCGGTTTCTGCTTTGTCAACGCTGGAGCCAAACTACGCAATTGCGGTCACATCATACTGGGCCGAAATTTTATCGCGGAAAGCAACTGCGAGATCCAGGGCCTTTCCAAGTCCGGTGTGATTTTCGGGGATAATGTCACCGTCGGGTCATTCGCCATGATTCGTCCCTCCGGCTACTACGGCCGGGAAATCGGCCAGGGTGTGAAAATCGGCGACCGCTCCAATATCGGCGCTTATTGTTACCTGGGCGCCAGCGGGGGCATCACCATCGGCCAGGACGTCCTCATGGGCCCTCGCGTATCTCTCTTTGCTGAAAACCATAATCACGACCGCACCGACATCCCGATGCGCGCACAGGGCTGCACCCGGCAGGCCATTGCGATCGGAGACGATTGCTGGCTGGGCTCGGGCTCCATTATTTTGGCGGGCGTCCATATCGGCCGCGGTTCCATCATCGCCGCCGGAGCCATCGTGACTCAAAATATTCCCCCCTATTCCATTGTCGGCGGCAATCCCGCCCGCGTGATCCGTTCGCGCCGGATGGCCGTTAAAACCACCGAGACCGAAGCATGAAACCAGCCGTCCTCTTTGTCCATTCCAATTCCGAGCTGTATGGCGCCGACCTAATCCTCTGGCAGATCATCAAAGCCATTAAAGAGGACGTGCGCCCCTATGTCGCCCTCCCGAGCGAAGGTCCCCTGGCCGGCCGCTTGCGCGAGGAGGGCGCTGAAGTGATCCAGACCCGCGACAGCATCCTGCGCCGGGTCAACTTCAAACCATCAAAAATGCTCCCTTTCCTTTTCGACCTCCTTCGCGATGTAGCCCTGCTGAGGAAGATCATCCTTAAAGAAGAGATCAAACTGGTCTATTGCAACACCAGCGCTGTCGTCAGCGGAGCCCTGGCGGCGCGGCGCTGCCAAATCGCCAATATTTATCACGTCCACGAGATTATCCACCATCCACACTGGCTGGCCAAGGCCATCTCGCGCCTGGTACTGGGCAATTCGTCCGAGGTGATCGCCGTGTCCCAGGCCGTGGCCGACGCCTTGCTGCGCTTCGGCAAGCCCGGCGATCCCCCCATCCGGGTGATCCATAACGGCCTTCATCCCGCCCCGTTTAACGCCGTGGACGATGTGGAAAATCTGCGCCGCCAATTGGGCGCCGGACCGAAAAATATTCTCTATGGTGTGATCGGGCGCATACATCCGTGGAAAGGACAATCGTATTTTATTCAGGCGGCACGTTTGGTAGCCGACGTCTGCCCCCAAGCTCGTTTTGTCATTGTGGGCGGAACTTTTTCCGGTTATGAGCATGTTTTGGATGAGTTGAACCAGCAGATCCAACGGCTGGCGCTGCGGGATCGTCTGAAAATCTTCCCCTTTCGAGACGACGTCCCCCAGCTGATGAAAGCCCTCGATGTCTTCGTGCTCCCCTCCACCTCCCCCGATCCTCTCCCTACGGTGGTGCTTGAAGCCATGGCGGCTTCCCGGCCGGTTGTGGCCACGGCGCACGGCGGGGTTCTCGAGATGGTCCTGCACGGCGAGACCGGTCTGCTCGCCCCGCATGATGATGTGGCCGCCTTCTCCGAAGCGCTTCTGCAGCTGGCGGCTGAAGCCACCCTGCGACGCTCCCTGGGAAGCGAGGGGCGCCGGCGTCTGGAGGAGCATTTCGATCTGCCCCGCTTTCAACAGAGCATCCGCGAGCGCATTCTGGCCTATCTGCCGCAAAAAACAGCGCTCCCCGCAGCCAATTTGGAGCCGGCGGATACGTAACTTTAGCCGATACGTAACTTTAAAAGATTAGAGCGAGTTTGAAATGTCCCAACGCAGTTTAAGCATTTTCTTCCCCTGTTACAACGAAGAAGGTAACGTCGAACGCTCGACCCGGGAGGCGATCAAAGCCGCTCAACTTGTCACCTCGGACTTCGAGGTCATTATCGTCAACGATGGCTCCAAGGACAACACCGGCGAAATCGCCGACCGACTGGCACAGGAGGATCGCTGCGTCCGCGTCATCCATCACCCCCGGAATCGCGGCTATGGAGCCGCTCTGATCTCCGGTTATCGGGGAGCCGTCAAAGACACCATCTTCTACACGGACGGCGACCTGCAATTCGATTTGACCGAGATCACCAAGCTATGGCCGTTGATTGACAAGTTTGACGTGGTGACGGGATACCGCCTCAGGCGCAATGATCCGATTATTCGCAAGCTGAACTCCTACGGCTGGACTTCACTGACCAAGTTCCTCTTCGGTTTGCCCGTGCGCGACGTCAACTGCGCCTTCAAACTCTTTCGCCGCGAAGTCATTTCGAGTATTGAGATCAAATCGCAAGGGGCGCTGATAGACGCCGAGATCTTCGCCCGCGTAAAAAAGGCGGGTTACAGCATCACCGAAGTCGGCGTGCATCACTACCCGCGGCGATTCGGAACTCAGACCGGCGCCAATCCCTTCGTCATTTTCCGCGCCTTCTGGGAGCTCCTTAAGCTCTGGTGGAAACTGCGCTGATGAAAATCGCCTTCATGGGAATCCGGGGCATCCCGGCGTCCTACTCCGGGTTTGAGACCTTCGTGGATCAGGTCGCCCGGCGCCTGGTGAAGCGCGGCCACGAAGTGACCGTCTATAACCGCGCCACGTTCGTGCCCTACCGCGGCCGGGATTATCTCGGCGTGCGGCTGGTCCACCTGCCCACGCTGCCGACCAAGCATCTGGATTCCATCGTGCATACCTCGCTCTGCTGCCTGCACGCTTTCTTCCACCGGTACGATATTGTCTACATCTGCGGAGTCGGCAACGCGCCTCTAGCCTTCCTGCCGCGCCTGCGCCGGGCACGCGTCCTGCTGAACGTGGACGGCGCGGATTGGCAGCGCGACAAGTGGGGCGGCTTCGCGCGCCGCTATCTGCACGCCTGCGAACGTATCGCCCGCGCCAGCGCCGAGGTGATTATCGCCGACGCCCGAGTGATTCAGGATCGGTATAAGACCGCCTATCAGACCGATGCGCTTTTCATCCCCTACGGAGCCAACCTTCGCCGTCATGAAGGCTGCGACGTCTTGGATCGCTTTGGCCTGAAGCGGCGGGGCTATATTCTATTTGTCGGCCGCCTGGTGCCGGAAAACGCCGCACACACGCTTTTGCGCGCCTTCGCCCGCGTCGAAACGGACATGAACCTGGTCATCGTAGGCGACGCCCCCTATTCGGATTCCTACAAAGCCTCATTGCAGGAGATCGCCGGGCGGCGCGTCATCTTCACCGGCTTCCTTTTCGGCGAAGAATACCAAGAAATTTCCAGCCATGCCTATCTCTTCGTTCTGCCCAGCGGCGTGGACGGCACTCGTCCTGTCCTGCTGGATCAATTGGCCTTCGGCAACGCCGTCTTGGTGCGCAATACGCCCGCCAATGTCGAGGTCGCCGGACCCGCCGGACGCACCTTTGATCATAAAGCAGACGAGCATGATCTGGCCCTGCAACTGCAGCGGCTGGTAGATCATCCCGAAGAGGCGGAGGTACTGCGCGCCGCCGCCATCGAGCGCGTTCGCACCAAGTATTCCTGGGAACGCGTTACGGATCGCTATGATCTGTTATTCAAACTGTTGCTGCAAAATCACAGCCTGCCGGACATCGCCCGGCGTCTGGAGGAAGAAATTCCCCTGGAGTTCGATCCGGCTCTCTCGCCATCCCGGTCGGAAACGGGCGCTTTTGCGGAGGTGATGGAGGTTGAATAACGGCCAGCCCAACGGCTCGAAGCGCAACGGCGCAGACAACAACGGCGCCTACGGCGTCGCCGAATTCAAGGCAACGTTCAGGAAGCGGCTGGTGCAGCGCTTCGCTTTCACCTCGCAGGTCGTCGCCGATATCATTGTCACTTATGGCTCGATGATGGCCGGTTATTGGCTTTATCATTTTCTCCATGAGCGGCTCGACATCGGTCGCGGTCCCCAGCCCTTTGAGATGTATTTACGCCTGAGCCTCATCCTCATCGTCCTCCTGCTGCTCATTTTCGAGCGCATGGGCCTCTACCGCCGCACCATGTCCATCATGAACATCGCCGAGGTCAAGGGGATCTTCAAGGCCGTCATCTACGCCGCCGTCATTCTCTTTACGGCCTCATTCTATTTTAAGGACATCTCTTATTCGCGTCTCATTGTTACCTATGCTTTGATTTTTCTCCTCGTTTTCCTGAATATCGAGCGCTATATTTTCTATAAAATCTTCCAGCACCTACATGCCAAGGGTATCGGGGTCACCCGCGGCCTGGTTTACGGTGCCGGTGAAGCCGGTCAGATGCTGGCCGAACGCTTCATCCGTTCCCCCCGCCTGGGAACTCTCCCCATCGCCTTTCTGGATGACAATCCCGAACTCTGGAACAAGACGGTAAAATCTCATTCGGACGAAATCCCCTTTGAGCTGCCGGTTCTGGGCGGATTGGAGTCGCTGATGCAAGCGGCGCAGAAGACCAATGCGGACGAGCTCTTTATTTCGCTGCCCTCCGTCTCCCAGGTTCGCATAGCGGAAATCATTCGCCGCTGCGAACAGATCAATCTGAAGTTCAGCTTCATCCCCAACCTCTTCGACTACAAACTGCAGCATATTTCCGTGCGCTCGCTGGAAGGCGTTCCGCTGCTCACCGTCAAGGAATCCCGCATCGCGCGCTGGAAGTTCTTCCTCAAGCGCTGCATGGATCTGGCGATGGGCCTGGCCTGCCTGGTCGTCTTTGGGCCCATCATGTTGATCGTGGCCCTGCTGGTCCGAAAAAGCTCTCCCGGCCCCATTCTCTTCAAGCAAGAGCGCGTCGGCCAGAACGGCCGCAAATTCATCATGTACAAGTTTCGCACCATGTACGTGGACACCCCCCAATATGCCCTGACTCCCGAAAACGGCGCGGATCCGCGCATCACGCCCATCGGCCGCACCTTGCGGCGCGCCAGCCTGGACGAACTGCCGCAGATCCTCAACGTCATCAAGGGCGACATGTCCATCGTCGGCCCGCGGCCCGAAATGGCATTTATCGCAGATCAATACAACGAATTCCAGCGCGAGCGCCTGAAGGTCAAGCCGGGAATCACCGGCCTCTGGCAGATCTCCGCCGACCGCGCCAAGCAGATTCACGATAATATCGAATATGACCTCTACTACGTCGAAAACTCCTCGCCCCTGCTGGATTTGGCGATCATTCTGCGCACCATCTTGGGAGTCATCAAGGGCCGAGGAGCCTTTTAGCATCGCTTGAGCCCCGCTGCGGTGAAGTCCATCCTCCTAGTTCGCCTGAGTTCCCTGGGCGATATCCTCTTATTGACGCCCGCGCTGCGCTGCCTGCGTGCCGCACAGCCTCAGGCCCGCATTGACCTGCTCACCTCGCAACGCTACGCCGAGCTCTTGCAGGACAACACCCGCCTTTCCAACCTGATCCTCGCCCCCGACCATCCCGACAAGAAGGCTCTGCAAAAGCTCGCTGCCGAGCTGCGCGGCCGCCACGACGTCGTGGTGGATCTGCACACCAGCCTGCGCAGCGTCTTTCTGCGTCGCCAGGTGGCGGCTAAGCGAATTCTAAAATACAAAAAGCGCCGACTGGCGCGCTGGTTTCTGGTAAGATTCAAATGGAATTTCTACGGCGGCGAATTCAGCATACCGCTGGCTTATCTGCACGCCCTAAAATCCCTGGGCGTTCAAGATGACGGCTTGGGGCTGGAATGGCCCGCTGCCCAAAACAGTCTGCCCGACTTCATGCGTCAGGCGGGTTTGGCTCGGTTGCCCGACCCATGGCCTATCGCTTTATGCCCGGGAGCTTCCCATTTCACCAAGCGCTGGCCCGAAAACCGCTGGCGCGAACTGGCCCACCGCCTGCTCGAAACCGAGCCCGCCCTCTGGATCATCGGCGATCAGGCCGACTATCCGTTAGGCCAACGGCTCGCCCAGCTCCACCCCGAACGGGTGGTCAACTTCTGCGGCAGGCTGAGCCTTGCCCATTCCGGAGCCGCCCTGGCCCTCTGCCGTCTGGCCATCACTCAGGATGCCGGCCCGGCTCACATGGCCGCCGCCGTCGGTGTGCCGGTTCTGGCGATATTCGGATCAACTGTCCCCCAATTCGGCTTCGCTCCCTATCGAGTCCCTCACCGCATCGCCGAAATAGACCTCTTCTGCCGCCCCTGCTCTCACCTGGGGTTCTCCCAGTGTCCCCTCGGGCATTTTCGCTGCATGAAGGATCTCACCGTTGAACATACGCTGGCTTTATTTCGCAGTCTCAAAGAGGAACGAAAAATGTAAAGGCGCACATCGTGCGCCTTCTAATCTCCATTCATAACACTTCATTTATCGAAGAAATTCCACCTCTACCTCTGTTCCCTCCGGCAGAGTATATCCCCCCTCCTTCAAAAACATAAATCCATTGATCCCGATAATGGAAGACAACCGCCCCGACTGATACCTTTTTGCGCCCCGGGCCTTTAGTCCCATTTCAGTCCTCTCCAGGTAAGCCCCCAGAATATAGAATCGGTCGCTCTCCACTTTCACGTCCTCGGCCAGTACCGCAGTTTCACGCAGCGGCGAAGAAGGGTCGCCGCTCAACCGGCACAAAACGCGAGCTGCGTAAAGATAAAACGTCGCCACAACCGATACGGGATTGCCCGGCAAGGATAGCAGCCAGCACCGCCCCAACTTCGCGATCAGCGCCGGTTTTCCCGGTTTGATCGCCACTTTATGAAAGAGCAGCTCGCCGCCCAGCTTCTCGACTACCTTGGGGAGGTAGTCGAACTCCCCCACTGACACCGCGCCGGAGGTGATAATCACATCGTAATTTTGGCTGAGTCTTTCCAGCTCCGGCAACAGGGTGCCATATTCGTCCTTCAAATCGGGCAGCTCTTCAACTTCGCCCCAGCCGCCGGCCTTCAGCAGAGCACTTAAAGTCGCATTATTGGAATTGTAAATTTGCCCGGGTCTAAGGGCCTGGCCAGGTTTGCAAATCTCCGATCCCGTCGCAATCAGCGCGATTTTCGGCTTAGGATGGACCGTAATGCGCGTCATCCCCAAGCCCGCGCAGACGCCGATCTCAATGGGGCCCATCTTCATTCCAGACTGTAGCACCGTCTGACCGGCCTTCATATCATTGCCCGCCGGACGGACATGCTGACTCGGCTCAAATGCGCCTTTGATTTGGACGGAATCTCCGGCGAATTCCAGCTCCTCTACTGGAACAACCGTATCCGCCCCAACCGGCAACGGAGCTCCGGTCATAATGCGATAGGCGTGCCCGCTCCGTAGCCTCTCCTCTGCAAGTTGCCCCGCCGGAATGATGCCCTGGACTTTCAGCGCGAGGTCTCTCTTGGCATCCTCAAAAGCGACCGCGATCCCATCCATCGCCGATGATGCGAAGGACGGTACATCTATGCTGCTGACAACATCCTGCGCCAAGCAACATCCGAGCGCCTCTAAGAGAGGCGTTTCCTTCGCTGGCAGCGGTTGCACCGCCGCGTCAATCAAACGCAGCGCTTCGTCCAAGGTAATCATGGCTCGATCTCAATCTCATCCCCCAGTGCCACCTCGCCGCCGGCTAGTACTCTCGCAAAAATCCCCTCCCGTGGCATGATGCAATCTCCCACCGTTTGTCGAATAACACAGCCGTGGTGGCACTCCTTGCCAATCTGAATAATCTCCAGGCGTGCGCTTTGGCCCAACTTCAGCCGTGTGCCGACGCGAATCTGCCGAAAATCCAATCCCTGCGTGGTGATATTTTCGGCGAAATCGCCGGGCTGCACGTGCAATTGTGGATGCGCCACTTTGACAAAGCTCTCAATGGGCAGCAGGCTCACCTGCCGCTGTGTCACGCCATGGGCATCCCCGATGATGCCGCGCTCCTCGTCCAATCGAGCGCGTTCCACGTTGCGCTTTTTCTGCCCCAGCTCGGGCGATATGGAAATTCGATAGATCAAACCCTGATTCATCTTTGCGCCCTTGGAGTATATTATGCTTAAGTAATGCCCCCTGCCCCCCTTTAAGAAAGAGACTCTTGAAATATTATAAAAATTGGCTGATGTCGTCACTCCGGCGAGAGCCGGAGTGCAGAAATATCGGCTGGCGTTCACCCGCCGGCCGGCCCCGCTCCTGCCCAGCAAGGTCCCCGGCCTGATCATCGTGTTTCATGGACATCATCGTTCGATGGAGGGGCCGAGCCGGTCGGGTGCAGCGCATTGTTAGACGGCATTTCAGAACACGCAAGCCGGTCTCTCGCGAGACCAAATCTCTTGAACCCATAGAAGACTACAGTCCCAACAACCAGACCGACGACGAAACCCTGCGGCACGGTCAGGGCCAAGACGCCAACCAGAAGTGCGATCGTCATGTCTCGTGCGCTGCGTGCTTGATCCCGCATAAAGGCAAGCAGGGTGAGCGCCTCGAAAAGCAAGACCACCCCAAGGATTGGCTGCGGGAACACCTTCAGCATCTCGTGCAATGCCCCGCTGAAGAAGAGGCCCAATATCAGATAGAACATCCCGTAGATGACGACCGATCCACCTGTTCGGGCTCCGAAGGCGTAGTGGCCGGCGAGCCCGCCGCAACCATGGCACACTGGGATGCCCCCAAGAAACGGCGCCGTCAGGTTGAGGAGCGAATACGTGAGTCCGATCTTTCGGATGCCGACCTGCCTGTCTGGAAAAAGGTCGCGGACCGTCTGCTCGGTGGCGATGAGGGAGTTGGAGATTGAAAGCGGGAGCTGAGGCAAAGCAAGCACTGCGAACCCGGTTAGCAGATCGTCGAGGCTTGGTAGGTGGAGTTTGGGGAGAGTGATGCCCAGGCCCTCAGTGACCGCGGCGAGGCTCAGGTCTGAGGCCGCTGCGTAGACAACGCCGATCGCGATGACCAGAAGACCGGGCGGAAAGCGCCGGTTTCCCCACAGGCTGACCATGACGATCAGACCGCAACCAGCCAGCGCGTAGCCCAGCCAACCCATGGATGGGATGTAGGTCTTGAGCGCCAGCGATGCGAGTGAAAGGCCGAGGCCAAACTGGATGCCCCGGACAACACATCTGGGAATCCATGTCGCCAGTTTTCCGAGAAACCCTGACAGAGTGAGCAGCAGCATGGTCGCGCCAATGGCAAGCCCCGCACCGAACAACACATTGCCTGAGAGCTTCTGCGTGATTACGAGGACGGCCATTGCCTTGAGAGGCTGAAGCGGCATGGGCAGTCCGTACACGAGTCCCATTAGAATCTGAAGCGCACCGAACAGGGAGAACACGCTTGCACTGTCTATCCCGGTGGCAAGCACAATGCCGACAATCAAGGGCAGGTCCGTTCCGATGTCTCCGAAGCTACCTGCCAACTCGTTCCGGTCGAAGCGAATGCGTCTCTCAGTCAAGGTACCCTCCATCTTGTTTAGATGGATCCAGCTTTCGCTGGAATGACATGAAAACGAATAATTAAAAGGTCTTTTTAAGAAAGGGGGGAAAGACCGCCAAGTCCCCCTTTTCTAAAGGGGGATTTAGGGGGATTACTTTGCGTCTTTGCGGTTAAAAATACCGCTCTTGCCGCCTTCCTTCTCCAGCAAGCAGATCTCCTCGATCACCATGCCGCGATCCACCGCCTTGCCCATGTCGTAAACCGTTAGAGCTGCCAGCGCCGCCGCCGTCAGGGCTTCCATCTCCACGCCGGTAACGCCTCTGGCGTGTACCTCCGTTTCGATCACCACTCGATACGGCTCATCGAGCGACAGCTCCTCGAGCGACACCTCCACGCTGATCAGCTCCAGCGGCAATGGATGGCACAGCGGGATCAGCTCCGCCGTGCGTTTCGCCGCCTGGATTCCGGCGATGCGCGCCGTCGCCGCGAAATCCCCCTTGGCCAGCGAATTCTCACATAGCTTCCGGAAAAGCTCGGCGTTGACGCGAATTTGCGCCCGGGCTTTGGCGCGGCGATGGGTCACCGGTTTTTCACCCACATCCACCATCTTCGCCTGGCCCTTCTCGTTTAAGTGGCTTAGTTCCATCAAGTGTCCTTTTAACCGCAAAGGCGCAAAGGAAACGCAAAGGGTGCAGAAAATTTCTTTGCGTCTTTGCGGTTGGATTATTTATCCGGCTTCTCCCCCCGCAGGAGCGCCACGGCATGTTCCAACGCCGGTTCGATCACCTTCAGACAATCCAATCCCCCCCGCACGCTGCCGGGCAGGTTGACGATCAACGTCCGTACGGCAACTCCCGCCACGGCTCGAGACAGCATCGCATGCGGCGTGATTTTGAGCGACTGTGCCCGCATCGCTTCTTCCAAGCCCGGGACACGCTTCTGGATTACCTGGAGTGTGGCCTCCGGCGTCAC
>Ga0315284_10003264_pt1 | contig 23023 bp, 13 predicted proteins | sample YL17G09_16_MG_FD_203696 | JGI IMG/M metagenome (GOLD analysis project Ga0315284, IMG submission 203696) | Sediment microbial communities from Yellowstone Lake, YNP, Wyoming, USA - YL17G09_16 | ecosystem: Environmental > Aquatic > Freshwater > Lake > Sediment | place: USA: Wyoming | collected... | reverse complement strand
CAACCACCTCGTACACCAGGGGTATGACATCAGCGAGCGGACTGTGCGCTTTCACCTCCTGGATATGGACCGTGACGGCCTCACTGAATATATCACCAGGAAGGGCAGGAGGATCACACCGCAGGGAATCAAGGAGCTCTCGAAGGCCCGCGTTTTCGAGAAAGTCGGGTTTCTGAACGCAAAAATCGACCAGATGACTTACCGTATGAATTTCAATCTTGAACTGCGGAAGGGGACGGTCGTGGTCAATACCAGCCTCATCAGAAGGGACGATCTTCCGGGCGCAGCACCGCTCATGAAGCGGGTTTTCGACGCCGGGTTTTCGATGGGCCGGCTTATGACCCTGTTTGAGCCGGGCGAGCAGATCGGCGACATCTCCATACCCGAGGGATATGTGGGTATCGGCACCGTCTGTTCCATAACCCTCAACGGAGTTCTGCTCTCCCACGGGATTCCCACTCATTCACGGTTCGGCGGGATTCTTGAGATCGAGAACCGTAAGGCAGCCCGGTTCATCGCCATCATCAACTACAATGGAACGAGCCTCGACCCGCTTGAGATCTTTACCAAAAGCGGAATGACCGATTACATCGGTGCGACGACGAACGGGAACGGCCTGATCGGAGCCAGTTTCCGCGAGGTTCCCGCTGCCAGCCGCGAGAGGGTGATCGAGATCGCCAAACGGCTCGACGACATCGGACTCGGCGGTGTCTACGAAGTTGGACTGCAGGGACAGGACCTCTGTGAAATCCCTTTGAACGAAGGCCTCGTCGGTATCATCGTGATCGGCGGGCTCAATCCCGTGGCCATTCTCGCCGAGTCCGGGTATGATGTCAGCCTCAACGCCCTCTCGGGACATGTCAACTATAATCGGCTCTTTACCTACGAAGAGCTGGATGCCCGTATCACAAAGCTCTGCTGAATCCCATTCATTCATGAATTCGTCATCACGGAGTGCACAACAGGCAGGTTATGGCAATATTGCCACATACCCAGTCAATGGGTTTTTGTGTGCATGGGCGTATATTCGAATCGAAAGGGGCCATGGTAACCTCCGGAAAACAATCAGCGGAGCCACAATTGTTTTAACTGGTGCCTCCGTTCCCGTTATATACCCCGGCATCAATGACTAACTATATAATATTATATGACAATTGATAGTGCTGATGCTCGCCCGGTACTCTACATCATTTCCGGCGGCTCAGCCGGGATATTGAGGGGGAATGAGGCGGTTATTTTTGCAGCCGTGAGTTTTATATTGACAGGGATAGGGGAAAAGACTATTTTTATAAAAATACGGCAATATATTGCCATGAATTGACACGCTTGCGTCTGTCTTGCCAGGAACAGGCGTTGAGATGTTCAGGGATACCCTAATCAAGGAGCGGGAGAACGCAGATGAATGAAATTGTGGCAAAACTCACTGAACGTGATCCTCAGCAGCCCGAGTTCATCCAGGCGGTCGAAGAGGTGGTCAGCGACATACATGATTTTTATTTCGATAACAAACAGTACATTCAGATGAAGATCCTCGAACGGATAGTCGAGCCTGAACGTGTCATCATGTTCCGTGTCCCCTGGGTGGACGACAGCGGAGAAGTACGGATCAACCGTGGATACCGTGTCCAGTTCAACAGCGCTATAGGGCCTTACAAGGGCGGACTTCGTTTCCATCCTTCCGTCAACCTCAGCATCATCAAGTTCCTCGGATTCGAGCAGATATTCAAGAATGCGCTCACCGGCCTGCACATGGGCGGCGGCAAAGGTGGATCCGATTTTGACCCGAAGGGAAAGAGTGATAACGAGGTCATGCGGTTCTGCCAGAGTTTCATGACGGAACTGTTCCGGCACATCGGGCCGGACACGGATATACCCGCCGGTGACATCGGTGTCGGCGGTCGTGAGCTCGGGTACCTGTTCGGTCAGCATAAACGCATCAACAATGCATTCATGGGTGTTCTTACCGGAAAGGGTATCGACTGGGGCGGTTCGCTAATCAGGCCCGAAGCGACCGGATACGGTTCGGTGTATTTTGCCATTGAGATGCTCAAGACGCGCAACGAAACGATCGAAGGGAGAACCTGCCTTGTCTCCGGGTCGGGGAATGTGGCACAGTATACAGTCGAAAAATTGAATGATGCCGGCGGTAAGGCGGTGACGCTTTCCGATTCGGGCGGTTATATTTATGATCCGGAAGGGATTAACCGCGAAAAGATAGAATTCATCAAGACGTTAAAGAATGTCCGTCGCGGCCGTATCAAGGAATATGCAGACAAGTTTCGAAGTGCCACCTACTTCCCCGCCGATCCCGGCCTTGACCATAACACGCTCTGGGATATCAAGGCGGATCTTGCGTTCCCGAGTGCCACGCAGAATGAAATCAACGGGAAAGATGCACAGAATCTCGTAAACAACGGTGTGTACCTGATCAGTGAAGGCGCCAATATGCCCTGTACACCCGAAGCGATCGAGGTGTTCAGAGAAAACAGAGTTCTCCACGGTCCCGGAAAGGCGGCGAATGCGGGCGGTGTCGCGGTATCAGGTCTGGAGATGTCCCAGAATAGCATGCGGATGAAATGGCCCCGGGAAGAAGTGGATCAGAAGCTCCAGATCATCATGAAAAATATCCATCAGCAGTGTATCACCTATGGAATAAACGGCGGATATTGCAACTATTTCAAGGGAGCGAATATCGCTGGATTCAAGAAAGTTGCGGATGCCATGCTCGATCATGGAGTCATATAGCATATCCAACGATACCAGGTAAGCACGTAATGTAAAAGACACGGCCGGGTACGTGGCGGGCGGCGATGTTTCCCCCACGTACCCGGTTGCTTTTCAGGGGTACTCAGGGGAAACGTGAGGCGGGTGCCGTTGTTCCTGATGATTTCTTGCGCGGCAGGAATATCTGCATATATTGTATACGTGTCCGGTAAGGTTGAGCCGTGTGCCGGCCGGGTTCGGTTAAGCGAATTGTAATCGCAGACAGCACGGTGAATGAGAGATGCTTTCTTATGATGGATGATATGCATGGAGACATATAAGACGCTCAGCACCGGAATACCGGCGCTGGACGAGATCATGCAGATGGTTATGCCGGGTGACAACCTTGTCTGGCAGGTGGATTCGATAGATGAGTACCGGCCCTTTGCCGAGGCGTTTGCGTCGAATGTATTGACAACCCGGGGCGAGCTCGTGTATTTCAGGTTTGCCGATCACCCTGAGATTCTTTCGGAACGGCCGGGACTGACTGTACACCACCTGAATCCCGATGTCGGGTTTGAAACGTTCACCGCCGAGATTCGCATGGTGATTCGTGACGCCGGACGGGGAAGCGCTTTTGTTTTCGACTGCCTGAGCGACCTGCCTGTCCACTGGTACAGCGACCTCATGCTCGGCAATTTCTTTGTCCTGATCTGTCCCTATGTGTATTATCTGAATTCTCTCGCCTATTTCGCACTGTTCAGATACCGTCATTCGCTCTCGGTGGCTTCGCGCATCCGGAACACCACGCAGATCCTCATCGATACCTACCGGTATCAGGGCGACCTGTATATTCATCCGCTGAAAGTTGACCTGCGCCACTCTCCGACCATGTACCTGCCCCATAAATGTTCGGATGGAAAGTTCGTGCCGGTCACCGACAGTGCGACCGTCTCAGAAATGGTCAACACCGTTATGGGAACCGCGGGCGATTCGGCATCACGGACTATAGATGTCTGGGACCGTACATTCATAGAGGCTGCATCAACGGCGGTGGAGATCGACCGCGGGGACCGTACTTCCGAGGAGGCACGGCCGGTGTTCGACAAACTTCTGCGCATGCTGGTTTCACGGGATGACCGTGTTCTCGGTCTTGCCCAGCAACACTTCACCATCAGGGACCTTCTCGACATCCGGAAGCGCCTGATCGGGACAGGATTCATCGGCGGGAAGTCTGTGGGAATGCTCCTCTCGCGTGCCATCCTGAAGAAGTCGGACCAGCGGTGGAACAGGCTCCTCGAGGTACACGATTCGTTTTTCGTCGGTTCGGATGTGTTCTATACCTACACGGTGATGAACGGCTGCTGGGATATGCGCCAGAAACAGCGAGATACCGACACATTTCTCGAGGACATCGACACCGCCCGTCACCGGATACTGAGCGGTGAGTTTCCCGAGTTCATTCTCGATCAGTTTGTGGAGATGTTCGATTATTTCGGCCAGTCGCCCATCATCGTGCGGTCGAGCAGTCTCCTCGAGGACAATTTCGGCAATGCGTTTTCCGGAAAATACGAGAGCGTGTTCTGTGTCAACCAGGGAACACGCCGTGAGCGGTTCGATGTTTTTCTCGATGCCATCCGCCGTGTCTATGCGAGTTCGATGAGCAAGGAAGCACTCATGTACCGTGCCCGGCGCGGCCTCCTCGACCGTGATGAGCAGATGGCGCTTCTTATTCAGCGGGTGTCGGGCGCCGTCTATGGAAATCATTTCTTTCCCCAGATAGCCGGTGTCGGGTTGTCGTTCAACCCGTACGCATGGAGCGATAAAATTGATCCCGGTTCGGGGATGCTCCGGATTGTCTGCGGTCTGGGGACCCGGGCAGTCGACCGTCATGACGACGATTATACGAGAGTCGTCGCACTCAATGCGCCCACCCTGCGGCCCGAAAGCAGGTTCGACCGCACGGTCGGTTCAGCGCAGACGTATGTCGACGCCATTGACCTCCACGAGAACAGGTTCTGCTCACCGCAATTCAATGAAATATCGCGCATCCTCCCCAATTATGCCCTCGACATTGTCGGAACGCGGCTTGTAAGCGGCGGAGACCGGCAGACGGGTAATGAAAGTCCTTCTTCAGATATCTGGGCGGTCACATTCGAGAAACTCTTTTCCGACACGCCCTTCGTCAGGGATATGCGTGAGATGCTGAGGGTGCTCCAGGATGCGTACGATTATCCGGTCGATATCGAGTTTACGGCGAACTTCAGGAGGGATGGGAGCTATCAGATCAACCTGCTGCAATGCAGACCTCTTCAGATAGGCGGCCTCGGGATGATAACCGAACCGCCTGAAAACATCCCCCGTGAGGATGTCATTCTCGAAACTGGCGGTGCCGTTATCGGTCCCGGCCGTGTCACCACTGTGGACCGGATTATTTACGTGGTACCCTCACAGTACGGGCGGATGCCGGAACATGACCGCTACGCCGTGGCGCGTCTCATCGGCAGGTTGACCCATGTCGATCGTGACGATCAAAAAGTCATCATGCTCATGGGACCAGGACGATGGGGAACCTCGATGGCCTCCCTCGGTGTGCCTGTGAAGTTCGCGGATATCAATACCGTGTCGATTATCTGCGAAATCGTCGAAATGAATGAAAACCTGGTCCCCGATGTATCCCTCGGAACACATTTCTTCAATGACATTGTCGAAACCCAGATGCTCTACATCGCTGTGTTCCCCAATCTTGAAACGAACGAGATCAACAGGCGTTTTCTCGAGGAATCGAAAAACATGCTTCCGGAACTGCTTCCGTCCGAAGTAAGGTGGGCCGATGCGGTGCGGGTCATTGATCCGGAAGGCACACCCGTTGCCGGAAAGGTTGTCATGCATGCCGACACCGTTCACCAGCGGGTGTTATGTTATCTTGACAGACGAACGGGAAAATCGCTCACCTGAATTTATTGAGAAGAATTCCTCGGAGATTACTGCGGGATAACATGCCTGCTATCTCTCACCCTGCCCTGAACTCACCCTTCGGTTCCCTCTCTTGCCGCAAGAGAGGGAATGTCTTGCATGACAGTCTTTTTCGGTGCAAAACCTCTCTTTCGCATGCGAGACGAGTGCGACTCAGTGCAGAGTGGCGAGTCGGGCAGCCCCAAATTAAGTGGGAAACGGCGATGACCCGGTTTAACCGGGGGACGAGGGGGTCTTTTGTGAATATGTCATACTTTGAATACAAATCAGTCTGAGACATGACGTGCCCCGGATGTTCCGGGTTATGGTTCTTGTTTACTTCCCGTGATGGTGATTACCGTGACCGTCGACTTCGCTCATTCGGTGACCCTGCCGATCAGCCCGAGCGAGGCGTCAATGCACACCTGTTCGCACTGCGGACTGAAATGGGTGCCGACGACTGCATACCCGCCCTCACTGTATTCATCCGCAGTAGGCACATATCCGGAGTACCCCCCTGCGAGACCGATGACGAAGGTCTTCTCGAATGGAGACCGCTGTTTCACCATAAAACCGATTTCGCTGAACACCTCGACGGGGAAAGTAACGAACACGGCGTCCCCGATGCGAATCACCTGCTGTTCCAGTGAGACCGGGGCAGGGTTCGGATTGTCCTCCACCCATTTCGCGCAGTTGGCTTCGAGACCTGTCAGGAAAACCGCGACTCTGTAACGGTCAAGCTCGCGCCTGCCGAGAGAGTCCGCTTTCTGCTCCATGACCGCGAGGGTCTTCTTCGCCTCCTCCGACCGCCGGGCAGCCTCACTGGCGGTAAGGGGATAGCTGTCCCTGAGCGGATAGTCGAAAAATCCATCGGCGGTTTTTATCGCGGGGTCGCCTGATGTCGTGATGGACGGGAGCGTTTCGATGACAGCCTTGGACATCTGCCTGCCCTTGACCTCGGCGTACCACCAGTTTCTGATGGGCATCAGGGCACCTACCGCGGACAGCTCGGCGGTATATCCGACTTTTATATCCCCCTGCGCCGACTGGTAATACGCCACCCAGACATCATCGCCGACCACTTCCTTGATACCCCTGATGGCGTAATAGGGCCAGTCCTCGGTGAAATCGAGATTGTGGAGGTCGAGTGTCGAGGGATGGCAGCCGTAATTGAACGCCACACCGAGAAGCTTCCCGCGGCCGTCCTCGATCCTGACAATTGCCGCCTCGGGGTCGGGATGAAGCCCGCCGTACTCCATCCGCCGGTCGTTCCTGCCGAGTTCGAGCACTTCTGCGGAGCCGGTGCCGATCCGCCCCGGGACCCGTCCGTTCCAGGCGGTCACGGCGCTCTCGACAGCCCGTGCGACAAGCAGGTTCTGATAGTCTGCCGAAGCCTGTTCGATTTCCGGACCCGAATGGGTGTGGGTGCAGCTCACCACGATATTTTTCTCCGGTATGCCGGTTTGTGCGGTGACACCGGCTCGTATACTGTCGAGAAATGACCGTTCGATGTTGCAGAGTGCGAGGGTCATCATAACCGCAGCGGTACCATCTGCACCCTCGATGACGAGGCTCCGGGCATGCAGGTCATCGTGCACCCCTTTTGAGACGTCCGCACGGGCGTATCCTCTCATCGGTGTCCCGACAGGCGGTGTGATGACCGTTTCACCGACGCCGACACTGATTTTCGGCGGTCCTGCTGTCGAACATCCCATGATAAACCCCATAACGGCAAGTGCTGCGGCGAGGAGTGCGGCGGATGCGGATACAGGGCGATTCTTCCTGTTTTCAATGTTCATGGCGCTTCTCCTGTCTGGTTGTCATGCCGTGTTGTATGCAGTTGATAAAAAACTGACCGGTTAAATTAAATACAGGTACATCTAAAGCTCCCGACCACCCAAACTCACCTCACGGTTTCCTCTCTAACCTTGAGAAAGGAGAAGATACGGTACATTGTCGTGCATCGGCACACGAGCCTCTCTTGAGCCTTCGAGACTCGTCGCACTGGCGCTCTGACACAGCGGAGAGGGGCAACCGCGCATCGGAGGGGTGAGTTTAATTATTATCATTCCGGCAATTAAAATGGTTGCATTCTTTTTCATCGTTTCGTATGTCAAGCCCTCTTTCGGCGCTCACGCGCCACTTTCCCCCGTAGGGGGCAAGTACAAGTAAATACTATGGTTATATTTCTGCCCCCTTTTGGGGAAGGATGTCCGAAGGACAGGAAGGGGGATTGTTTTCACTGATTGCTGATGTCAAGTATTTAATCGCTGTAGTATTAATTCATTTTTTATTGATTTTAATCATTGACAAAGATATGCAAATCAATGAAAATGCTAATAAAATCAGAATAGAAATTTCTTTACTTACATTTAAAAGCGATTGTAGAGAACCCAGCCAATGATATAAAAACAAAAAGATAATTCCCAACACAATACCTAATAAACTTGATTTTAAGCCCGATACAGTGAAAAGTTCATAAGTTTTTTGTAATAGATATTTGATTACATCCTTCCCTAAAAAAATCAGTACAGCGAAAAATGCGCTAAATAAAAAAACCGAAATATAGGATAAATCTTTATAATCTTTCATATAAAATAATATTGGATATGAAGGTATAAGATTTGATAAAGTATGGGTAGTCATAGAAACGATTAACGAACCTGTCGCATAATAGCCCAGACAAAAAGATAAACCCGGCAGTATTGTATTTATTACCTGAAGGAAATTCCAGTCGGAATGGGAAAAATAATGGTTGAAAGAAAATGGGATAAGCGATATAAAAAGACCAAAAGCCGGGGTGATTTCTTTGCTGAATAGTCCTTGAAGATATCCTCGATATCTTATTTCCTCATGAAATGCTCCGGTAATAAATCCCAAAACAAGAGCTAATCCAGTAAGCATAAGAAAAGCTATCGGAAGTGACATTTGCTGTAAGAAATTCATCTGTTGCACTAATTTTTGGGCCTGAGTTGGTATAAGTATTATGGTCAATGGAATTTCAAAAAGATAAAATAAGCTGAAGATTAAAATTCCAAACCAAATATCTTTTCTCCAACTTCTATGTACTTTAAATCCTAAATCCTTCCACGACCAGCCGGCTTTAACTTTTCTGACAAAATAAGCGATTATAGCGCAGAAAAGACCATACGACAGCCAAAATAAAATTTCACCAGGAAAACCCATATTATTTGAGAAGAAAGGCATTAATATATTTGAAAATATTGAGAATAATGTAAAAACGCCTATTGCCTCAAGAAATAAAAGCAATAATTTAGATTTTTGGATAGTAAGCATGATAATTATCCTAATGTTAGAAGCCTGTAATAAATTCTATTTTGTGTTTGTTTATCACTTTCTGATATTATGACTTAGACTTTTTCCGGATAGTTCATGTTATTAACTAAACCTTGGCAAATTTCTAGAATTTATTAATAGAAATTCATTTGTAATTACAGTATAAGTATCATTTTTCGTTTCCTCTCTTGCATCAAGATAGTCCTGATTACGCTGGATAAAATCTATTTATTATTCCGGCGATTAAAATGGTTGCATTCTTTTTCATTGTTTCGTATGTCAAGCCCCCTTTCGGCGCTCACGCGCAACTTTCCCCCGGTGGGGGCAACTACAGGTAAATACTATGGTTATATTCCTACCCCCTTTTGGGGAAGGATGACCGAAGGACAGGAAGGGGGATTGTTTTCACTGATTGCTGATGTCAAGTATTTAATCGCTGTAGTAATAAATGGTACACAATACGTTCCGCTTGCATTCACTATAATTCATGAATTATCCGGGTTAGTTTTAGTCTTTGATCTTTTCCCGGTACCCGCGAATATTGCGGAATCACAGATATTCACACGTTTCCGTCTACCCTCCCCGATTTCTCTCCCCATGACGCCCACTTCTCGAGCCACCGGTAATGCGGCGGAAGGTAGGAGCTCTGTGAGGCGGTGGCCCTGGCGCTGAGGTCTTCGAGCAGACGCTCTTCATCGCCGGAAAGCCCCGGATTCTTCGCGGCAGTGAGGTCGCCGAACATCTCCTCCATGCTGTTCATGGCGGGCATGGTGCAGTCAATTTCCGGGTAGACGAGGACATAATGGATCATTGCCTGTGCCAGATCGGCACTGCGGTTTTCGAAAAAACCCTCCTTACGGGCGAGTTCGATCATGGAGTCGCACCCCATGGGCTTGATTCCGAGGATGCCGAGCCCGAGACGCTCGCACCGCGGTATGAGCGCCGTGTAGTCGTTGTCGGGGAAATCCTTGTTTGTAAAAAACCCGTTGTTATGGTGAAAATTGAACACTATCATGACATAATCGAGGAAACCGCTGTAATCGTCGAGGTACCGTGTCATTGTCGGCACATCGTGCGACACCACACCGATGGCACGGATTGCTCCCTTGCGGCGGTATTTCTCCATGATCGCCATACGGTCGTCGTCCACGGTGTATAGCCGGTAGAGGTCGATGTAATCGGTGTGAAACTGTGCAAGGGCGTTCTCGATCTCCGCCTGGAGCTCGGCCGTTTCCTTCACCGCGCAGAGGGATACAACGGCGCTTTTACGGAAATCCCTGAGGCTCTTTCCCATGGGGGTGAACTGCTTATAGCCGCTGTGATCGTACACATCGAAGGTGGTGATGCCGCCCTCGAACCCGAGCCTGATCATTGTGTCACGGTAACCCGGCCGGGCGATGAGTTCCGGGATCAGGTGCGATCCGAACCCGAGCCGTGAGACCATGATGCCGGTCCTGCCGAGGGGGATCTGCGGGATGTCGCCTTTCGGCAGACTGGTCCGGTAACGGTGCATACCGGAAAACGCGGAACAGCCGACGAACGGAAAAGCGCACGAAGCCGCGCCTGCACGGGTGATGAATGATCGACGTTTCATGTTTTTTTCTCCTGGAGTGGTTTTATAGCAATGATGAATATAGAGAATAAAAAACATATTTTTAAAGGTATTTTAAATTCTTGAAACACATTATCGCTTCTTCCGTCGCGCCCCCCTTTTTCTTTTCGTTGAAAAGAATAATTTTTGGGGGGAAAAGAAAAGCCTTCCGCCTGAGGAATCGCCGGGCGAATAAGCCTTTTCCCGAAAAGGAAGATCACATGGCGGTGATGTCGGGTGGGAGCTTGAGATTCCCGGGAAAAGGTGCCGGTGAGTACGGATAACGATTACCCCCGGATGGTTTACAGTGCCCTTTATTTGGTCCGTTCTTTGGGCAAGCAAAATAAAAACATCTATAAGAAAATGACATTATAACGTGTAAGCAATCCTTTAGGAATCTTACCATTTTTTACGTATCTGCAACGGAACCGTCCGGCCACGTGTTAATTTCCCGCGTATTGGTGAAGGGGCGCCCAGGATGCTTCAACGCCTCTTTCTCGTTGATGTCGATACCCAGTCCCGGTCCGGGCGGCAGCTCCGCATGACCCTTGGCATAACGTATATGCACACCGCAGTAGAGCTCTTCCTCCCATGGTTCGTATTCTCTCGTCTGATTGAATTCGTGGATCACACAGTTGGTGGTACAGGCGTTCACATGCAGACCCGCGAGCGTCATCACCGGACTCTGTGCGTTGTGGAGAGCAACATCGATGAAGTGCGCCTCCGCCATCCCGGCGATTTTCTTGCATTCAGAGATTCCGCCGGCATGTATGACATCGGGATTGATGTAGCTGACCAGGTGACGATCGATCATTTCCTGGAATCCGAATTTCATGAACTGGCTTTCGCCCTGACAGAGGGGAACACGGACATGATCGGCGAGCCACTGCATCCTGCTCAGGTCCGTTGTGAGCATCGGTTCCTCGACGAAGAACGGCCGGAACTCCTCGATCCGTGTGCAGAACTCAAGGGCCATGTCGGGTGTGAATTGTGTGTGGGCGTCGTAGAGAATGTCGAAATCGTCGCCTGCCGCATCACGCATCTCACGGAAAATCTGCACTTCACGCTTGATGTTCCAGGGCCGTGGAATTACACCGCTTTCCGATACACTTGCCCCGGCTTTGCAGGCAGTGAACCCGTGCTCTTTCGCCCAGTGAACCCCCTCAGCCGAACCGCCTGATACATACAGCCGGATACGATCCTTCGCAGCCCCACCAAGCAACTGGTATATGGGAACATCAAGCATTTTCCCGGCTATGTCCCACAACGCGATATCCACCGCGCTTACTGCGCTGTTCAGTATCGGTCCCCCGCGCCACCGTGGCCAGCGGTACATTGCCTGCCAGTGTTTCTCGATATCGAGGGGATTTTTCCCGACAATATAGCGCTCGTGCTCCTGGATTGCGGCGATCATGGTGCCGGCCCGTCCCCTGATACCGCCCTCGCCGACACCGGTGATGCCTTCGCTGGTATAGAGCTTGACGAACACATACGTCATCGAGCCGTTCCATACCGGAATCACCTTGAGGGCTGTCACCTTGAGGTTTGCGGGGATTTTCGCGGACACATGTTCAGGAAACAGGGTGTACATCCCGGTAATAAGGGCGCCTCCATACAGGCTCCCCCGATTGAGAAACGATCGTCTGTCCATGATTCCCTCCCGGTCGGTTAATGAGGTTGTTTGAAATGATAAGAAAAAATCTTTGCGAACAATAGGTAAGCACCGTGTAAATTATGATAAATTATCGAATATGTCTATAGTGTAAAAGCCTGATGAAAAACCTTTAACTTTTGTTCAAACACTGTCAGGGATCGGCGTGATGCGCCGATTTACAAGCCCTTGACAGTGAGAAAGCAGCATATTTTGAGAAGGGGGCATGTTAAAAGACTTTTTCACAGCCCCTTAAATCTCAGGGTGCACAGCGGCGCAGACCGATGAAAAAACCACTTTCACCCGGATGATTCGTTCATTATTTTGGAAAGACAATACCCGGTAATAATCAGGTTGAACCTGTTGCAACGCGAGTCCCCATCATTGAGGAGGTTCCATCTCGATGCGTTATAAACCGCACTACCGTCTGATACTTTTCGCCCTGTTCACCGCGACAATCCTCGGTCTGTCCATGTGTTCGGGCGGGTTTGAATCACGGCAGGCAGATTCAGGATATTTCCCCCGGCTCGGTGTATATGCTGACCTGTATCTAAGGGGCACCTATGATGTACTTCACATGATAAAAGTGCGCGAGCTCGGAAAGATCGGTCTCGCATGTAAGGAAGCGGCACTGCGGAAAATGGCGGGGGGGAATATCGTCTCTGCCATCGGGACCCCGCACATCATGTATGCAGGAGCATGCGCCGCCGACATGCCCGGCAACCCCAATATCGCGCCCGATCCCAAAAATCAGTTCATGGGTTACCAGGGAGACCCGCCGCTCGGCCCGGCGGATGTCCTTTTGACCGCAAACCCGGCACCCGCGGTCGAGGAGGCGCACAGGCGCGGCTGTTACGTCATCGGCATCGGATTCCCCATGACGACCAACAGGTATTCGCCGCCCGATTTCAACGACCACCCCGACTATTTTATTGAGAACATGAGCGATATCTTCATCTATACCTGGGGACCGGAGGAGGACGGTCTGATCACTCCGGCGCTGACTCCGAACCTCAAGATTCTCCCCACAAGCCCCATGACAGTGGTCGCGTACTGGCTTATCACCGCGCAGCTCGCCCACAACCTGGCAAACGGGGATACCTCCGGCTCCCATGCCGCGGCGGAAGCGTACCTCGACACCCTGATGAAGAGACTCGATGAGTTTCATGTGCGGTTTATTCGAGACCTGGAACGTGCCGGGGACATCATCGCCGACCGTGTCCTCGCCGGCGGAAAAATCCGCCCCTGGAGCGGCCGTGACGAGTTCTGGATCGAGGCGAACGGCACCGCGGGCGGTCTCATGGGCGTCTACCCCCTCAACACCTCGCCTGACCTGCCGTACGCGCAGATCGAGCTGCCGGGAGGGAATGAAGCCGGTATCCTCTCATCGAAGGACATCGTCATACTCGCAGCGGCGGATTCTACCCCTGCAGCGGAAATCGAGATGGCACGGTATGTGAAAAAGCAGGGTGCCTGGCTGCTCGGGATATTCCCGTTCAGCCGCACTGACGGATTTTCAACGGCGCCTCTCAGGGAACTCTGCGATGTGAGCCTTGACAACCTGAGCGGCGACCTGTACGGCGTTCTCGACATACCCGGATATCCGAACAGGATCATTCCCACCACCACAATGATGAATAATTTCGCCTTCTGGGCGGTGGTCGGTGCCTACGTCCAGGCGATGGAGCAACGCGGCGTTGCGCCCTATTACTGGATGAGCTTCCATGTGCCTGGTGGGAAAGCGTACGACGATTCCATACGGCCGTATTTTCTCGAACGGGGGTACTGATTTTCGGAATTTATAATGACGACATAATTTGATGCTTTTCTAAACAGATGCCAATGCAGGTTCGTCATGACTGTCATCCTGAACTCGTTTCAGGATTCGATCACTTTAAACATAAGCAATTATCTATGTCATCGTATAAACAGAGTGTTAAAATACGGGATTACACGAAATAACAGCAGGATTATATCTAATTATCGGCTTTCCTTGAAAGGGGGATTCGATGCGACGATTTATGTGTATGTTAAGCTGCATAGCAGCGGGAGCGCTCGTAACTGTGTGCGGAACCCCGCACCGTGAAGGTCCTGCATTTTACGTTTCTCCGGCCGGCGACGACAGCTATTCCGGGAGGGCTTCAAATCCGTTCGCCACACTCGCCCGCGCCCGAGATGCCATTCGTGAGCTCAAAGAAAAAGGAGGTCTGACAGAACCGGTGACCGTCTTTCTCCGCGGCGGAACATACCATCTGACTGAACCGTTCGTCCTCACCCCCGTGGACTCGGGGACAGATTCCTGCCCGATCACCTATACCGCAGAGCCCGGCGAGACAGCTGTCGTGTCGGGCGGGCGGACAGTCTCCGGCTGGAAGGCCGGCGAACGGGGCCTCTGGACAGCGATGCTCCCTGAGGTGGCTTCTGGCAGCTGGTATTTCACCTCGCTCTACGTCAACGGCGAACCGCGCCCGCGTACACGGCTGCCGGAAGAGGGCTATTATATTGTCGAGGATTTCGAAGGCAAGGACAGAGAACCCTGGGCGGCACCCTCACGGCAATTCACATACGGCGAGGGTGATATCAAAGCTGACTGGCGGAACCTGTCCGATGTGGAGGTGGTCGTGCTCCGGTTCTGGGTAAGCAGCCGTCAGCACATCTCAGAAGTGGACGAGAGTGCCAGACGGGTCTCTTTCCGCGAGGAGACCCGCTACCGTTACTCCGATGACTTCACCAGGGAGGGCGCACGGTACTTCGTTGAGAACGTTTTCGAGGCTCTCGACACACCGGGCGAATGGTATCTGGACCGCCCCGCAGGTATCCTGTATTACTACCCGAAGCCGGGCGAGGACATGAACGCGGTTGAGGTGACCGCTCCGGTCTCGCCATACCTGGTGCGGATCGAGGGCGAATCCCTGTCACAGCGTGTCGCTCATGTGAACTTTCGCGGGCTCACGTTTACCCACAACAACTGGCAGCTCCCCGATGGTAATCCGGGCGACGGCCAGTCGGCGCCTGCTGTCGAAGGGGCGGTTTATCTCCGCGGGGCCGAGCATTGCTCGTTCGAGGACTGCCGGCTCGTGCAGCTCTCGTCGTACGCCTTTGAGATCGACGAGGGTTGCAGGGACAACCTATTCTGCGGCAACGAACTGGGTCACCTCGAAGGCGGCGGATTCCGTATCGGCGGGGGCGGTGCGGATGCGCACCCCGACCTGAGAACCGGCTGGAATATCATCGCCGACAACCATATCCACCATATCGGGGAACGCTACCATGCCGCCACCGGAATCTTCATTCAGCACAGCGGCGGCAACACCATAACCCACAACGAAATCGACCACACCTACTATTCGAGTATTGCCATCGGCTGGGTCTGGGGATACCGGCCGAGCGTGAGCTCCCACAACGAAATCTCGTTCAACCACATACACCATGTCGGTCAGGGAGTGCTCTCTGACATGGGCGGCATCTATCTTCTGGGTGTTGCCCCGGGGACTGTTGTCCGCAACAACCTCATCCATGATGTGGAGTCCCATGGTTACGGCGGGTGGGGAATTTACACTGACGAGGGTTCGACCCATGTGCTGATCGAGAACAACATCGTCCACCACACAAAATTCGCCGGGTTCAACCAGCACTACGGCCGTGAGAACATCGTCCGCAACAATATCTTCGCTCTTGGAAAGGAGGCACAGATAAGCCGTGGCCGTGTGGAAGAGCACGTCAGCTTCTTCCTCGAACGGAACATCGTGTTCTGGAAAAACGATGCCCCATTGCTGGCGGGGAACTGGGAATTCAGAACATACATGCACCGTCCCGGCGCGCCATGGGCCGATGCCGAACCGGATTCCGCCACCTATATGTTCGACTACAACCTGTATTACAATCCGGACAGGCCCGTAGAAAATATACGATTCGCTCAATGGACGTTCGATCTGTGGCAGGCGCACGGCCAGGACAGGCATGGACGGTATGCTGACCCCGGCTTCGCTGACCCGGACGAGGGGGATTTCACCCTGCACCCCGGTTCACCAGCGCTGGAGCTGGGATTCCGCCCCATCGACATGAGCACCGTTGGGCCGAGAAAACGTTGACAGTTCCGAGGCAAGAACATTGTAGATTTTTCATAGAACACAGAAAAGTGATACCCGATACTTCAATGTTTCACCGGGGAAATGGAGGATTGCAGGGTGAAAACATTATTCTTTGCAGCGGCGGTTACGGGAATGGTGTTCATGGCGTGCACGGCGCAGGCGCTCGTGCGGCCGGAAGTGGAATACAGGATTTTCCAGTTTCCCGCGGACAGGATGCCGCGAATCGATGGCGACCCGTCAGACTGGGATATCGTTCCGGACGCGTATGTCATAGGCATTGACCAGTTGAAGGATACGAACAGCGACGCGCCTATCGACAAAAACGACCTCGATGTGACTGTCCGTGTCGGATGGGTCAGGGGGATAAACCAGCTCTATTTTTTGGTCGAGATGCACGACGACTACTGGGACTTCTCCGATATCGGCGGGCATAACGACATGTTCGAGCTTGTGGTGGACGGCGACCTCTCCGGGGGCCCGCTCATTCCCCAGCTCAGGGAGGACACAACGCTCGACGAGTGGGAAGGGTATGTCCTCTTTCACGGGGTTCATGCCCAGAATTACCATATCAACGTTCCGGCGGTCGATAAACCCTGGACCCTCGTCTGGGGATGCCAGCCATGGATCCGCGAGATGCCCTGGGCAAACGCCGCCTGCGCGTTTAATTTCAAACACGGCGAAAGCGGCAGGCTCATCGTCGAATTCTGGATCACGCCGTTCAATTACGCACCCTACGATGGTCCAGCGCGGAGTGTGGTGACCCCGCTCCGAGAAAATGACGTTATCGCCATATCCTGGGCGATTATCGATTATGACGCATCAGATGGAAAAAAACCGTCATTCTTCAACCTTTCACATACGAAGACCATGTACGGGAACGCGTCAGATCTTGTCGCGTTCAGGCTCATGCCGGTGGAGGCAAACCTCCGAAAGCCGATCGAGGCGCAGTGGTCGTTCAAGGTCCTCGATATGGACCGCCGTGTCGTTGCATTCAAAGACGAATCTTTCGGGAATATTACGAGCTGGCTCTGGACATTCAGCGACGGGACGACCTCGACCGACCGTAACCCGGCTCATCAGTTCGCGAAACGGCCGGGCTATTACACCACAACCGTCCTCACGGTGACGGGGCCGGACGGCACTTCACGGATGTCGAAACCCTGGGATGTATACGTAAGGTAAAATCTCAGGAGGGCGGTGAAAAAGTATTTTTTTAAAAACGCGCCAGATAATGAAATATGTTGTCTATGTGCTGTCAAGGGCATGTAAATCAGCACATTGTGATGACCCTTGACAGCATGTATTTATACAGATGATATTTTTCACCAGGTTTTTCCGGTGTTTCGATAGAAGGCGGCCGGATACGGTCATGTGTCCGCCGCCTGTTCATTTTCAGGGTTGTTTCAGAAGAACCAGATACGGCCGGCATCTAAAAGAAACATGCCGCCGAACCAGAGGAGGAACATGCCGCAGAGAGCGAACATACTCTTCTGGAACCTCGAGCCGATGATTGTTCCGCTTTTGTATGAAACAGCGGAGAGGAAGTAAAACCACACGAAATCGCACGACCAGTGAACGAGCGCGAAGGCCATGGCGCCGGCAAGGCCGAACCCAACCGCCTTGGTGATGAGGCTTGCTCCGACGGTTGCCCACCAGATGAGGAAATAGACGTTCCCCATGCTGAGCAGAATCCCGGCGGCAAGCGGGGTCCGTGTGTCGCCGCCACCCCTGAATCCGGCGGTTGCGGCGCTCCTGAGCATGTCGAATCCCATGAAGAGGAGGAAAAGCCCGCCGAGGGTGAAGAGCGGCGCCCTGACCATATCAAGACCGAGATACTTTCCGAGACCATAATAAATGAGCGCCATGAGGGGGAACTCGACGATGCCGTGCCCCACGGCGATGAAAGCCCCGGCATGGGGATTCCTCGCACCGGCGCCCACTGTCGCAGCGGTTATCGGACCGGGCGCCATGACACCGGAAAGGGAGATGATGACGGTCTGGACAAGGAAGAACAGCATGGGCATTTCACTATAAGGAATTACAATATGTTGTCATGTTCGTTCAATATATAGTGAAAGAAGGGATACGGGCAAGCAGAGATCGCGGATACATTCGTTTTAGATGTGAAGCGCGATGAAACGCAGGAAAAGCCGGGTATCGACAGGATTGAATTTGTCAAAAGACCGCTGTTTTTCCCTGTTTATGCAAGGATTATTCCCTTGACATGCCGACCATGATGTTGAATACTTGTATTCAAATAATTGATGACGACCTGAAAAAAAATAATCAGTAAGCCGCTGTCAAAAGAAGGGGGAGAGGATGAAAAGCTCTATAGGATTGAGGATTACCGGACTCCTTATCGTCGTGTCGGCAGTTGCAACCGTCTGTCATGCCGAGGAGCGGAAAACCAACAACCATAATCCTATCGGAGGGAACATCATGTTCGGGCGCAACGACCCGTCGAAATACATGTCGGCGCAGTACCCGCACGGCGGCCCCGGCACAGTCCGGTACATGGAGCTGACCCCCCGTGAGAAATTCTCCACGGAATTCATGTTCGTGCACCGCGGCGTTCTCGACCCGAAGAGCGGTCTCGGCGAGCATGCGCACCGGAGAATGGAGGAAATGTACATCGTCCTGGACAACAACACCGCCCGGTTCACCGTGAACGGCAGGACTGCGGAGCTTCCCGGCCCCTGTATGGCGCTCTGCCCGATGGGTTCCTCGCACGGCATCTACAACCCTTCGGACAACGTAGTCCAGTTCATGAATGTCGGGGTGACCTACGAGAACCATCAGTATGACGCGGTCGATTTCGCCAAGCAGAACGATCTGGCCGATGCCGAAGTCGAGTCGCCGCCGCCGTTTCTCTGGTCTGTGCTCGACACACGCCTGCTCCAGACAGTGAAGGCGTTTTACAACGGTAAGGGCGATATGAAGATGCGGCGGGTCTGGACGGCTGACAAATTCAAGACCAACTGGGGATTCGTCAACCATTACCTCCTCCCGCCGGGAAGTTCGATCGGCTACCACCGCCACGAGGCTATGGAGGAAGTGTATTACATTCTCAAGGGAAGCGGCAGGATGACGGTCGACGATGTGACAGTCGATGTGAGGGCGGGCGATGCCGCATCGGTGATACTGAACGGCTCGCACGGGCTCTATAACAACTCAAAAGAGGACCTGGAGGTTATAAGCATCGCTGTCACCGTGAAAAAGGGCGTCTATGACGGGATTGAACTCGGTGACGACCTGACCGGGAAGTGAATCCGGGGATATATGCGGGATTCGGGGGCGGTGAGCCATAAGGTTGACCGCCCTCTTGTTTATTCCTTAAACCTGTTTTTTGGATTTTTCTTCATGGGGAGTATTGTTAAATCTCTCACCACCGATCGGTGGCGGGGAGAAGGGGGTTATGCGGAGCTTCTCCACCTGGCGGGGCCGCTTATACTGAGCACCGGCGCCATATCCATCCAGCACTTCGTGGACCGTATATTCCTCACCTGGTATTCTCCGGAGACCATCGCAGCGGTCACACCCGCCGGAATAGTGAGCTTCACCATCGAGAGCCTGTTTATCGGGATTGCGATATATGTGACGACCTTTGTCGCACAGTATTACGGTGCAGGACATGATGAACGTATCGGCCCGGTAATCTGGCAGGGGATGTATGTCGCCTGTATCGCGGGTGTGTTCCATCTTCTCATCATGCCGTTTGCCGGCGTGTTTTTCGGTGCAGTCGGGCACGGTGCCCTTGTGTGCCGTTACGAGACACGGTATTTTCAGATTCTCTGCCTCGGTGCCGCGCCTGCTGTCTGGTCGACCGCTCTTTCCGGCTTCTATTCAGGGCAGAGTAGGACACTGCCGGTCATGTGGGTGAATGTGGCTGCAACGGGGATCAACATGTTCCTGGATTATGTCCTCATCTTCGGCAAACTGGGCTTCCCGGAGCTCGGCATCAGCGGCGCTGCAATAGCGACAGTGTCGTCATTCTGCTTCGCCTGTGCCGTTTACTGCGCGCTGATATTCCGCCGGAAGTACGATAAGCGGTTCCATACCCTGCGCGGGTGGCGGTTTGAGCGGGATCTTTTCAGCCGTCTCATGCGATACGGGTTCCCCAACGGTGTCCAGTTTTTTATCGATGTCGCCGGATTCGCCGTGTTTATACTGCTCATCGGGCGGATGGGAACGGTGAATCTCGCGGCGACGAATATCGCTTTCAATATCAGTGCGCTCGCATTCATGCCGATGATCGGCTTCGGGAGGGCGGTGTCGATCATTGTGGGTCAGAAAATCGGCGAGGGAAAGCCCGACATCGCGGAGCGGAGCACGTACAACGGGTTTATCCTCACATTTACCTACATGGCATCCATCGCCGTCCTGTATGTAGCGGCACCGTGGCTATTCCTCGCGCCCTTCGCCGCCCATGCAAACGGTGGGGACTTCGGGCCTATCAGCAGATTGGCGGTTATACTCCTCCGGTTCGTGGCGTTCTATTCCCTGTTCGATGCGCTCAACATCATTTTCGCCTCCGCGATCAGGGGGGCGGGTGACACACGGTTTGTCATGCTCATGATCACCGTGATGTCGGTGGGTGTCCTGATTATACCGAGTTACATCGCCATGGTCGTCTTTAACGCCCATATCTATACGGGCTGGGCGATTGCGACCGCGTATGTCTCGCTTCTCGGGATTGTTTTCCTCATACGGTTCCGGGGCGGGAAATGGAAGTCCATGAAGGTCATCGAATATGTTCCCCACGCCGTTTCCCCGATTCTTCCCGAGGCGCCGGCGGCCGAGATGGAGCCATGACCACATGAATGCGAAGAATATAGCGAAGTCACGCAGTGAAAGCCGTTACATCGTGTTGCTCAGGGCGACAATGACGATGGCGACAATCAGCACGATCATGCCGCTGTTCAGGAGCGCTCGTGCCCGTGCTGGAGCGCCAGCCCATTCGCCGCGCCGTATGCCCCACAGGTTGCCGGTGATGATGTTGATAGTCGTGACTAGAACCCATCCGACGACGACGCCGAAGCTGCCGAAGCTTGCGGCTCCCATCCCGTATACGTAAAGTCCGGCGCACCAGATTAATCCCATCGCGATGCCGAGTACGAGATTCCGCGAGCCTTCACGAACGAAAAAGCCCCCGAACGTCCTGCGGACCGCCATGAGATACACGCAGTATAGTACATTGACCACCCCACCCGTGGTCAGGATGACCGCCCAGGCAGCGTTTGCCGCAAATACTCCCGAAACTCCAAGCTCCCGCGCCGCCGCGACGAGATTTGTGCTGTAGGCGAAGCCGATGTTGAGCAGCGATGACATGACACCAGCGGTGATTGCGATGGCAAGATTGACCGGCATCGAGCCCTTACGGGGTTTCCCGCCCGTGGCCCCGGACCGTTCCTTGAGTGCGAACGCCCGCGAGCATACGATGATGCCGACTACGGCGATGACGGTTCCCGCGATGACCACGAGCCCCCTGGGCGCTATGAGGTCGGCGGGAAAAAATACGATGAGTGGAATGAGCGCGCCGAGTGCCGACACGATGCCGATAACGATAGGAAACGCGAGCGCCATTCCGAGCCGATCCATGGCGAGCCCCGTACACACAGCGCCTATCCCCCACAGGCCGCCGAATACGAGGAGTATGACGATATCTTTCGACGGTGAGATGCGGTATACGGATATGATATCTGGCACAGTCGCCAGGATGAATATCCAGCTGAACACGATCATGCCGAACAGCGAAAAGAACGTCCAGGTGTGTTCCCACTCCCACCGTTTCGTATAGGTCCCGGGGAGGTAAAACGAACCCTGGAGAAATCCAGCGATCAGGACGAATGCCAGTCCAATCACCACAGCCATGTGAGTCCCCTCCTGAAGAGTTGACATGTACCCGTTTATTCGAACGAATCCCCGCGTGCTTTTCAGGTTTTGCATGCACCGCATCACGGTCAGGACAGATACGACGGGTTTCCCATCCGCCGGGTGCACAATCATGTAAAACCGCCGTATCCGTTAATTTATCAGAACCAGCAGTGAAAGCAAAGGACTTTTATGTGCCGGGCGGGTCTCATGCATGCTTTATCCGGTGTTTACGGTCTCCGGTGCGGTTTATCTATAAGACCTGTTGACAGACGGCGTTTGTTTGTTCATATTCAGAGCAGGTGACTGTCCCGCATCGTAAAATAGACCGGGAAATCCGCCTTGTCTTTTGGAATGGTACGTCACATTTTCACATGAGGTTTGTCTACCGTGATGTCCTTTATTGATTCGCATTTTTTTACGTATCTTCTTCTTCCCTTTTTGATTTTCTGCGCACGCATCATGGATGTGAGCATCGGCACCGTGCGGGTTGTATTCGTTTCACGGGGGTACAAGTACCTGGCGCCGCTCTGTGGTTTTTTCGAGGTGCTCATCTGGCTTATAGCCATGGCCCAGATCATGAAGAACCTGACGAATGTTTTCTGTTATGTGGCGTATGCAAGCGGATTCGCCACCGGTAATTTCATCGGGATGGTCATCGAGGAAAAAATGGCGCTCGGCACCGTGCTCATCCGTGTGATCACCCGAACCGAGGCACCGGAACTTACAGAATACTTGAAAAGTCGTCAATACGGTGTCACGAGCGTTGACGCCGAGGGGCTCTTCGGAAAGGTTAAAATCCTGTTCACTGTTGTCGAGCGTTCGCAGATCGAGGATGTTGTCGCTTCCATCAAACGCTACAAT
>Ga0315284_10003263_pt1 | contig 23029 bp, 16 predicted proteins | sample YL17G09_16_MG_FD_203696 | JGI IMG/M metagenome (GOLD analysis project Ga0315284, IMG submission 203696) | Sediment microbial communities from Yellowstone Lake, YNP, Wyoming, USA - YL17G09_16 | ecosystem: Environmental > Aquatic > Freshwater > Lake > Sediment | place: USA: Wyoming | collected... | reverse complement strand
CAATACATTCCCGCCGTCAGCCGCGGCTTCGTTTCAGATAGGACTTTCCAGACGAGGGTTGTACCGAGAGTGGTATTCGCGCCGCCGGGCTCGCACACGCCCGAGGCTATCAAACTAGCTATTCCATCCGTCGCGCCGGCGATCACGCGGGTCCCCGGCGGCAGCCCCGTTTCCTCGCCCGCCGGTTTCGAGGTCGTGCCAACGGGTGTGCCCGGCCGAACCACGCGCGGAAGCATTTCCGCGGGGATTCCCGCGAGCGTGATAGCTGTGCCCCACGTTCCCGCTTCACTGTCGTATCCCAGCTTGAGCGCGTTCGAATCGTCGCTGATTCCGAATTGTCCCGTAAGCTTCCCGGCCAGCCAATCGGCGGGGTGCAGAAGATGGCGAACTCGGTCCCAAGTTGCGGGCTCTTCGCGGCGAACCCAGACGGCCTTGACGAGCGAGAAGGAAGAGTTGAATTGCGCCGCTTCCCCGGGCAGGCGGCGATTCAATTCCTCGGCGTCCGCCGCGCCTCGCGAATCGTCGTAGAGAATCGCGTGGCGCACCGGCTGGCCCTCCGCATCAGCCAGGACGAGCGAGCCCGAGGTTGACGTCACCGCCACGCCGCCGATGGCGTAGGGTGAGGTCGCATCATCGAGCTTCTTCAAAACGCTTTTGACCGCGGTGCACACGGCGCGCCACCATGCGCGCGGGTCTTGTTCGTGCACGCGGCCGTCCGCCAAGGAATCCGTGATGGCGACCTGCGCTTCGGCCAGCACGTCACCCTGCGCCGTCGCCGCCAGCGCCCGCGCGCCGCCCGTGCCCACGTCGATCCCGATGACAACCTCTGTGGGGTGGTTAGTCATGAATCTGCCGAGAGCGGTAGCGCATCAGAGTTGGTCTCTAACTCTGCGGCCTGAATCGTGAGGCAAGAAAAGCCCGCCGCCGCCGCTTCGGTTAGCATGGGCTTGGTTGGCTCGCGCAGGGCAATGAGAGCGCCGATGGCTCAACTTCCTTGGAGCTTTTCATAGACCGGGAAATCCACTCAATGCTCCAGCGAATTACCCCTCGCCATTGGCAAGGGTTGGCTTGCTTTGGCGCAGAACGATCTTGGGATGGCGATAAACAATGGCGCTTGCGAAGCGATCCGCAGGGTGCTTCACGCCGAACGTATGAGTTCGGCCACCTCGGCCCTCGCCGGCCTTGCTTCCTTCGTACTTCCAGTCTTGCTGGCGGAGAAAGGCAACGTCGACCCTCCAGATAACGGCTGATCTTCCAGCCTTGATGATCTTCGCTGGATCGACCAGATATCGCCAAATGATATACCAGCCCGCGTGATTATAATGCGATTGCAGGGCCCACGGACGGGTGGTTCCTTTTGACTCCAAAGCCTGTACGGGAGGTGGATTCAACTTGCCGCCGAGGGACAAGTCCGGGAAGCGCTGCTGCGCCACGTCAGGATGCTTGTGCTTTTTGTAGGGACTTAACGAATGAAGGGCTCGTACGCCGAAGATCCCCACCAGGCCGCTGAACACGTTGGCTTGTTCAAAGTAAACTTCAACAAGCTCCGTTGCTTCTCTTTCGATGTACTCGATGGCCTTCCGAACGTGAGAGATTTTCAATTCAAGCGGTAGCGGAACCTGTCTGTCGAATCCTTCTGCGTCAAGGGCCAAACGTCACTCCTCAGATCGGGTCACGCCTGGAATGGCAACGGAAGCACTCGCTCGTCACGGAGCGCGCGGCGAACGGAAATGGCGGCCGGAGACTTACCCTCTGCGCCAAATTCAGCGAGCTTGGGTATGGCTCGCTCGGCCATCCGATAAAACAAAGGATCGTTCTCGATGCCGATGCTTTCGTACCCCACCGCCAGCGCAGCAGCAATGGTTGATCCCCCACCCATGAAGGGATCGAGCACAGTTCCGACTCCGAGGGGAAGCGAGGCTCGTACCACTTGCCTCATAAAGGCTTGGGGCTTCAAGGAAGGGTGGGGCGCAATGGCTCGCTCGGCGGCGCGAGTTGGAGCCGAGCGAATGACATCTTCAAAGGGTTTGTCTGGCGAAATCCGTCGCAGCCCCCCGGTTTTCCATTTGCGCAGGTTGTCCTGAACTCGTCCTTCACACGGCTTGCGGAACAGCCCCCACGGCTCCCAGCCTGACCGTGGCATCACCGTGACGTGAGCAAACTCCCCGTGGGCGTTCTTGGGGCGGTCACCGCCCCGCAGCGTTTTGACCAGCCTGATGATCTCGCCGCGCTTCTCGAACCCGGCACCAATGAGGGGCAAGTAAACGAGGTGCGAGAGAAGGGGGTTTGTTGCGATGAAGAGATGCCCACCCGGAACCAGAACGCGGATCGCGCGTCGGGCGAACTGTGAGAAGAAATCGCTGAGCTTCTCGCGATCACTCTCAGTGAGTACGGTAAAACGCGGCAAAGGGCGCCTTTTGCAGCCGTCAAACGAGGGCGGAATCCTCCAGACGCCGCCGTGTCCGTTGCGAAGCTTCGCTTTTTCCTGCGGAGTGTATTCTCTTAGTCCGTACGGTGGGTCGGTAACGATGGCGTGAATGGAATGATCTTCCCTCTTCTCCATCCACGAGAGGCAGTCGCCGAAGTATAGACTGTACCGCGCCACTTCTTGCCTCGCTTCTATGTGCAAGGATGTTAACACGAATTCTGGCCGGTATTCCAACTCCGCAGCGGGCTAGCGCCGAGCTGTAGCTTTGCGCGCCGATAGGCGGCGCAAAGACAGAGACCAAGGATGGTCTGCGCCAGCCCGCGACTAGAAGGTGCACCCAGGGCGGGCAGAGACTCCCCCTGACAAACCCGTAGCCCTCGCGGGGGCGTTCCCTGCTTACTTCTTCAGTTCGACAACCAGCGCCCGGGTTTCAGTCGTTCCGATGTTTTCAGCGCTGTGGGTGACGCCGTCTGACCAAACCGCTGTCCCTGCCTTCACTTCGCGCTCTTCGGTCTTGCCATCCGGGAGAGTGTACTTGGTTTTGCCGGAGGTCAGCGCGTACACAATATGGGCTCCATGCGAGTGCATTTCCAGTTTCTCTCCGGGCTTGATCACCACACGCACCACGCGCACTTGGTCGTTGTCGAGCACTACCGTGCAATTCTTCGGCGCAACTTTCACCATGTCTTGCGCCGTGGCGATCGGCGCGGAAAGAACCACGAGCGCGCCGAACGCAAAGACGGCCATCGACAGGCCTAGGCTTTTCATGATCAACCTCCTGTTGACAAAGGGAATGCCGCTCCTCTTCTACACCCCCTCCCCACGCATGTCAAACGATCCGCTCCCAACACCAGACGCATGGTGGTCGCCGCGGCCCGCTCTCTGCGGGACCGTGCTTACCATTCACCCGCGGCCGACGAACGGCATCTTGGTGGCCATCACGGTCATGAACTGCACATTGGTGTCCAGCGGCAGGCTGGCCATATAAAGTACCGCGTCGGCGACGTGCTGCACGTCGAAGCGGGGCTCGGGCATAATCGAGCCGTTGGCTTGGGGCACGCCCTTCGCCATCGGCGCGCTGAGTTCGGTGGCGGCGTTGCCGATGTCAATCTGGCCGCAGGCAATGTCGTATTTGCGTCCGTCGAGCGAAATGCATTTGGTCAGTCCCGTAATGGCGTGTTTGGTTGCGGTGTAGGGTGCCGAACGGGGCCGGGGGGCGTGGGCCGAGATCGAGCCATTGTTAATAATCCGCCCGCCGCGCGGCTGCTGCGCCTTCATGATCTTGATGGCTTCCTGGGCGCAGAGGAACGCGCCGGTAAGATTTGCGCCCACGACGGCGTTCCACTGTTCGTAGGTGAGGTCTTCCATCGGAATGGCGGGCGAACTGATGCCGGCATTATTAAAGAGCAGGTCCAACCGGCCGAAGGTTTCCCTGATTTTGGCGAAGAGTGCCCGAACGCTCTCGGGCTGGCTGACGTCGGTCGGTACCGGAAGCATCTTGCCGCCGGAGGGCTTGGCGAACGCCGCCGTCTCGTCCAGTCGCGCAGCGCGGCGCCCCGCCAAGACTACGGAGTAGCCCGCCGCGTGCAAGGCCAGGCTGACCGCCCGGCCGATGCCGCTGCCCGCGCCCGTTACAAGCGCGATCTTGCCGCTGGTTGCCATGTTCTCCTGTGGCCCAGTAATCGTATCGTGATTCCTGCGAGAGGTAGCCACGACGGGTTTTTCATGCCGTGGGCCTTTCCTGTTGGGACCCGGAAAAGCCCACGCCATCCCGCTAGGAGCGGGACCGTGGCAGGGCTACGACGATTCGCTGAAATCGATCATCGCCGGACGGATACGAAAGCCGCGAGTGCGGATGCCGCTGTGGATCAAGCCCACGGCGAACCAGATTCCGCCCGCGATTTTCGCGGGTGTGGCGAGTCCCCACCAGATTAAGAGGCAGAAGATAGCGCCCAGGCCGGGGACCAGGGCGTCCAAAAGGAAATCCTTTTTTCGCCCCGGCTGGCCGACCACGTAGAACTGCCAGAGCGTGGTAAAGTTCACTCCGATGAATCCCAGAAACGCGCCGAAGTTCAGAATCTCCGCGGTGAGCTCGTAGGTCATGAACTGCGCGCCGACGAAAGCGAGAATGCCGATCATCCAGATATTCAGCGTGGGGGTGTTCCGCTTGGGGTCGAGGTAAGAGAAGATTCGGCGCGGCAGAACGTTGTCGCGCCCCATGCCGAAGAGCAGTCGCGCCGCGCCCACCTGCCCCGTCAGCCCCGCTCCGATGTTGGCGATGACCAGCAGCACCGCCATGGCTTGGAAGAGCAGCGGGCCGCCCACGCGCCGCGTCACGTCCATGAAGGCTGTTTCGATGTTGGAGAACGTCTGATAGTCCGGCCAAACGATCTGGGCGAGATAAACCAGCAAACCGCCAAAGACTCCCGTAAACGCGCACACCAGGACGGTGGCGAGCATAACGTTCCGCCGGGGATTGTGGACGTCTTCGGCGAGTGTGGTGACGCTATCGAAGCCCAGGTAGGTCAGCGCGGCGAATGAGGTCGCCCTGGCGAGTGAGCCGACGCTAAAGGTCTTGGGATTGTAGAAGGGTTCGATGGTGAGCAATCCCGCCCTACCCTGGTGAAAGATGGTGTAGCGGATGGCCAGAATAATAAATGCGATCAGGACCACCATCATGAAACTGATTAATACCTGATTAGCGCGCGCGGTGGAGCGAATCCCGCGCAGATTCAGATAAGTGATGGCCGCGGCGATAAGCGCCGTCCAGATCACGAAAGGGACCTGCGGAAAGAGGCGCTGCACGGCTAACGAGCCGTAGATGACGCAGAAGACGGGAATGACCACGTAATCGAGCAGCATCGCCCAACCCGCCAGAAAGCCCAGGTGCGGGTTGAGACCGCGCCCGACGTAGGTGTACGCCGAACCCGCCGCCGGGTAGAGCGCCGCCATGCGGCCGTAGCTGAAGCCGGTCAGAACCATCGCCACCATGGCGACCAGAATGGTATCGACCGCGTGTCCCTTCGACATCACGAGCGCCAGCCCGAAGACGGTTACCGGCGCGCTGGGCGTGACGGCGACAATGCCGTAGAGAATGAGGTCCCAGAGGGAAAGCACACGCCGCAGGCGTGGAACTTCCGCGCCGTTTGCCGTGCGGATGGTCGAGGGGGTGCTCATAACTTGTTACTGGTGCACTGTCCTTCAACTCGCAACAGAATCCTCGGGCGGGAGTCTTGTGCGATTGTCTCGTGCCCCGAAATCAGGGAGGAGCTAACGACCCAACGAGTGCCGAATCAGCGAAAATCTTCGCTCTTTGAGGATCAGGAGAACGCATCCCGATTCTCCTAAGCGAGCTGTCCGCCGTCCACAAAGAGCAGAACCCCATTCACATAATCCGAATCCCGCGAAGCCAGGAACGTCGCGGGGCCCGCAATGTCTTCGGGTTTGCCGATTCTTCCCAGCGGGATGACGTGCTCGTATTTTTGCGCGAAGCCCGGATGGGACAGAACCCATTCCGACAGGCGCGTGCGGATGAACCCGGGGCCAAGGGCGTTGGAGTAAATTCCATAACGTCCGAACTCACGCGCCAGCGTTTTGGAGAGCAAAAACACGCCGGCCTTGGAAATATTATAGGGGGCGAGTTCCGCCTCGGCGTCCCAGCTGTTCGTGGAAGCCATGAAGACCATTTTGCCGCGCCGCTGCTTGATCATGTGCGGCACCACGGCGCGCGCCACCAGGAACGAGCCTTTGACGTTGGTGTCGATCATCCAGTCGAAGAGTTTGGTGGTGGTCTTCAAAAACGGCGCGGGCTTGGCGACGCCGGCAATCTGCATGAGCACGTTGATACGGCCGTACCATTTGATGACTCTCGCCACCATGCGGTTCACCTGGGCCTCGCTGCGCACGTCACAGGCGATGGTTCGGACGCTTCCTCCGTCGCGCGCGATTTCCTGCGCGGTCTGGCGGAGCATCTTGCGGTCGATATCCGCGAGAATCACCAGGGCGCTTTCGCGCGCCAGCCGCACGGCGATGGCTTTGCCGATGCCCTGGGCACCGCCCACGACCAGGGCGACCTGTTCGCGGAAACGGTCAGGGATAAGATCGGAATGGACTTTTTTCTTTGGACGCATGGTGGCTCGTTTCCCGGCGAATGGTCCTCATTATGAAATTTCGCGCGAGTATAGTGGCACGTCTTTGCTGGCGTCAAGAAATTCCGCGCCCGGCTTCCGTCCCGTTGAGCGTTTGCAGGCGCCGAAGCGGCGAATCCGCCCGCTGTCCGTGGTGATACTCTTTCAACAAAAGTCATCCAGAATTCTTATAGATCACGATGCCCGAATGGGTCTATGAAAGGCGCGTAAGTCGGGTGCAAAGCTCTTTGCGGGGGCGTGTCCAACGATCGACCATCAATTCGAAATCATCCGCCCGGAATCCTCGCCAACTGACAATCCCCGCCCATGACACCCGCACGGAATCAAGACTCAGGAGGAAATGGCATGGCCGAGATGCGATTTGCGATGTTGGGAGCGCATTTCTGGGCGCGATTTCAGCTCGCGGCCTGGCGCGAATTCCCGGACGCGAAGTGCGTCGCCTTGTATAACCGCACGGTTTCCAAAGCGGAGAAACTCGCCAAGGAATTCGGAGTTCCCGCCGTCTACGGAGATCCCGAAGAACTCCTCTCGAAAGAGAAGTTGGATTTCGTGGATATCTGCACGGATGTCCACAGCCACAGCAGATTCACGGAGCTGGTCGCGCGGCACAAGCTTCCCGTGATTTGCCAGAAGCCCATGGGTCCGTCTTTGGCGGTTGCACAACAGATGGTGAAGACATGCCGGGAAGTGGGGGTGCCCTTCACCATCCATGAGAACTGGCGCTGGCAGCATCCCATTCGGGCTTTCAAAAAGGTTCTGGACGAAGGGTCGATCGGGACGCCTTTCCGAGCCCGCCTGACCATGGTCTCCGGCTTTCCCGTGTTCATCAATGAGCCGGCCCTGAAGGACTGGGAAGAGTTCATCCTCTGGGACATGGGAACGCATATTCTCGACGTGGCACGTTTTATGTTTGGAGAAGCTGACCGATTGTATTGCCAGGTTCATCAAGTTCATCGGGACATAAAGGGTGAGGACATCGCGACCGTGATGATGCGCATGGGAGGAAAGACCACCGTAATCTGCGAGCTGGGATACGCCGAGAACTACCTGGAGCGTGAACGATTCCCCGAGACCTTCATTTTCGTGGAGGGCGATAAGGGTTCGGCGGAGCTGGCACCCGATTACTGGATCCGGGTTACGACCAAGGAAGGAACTCATTCCAAGCGCTGCCCGCCTCCGAACTTCCAATGGGCCGATCCCGACTACCTGGTCGTGCATTCCAGTATTGTCGCCTGCATTGGCGACTTGCTGCGGGCACTGAAGGGCGAGGGCGCCGCGGAAACCACCGGGGATGACAACCTCAAAACCATTATTCTTACTTCGGCAGCTTATGATTCTGCGCGCTCCGGTAAGACGATCGACTTCACCTCTCCCGCAAAGGCAGCCGCGGCTTGAATTGTGGGGGTGAGGACGACCCGCCGCCTCGAGCAGGGCAAACACGCCTTACTCGGCCGGGATTCCGTCCGGTCGTCGATTGGCAAGGATCAATAGGGAGAGGACGATCGCTGTTTGATGGACTGCCCAAGGGATCGCGGCGAGGAGTGACCATGCGGCTTAAAGGGAAGACGGCGATTGTCACCGGCGGAGGCGCGGGAATCGGCCGAGCCGTGGCAGAGCTGTACGCCCGCGAAGGCGCTTCGGTGGCCATCGCGGAAATTGTCACCGCTAATGGCGAGGCCGTGGCCCGAGCGATTGTGGGCTGCGGGGGCAAGGCAACATTTATCCGCTGTGACGTCTCGCAGGCCCAGGATGTGAAGGCGATGGTCGAGGAAGCGGTTCGTCGCTATGGCGGCGTGGACATCCTGGTGAACAACGCTGCCGTGCAGATGCACGGCCAGGACGCCCGCGCGCACGAGCTGGCGGAGGAGGTCTGGGATCGAACCATGGCCATCAACCTCCGCTCCGTCTGGTTGTGCTCCAAATACGTTATCCCGGCGATGCTGGAACGCGGCGGGGGCTCTATCATCCACCTTGCTTCGCCCACGGGGCTAACCGGCTGCGCCCCGACGTACACGGCGTACAGTGCCAGCAAAGGCGGCGTGTTCGCGCTGACCAAAGTGATGGCCGTCGACTACGCGCGCGACAACATCCGCGTGAATGCCATCGTGCCGGGGACGACGGACACGCCCATGATCGCCAGCCTTCTCGCCGACAGCCAGATCCGTGCCCGGCTGGTCGCCAAGTCCCCACTCGGCCGCCTCGGCACGCCGGAAGATGTCGCGCCTCTGGCGGTTTTTCTGGCTTCGGACGAGTCGCGCTATTGCACCGGTGGGTTCTACATGGCGGACGGAGGGCTGCTGGCGGTTTGAGTCTGGTTGTGTCCGGTTACGTCCGACGGTTCCCTCAGGGGTTTTGCACTGTATTGTGGATGTGGGTATCCGCCGTGGAGCTCCCAAAGCGCCGCCGGTATTCCAGCGGGGTCATGCTGACCGTTTTGCGAAATACCGAACCGAAATAGCTCTGATCGCAAAAGCCCACATCCTGGCAAAGCTGCGCGATAGGCTTGTCGGAGGTGGCCAGCAGCGCCTGCGCCTTGGCGATGCGGAAGTGGTTGAGGTAGGAAATGAACGACTGGCCGGTCACTTGCTTGAAGAGGCGCATGAAATGCGGCTTGCTGATTTCCAGCCGCGCCGCCGCGTCCTCCACACTCAGCGCCTGGTTGTAATGCACTTCCAGGAATTCGAACAAGGGGGCGATCCGGCGACCGGCTTGCTGTTTCCGATTGCCGAGCTGGCGAGTGCCGAGATAGGGAGAGTAATGATTCACGAGCAGGATCAGAATCATTTTCAGATACGTGCGCACCGAAAGACGCGCCAGACTGGTTTGAACCGGCAGGGCCGCGTGAATGCGTTGGATCAGTCTATAAACCTCGGCGGGGATCCCCGTGCGAGCGGGTACGATGTGGGGGAACTTTGCCTCTTGCATATAGAACGGCAGCAGGAACTCCGCCTGCTCGCCGTTCGTTCCCGCCTCGCAGATGACCTCGGGCATGAAAAAGATAGTGGCGATTCTGGGGTGTGACCGCGTGTGCCGCCACATGCGATGGTAAAGGGAAGAGCCGATAACGATGAGTTCACCTTCCTTGCACCGGAAGCTGCGGTCCGCGACCTGGCACGAAACTTCTCCGTTCAGCACATAAGCAATTTCGAAATAGTCGTGCCGGTTCATGCGCACGGGTTGGCCTTCTCCAAAAACCTGAAACGTGACGGCGATCGGGAGGGAAGGATCAAACGGCCAGATGTGCACACCATCAGCCCGAATCTGTGGTGCGATGACGGTATGAGTGTTCTGCCAGCGCAGTTTCGCCGCGAGGCGCATGCGGAACCTCCTCCCTGGATCAAATGGCCCCGGCTTCTGAATGAGAAATTAGCAAAAACGGGGGCCCAGGTCAAATGCCGCGCCGGGGCCTCCCCGCGGGGTGCGGCGGTTGCCCCGCTGGGGCGGGCCCGCTGGGCCTCGGTGGAAGGCCCCGGAATCCATGATATTTTTGCAAGAAAACTTTTCTCGATCCTTATAGAAACACTGCCGCACTGGATTTATAAGAGGCGCCAGAAAGATTGAGGGAGCGTCGGCTTTGTACCATCCAAGCGTCGGGCGGGGGACGGAACAACGGACCGAAGCGTTTGTCGGAGGAGGTTATTTCCAATGCTAGCTAAAGGCCGCAAGGGGATTCCATACCTCATGGTGTTTTTGGGGCTGACCCTAATCTGCGGGCGCGCGCCTGCACAGATCATTACCGGGGAAATGAGCGGCACGGTGACGGACGCTTCCGGCGCCGTGGTCCCGGGAGCCAGCGTCACCGTCACGAACGAGGGGACCGGGGCGGCCCGGACCGGGGAGAGCGGCTCGAATGGCGAATTCGTGTTCACGGCCTTGCGCCCCGGCGAGTACACCGTCAAAGTGGAGAAGGCCGGCTTCCAGGCCTCCGAGCGGAAGTCCATCAACCTGACGGCCAACCAGCGCGTCGCCCTGGGGAATGTCCAACTGACGGTTGGCCAGGTCACGCAAACCGTGGAAGTCACGGCGCAAGGCGAAGTGGTCAACACCGAAAGCGCCGACTCCGTGGGGTTGCTCTCCAACATCCAGGTGGACAATCTGGGCGTCAAAGGCCGCGACGTGATGCAATTGCTGCGCGTGCTGCCCGGCGTTGCCACTGTGACGATGTTCCCTTGGGGGGGGAGCGTCGAGTCGGATCCAGCCGGGACAGAAGCGAATGGCGGGCAGTTTGGGAGCTTCACTCCGGCCGTCGGCGGGGCTCGCCTCTTCTGGAACACGGTTACGGTGGACGGACAGGTGGGCTCCAACCCGGACTTCCCGGGCCTCTTCATGGCGGCCACCAGCATTGACGCGGTCGCGGAAGTGAAGATCGTGTCGAATAACTACACGGCGGACTATGGACGCAACCCCGGCTCGACCATCGCCGTGGTCACCAAGTCCGGCACCAAAGACTTTCATGGCACGGTGTACGGCTACAAGCGCCACGAAAAGCTGAATGCCAACGATTTCTTCAACAACCGAGACGGCATCGAGAAATCGGTCTATCGGTTTGGGACCTTCGGCTTTGCGGTGGGTGGGCCAGTTTATATCCCCAACAAATTCAACACCAGCAAGGAGAAGCTGTTTTTCTTCTATTCCCAGGAAAACTGGACGGTCAAGCAACCTCAGGGAATTACCCAGGTGACGGTTCCAACCGCCCTGGAGCGCACCGGCGATTTTTCGCAAAGCATCTACCAGGGCACCATTGACGAAAACACGGGTCAACCCATCCCGGTCACGCTCGTTGACCCTGACCCCACGAACGCGAACCCAATCGTCAACAACGTCATCCCCGGGCCGCGGCTCAACTCGCAAGGCCAACTCCTGATGAACGTAATGCCTTTGCCCAACCGTTTCGACCCCACTCAACCATTTAATTATGAGTGGAGGGACATCTGCGAAATTCCCAGGCTGCTCCAGGCGCTCAAACTCGATTATCACCCCTCGGCCAAAGACACCTTCACCGTCAGCGGACGGCGCTGGTGGGTGGACACGCGCGCCTACGGTTGTCGAGTCCTCGGCTTTGCGGATGACCTTCCCATCTTCAAACACCACTATGCGGAAACGACGGACACGGTTCAGGTTGCCTGGACGCGGATCGTCAGCCCGACCATCGTAAACGAATTCAATATCGGCTTTGTGGGCGAGAAGGAGTTGAGCCCTGCCACGAATCTCTTCGGGCGCACGGGAGCGAACTACTTCGATCCCATCAAGCGCTCGACCCTGGGCTTTACCCTGGGGCAACTCTATCCGGGGGCCAACACCAACGACATACTTCCCCAGGCATACTTCGGTGGGGTGCCGAACGGAGCGTATCTCAATACCGAGGACCGCTTCCCCGATAATCAGGGCTATCCGAGGTTCAATATGGCCAATAACCTGAGTTGGATTCGGGGCCCCCACACCTTCAAGTTCGGGGTCTATCTCGAGCGGAGTTGGGCTACCGACGGTCCTCACGCCGGTTGTTTCAACGGGTGTTTTGATTTCGGACAAGATGTGAACAACCCATTTGACACGACATTTGCGTTTGCCAATGCGGCTTTGGGAACCTTTACATCATATAGCGAGTCCGACAGCCGGAAGTTCTACCTGATGGCCAATAAAGTGTGGGAGTGGTTTGCCCAGGACACCTGGAAAGTGAACCGGAAGTTGACGCTGACCTATGGGGCGAGGTTTTCCTGGTTCACTCCCTGGAAGGTTAACAAAGGGCTGGGCGCGGAATTTGTTGAAGATCGATACGATCGCTCCCAGGTGCCGCCTCTCTACCAGCCCGTCCTGGTGGGCGACCAGCGGTTGGCGCAGAATCCAACCAATGGCGATATCCAGCCCGAAGTCTATATCGGCGCGTTTACCGGTCCGATGAATTTCCCCGGCATGGTGTTGAGTTCCGACTCCAGCTACCCGGCCGGCTTCCGCAAGCAGCACGGGGTTCAAGTCTCTCCGCGCTTTGGCTTCTCCTATGACCCCTTCGGGAACGGGAAGACGGCCATCCGGGGCGGGTTCGCGGTCATGAAAGCGACCACTCCGTCTTACGGCACCTACGCGTGGAGCATGGTCACCAACCCCCCCGTGCAGCTCCATCCCAGCATCTACTACGGCACGATGGACACACTCCTCAGCCGCTCGGGATTGCTATTCCCGGGTGGGGCGAGCACTATCGAGTTGGATGACAAGATTACCAGCGTGTACCGATACAGTCTCGGCATTCAGCGGGATATCGGTTTCAACACCATCGTGGACGTCTCCTATGTGGGCAACGTCGGCCGGCACCTGATCCAGAGTCAGGACCAGAATGCCGTCCCGTACGGTGCTCGCTTCCTGTCAGCCAATCAAGACCCGACAACGGGAACCGCCCTGCCGGAAACCTTCTACCGGCGGATCCCGGGTTACGAGGGAATCGGGATGACAATGAACGCGGGGATCAGCAATTACAACTCCCTGCAAATGGCCCTCAATCGCCGGTTTACGAAGGGGCTGTCGTTCGGAATCGCGTACACCTGGGCGCACACCCTCAACACCGGCAGCGGCGAAGGGGATGGTATCGCGAGTTTCCGGCCCTGGCGAATATGGAACTATGGGCCGGCCAACTTCGACCAGACCCAGATGTTCGTCCTGAACTATGTCTGGGATCTTCCCAAACCCAGCAAGTTCGTGGATGGCTCTACGGCGAAACTGCTGCTCGGGAGCGTCTTCGACAATTGGCAGGTTAGCGGGGTCACGACGCTCGCCAGCGGTCTACCCCAGGCCATATACATGGGCACGATTAGCGGCCTTGACCTAAGTGGCGGGGGTGATGGCACGCGTGCCAATGTCATCGCGCGGCCGCAACTTGCCCACGGCGACCGCACCTTCGACCGCTGGTTCAACACCGAGGCGTTTGCCATGCCCGCTCTTCCCTATGAGACCTCCCCGGGTTCCGACCAGTGGGTGGTCGATCCCGGGAACGCTTCGGTCTTCCCCGTGCGCGGGCCGGGACAGAACAATTGGGACATTACGTTGATGAAGAAATTCCCGCTGAAGAGTGAAAGCCGATCCCTGCAGTTCCGCTTCGAGTTCTACAATGCTTTCAACCACACTCAGTTTTCGGGGATCGATTCGTTCGCGCTCTTCGATGACACGACGGCTGGGTTCCCGCAGGTGAACAACACCTTCGGCCAAGTCACCTCGACGCGCCAGCCGCGGATCATTCAACTCTCCATCCGGTTTGATTTTTGATTGACGCTGGAGAATTCTCACGCCGGGCCGCTGCGGCGGCCCGGCTTTTTCTTGTCGGGCCGGTGAAAGATCACCCCGGAGGCTTATCAGCGGCGCTGAAACGTACAACCCGTGTCTAGCCAGCCACAGCGCGCCAGCACTGTCCAGGAACCTCCCCGAAGATTCGACCACCCGCATCAGGATGACCAGGGAGGCGGTACGGTGTAGGAAAGGGGTCTGTAATGAAAGCCGCGGTGTGGCATGGACGCCAGGACGTCCGAGTGCAAGAAGTCAGCGATCCTCCCCCACCCCCTCCCGGCCAGGTGCAAGTTGAAGTCGCCTATTGCGGGATTTGCGGCACCGATCTTCATGAGTATTTCAGCGGGCCGATCTACATCCCCACCGCCGCTCCGCACCCCTTGACCGGCGTGCGCGCGCCGGTCATCACCGGGCACGAGATGTCCGGGCGAATCGTCGCGCTGGGCGAAAGGGTCGAAGGATTCGCCGTCGGCGACCGCGTCGCCGGCTGCCCGATTGTAGGTTGCTTGGAATGCCGATGGTGCAAGTCCGGTTCCATGGCGCAATGCGACAAGGTCGCCTTCATGGGCACTTCGTGGACGGGTGGCGCCCTCGCCGAGCGCCTCAATCTCCATGCCTACCAGTGCTACCACCTGCCCGACAGTCTCCCGGATGAAGTCGCGGCGATGGTCGAGCCCTTCGCCTCCACGGCGCGAGCGATGTTGCGCGGCCAAGTTGGACCCGACGATAATGTAGCGATCGTCGGCCCCGGCCCCATCGGGCTGATGTCAATGAAGGCGGCGGTGATTCGCGGCGCCAGACAAGTGGTCGTGGTGGGAAGGGCCGGCCGCCGTCTCGAACTTGCTAAACAGTGCGGAGCCACGGAGGTGATTAATGTTTCGACCGAGGATCCGCTCCAGCGTGCCCGCCAGTTGACGAATGGCGACGGGTTCGACGTGGTGGTGGAGTGCGCCGGGCAGGCGGACGGCGCCCATCTTGCCGCGCAACTGACGCGCACGCGCGGTCGCCTGATCCTCATGGGAGTCTTCGATCAACCCGCTCCGCTGAATCTTACCGACATCGTGTTTCGCGAGAAGACCGTGACGGGCAGCATGAGCGGCTACGGTTACTTTGACGAATCGATTGCCATGATGACGGACCCGCGCTTCCAAGGCCAAAGTTTAATTACCGGGCGAATCCGGCTCGACGACCTCGTCGAAAGGGGTCTGCGCGCTCTCCTGAATGAGAAAGGCAAGCACGTCAAGATTCTCGTTTCGCCTTGTTAGCGTGGAGCGAAATGGTTCAGAATTCCACGGCGCACCGCGTCTTCAGGAATAGGGAGAAGCGCGCAACCGCTTTGCAGAAGTGAAGACCGAGAGGAGGTAGGTATGCCCCGTCATCATTCTCAACGAATCCCGAGATGTCTTATTGCCGCCGGTGTTTTCGTCGCAGGGGTTTCGATGGTCCTCGCCCAGGATGCCGGCTCGGGACCACGCGGCGGTCAGTCGGTTAAGGGCATGAAGTTGAAGGTGAGCCCGAATGGGAGATATCTCGTCAATCAAGACGGCAAGCCTTTCTTGTATCTCGGCGACACGGCCTGGACGTTGTTCAAGCGGCTGAAGCGCGAGGAGGCGGATGAATATTTGCAGAACCGGTTGGCGAAGGGATTCACCGTCATCCAGGCCTATGTTCTCCGCGGCCTCGGCGTGAAGAATGTCTATGGGGATTTGACGCTGATCGATCGGGATCCGACCAAATTCAACGAGCCTTTCTTCAAGAACGTGGACTACATCGTGAACCGGGCCAATGAGCTGGGACTCGTTATGGGGATGGTGGTCACTTACGGCGAGCACGTGCGCCAGACGCGCAGCAACGAGCAGGTTTTTAGCACCTCAAATGCGTTCACCTTCGGCAAGCTCCTGGCGGAACGTTACAAGGACAATGCCGTCGTCTGGCTTCTCGGCGGCGATCGCGTGGCAGTCGAGGACGACGCCGTGTGGACGGCCATGGCCAAGGGACTGAAAGAGGGGAGCGGCGGGACGCAGCTGGTTTCCTATCACGGCTCGGGCCCCCGCCCCGGCGTCACGGACTACTCCTCGTCATTCTGGTTCCACAGGGCCGACTGGCTGGACTTCAACATGATCCAATCCGGCCACCGGTGGGGGACGCTGAACTACGAATTTATCACCCACGACTACAACCTCAAGCCTGTGAAGCCGACCATCGATATGGAAGCGCGGTACGAGAATCACCCTGACGTGGGTACGACCGGCAAACGGATGGACGCGCACCAGGAACGCCAAGCGGCCTATTGGAACATGCTCGCGGGCGCGGCGGGGCATGGTTACGGCAACAACAATATCTGGCAGTTCTGGGATGAGGCCCGCATGCCGGCGCCCGACGACCAGTCGTTCCCCTTCACCCCCCTGCGCGGCACGACCCATTGGCGCAAGGCGATGGATATGGAAGGCGCCTACGACATGGGCCTCGTCCGAAAGTTCTTCGAGCTCCGACCTTGGTACAAGATGGTTCCGGACCAGTCCGTCATCGCCATAGGCCAAGGCGACGGGGAAGACCACATCCAGGCGGCGCGCGCTGACGATGGCAGCTTCATCGTGGCCTACTTGCCCTTCGGCCATCGCGTCGGCATCCACATGGATAAGCTCGCGGCGAGCCGAATCAAGGCACTTTGGTACGACCCACGCGAGGGAACGTGGTCCGTGATCGGCGAATATACAAATCGCGGAATTCGGGAGTTCGTTCCCCCTTCGAGCGGAGACCATAACGACTGGCTTTTGGTGCTGGAAGACCAGACGAAGAATTATCCGACGGAAATCTCCCAGCCGTAACCGGAGCGGGCCTCGCCGCCCGCGTTCGAAATGGGAACGCGGATGATGAGTTTCGAAAGGGAAAAGGATCGGCGATGGACCGGCGCAGATTCCTGAAAGGTTCATCTCGCGCGGCCGCGTGGGCTTGCGTCTCGGGCCTCGGCGGCGGGGTTGGGCGCCGCCTTTTTGCCGCATCGAATGGGGCCGCGAATTCGAGCCCGGCGCGTCCAACTCCCGCCCAGGGGCCACTGCGCGTACTCTCCTCCAACCCGCGCTATTTCACCGATGGCTCGGGAAAGGCCATCTATCTCGCCGGCTCTCACAACTGGCATAATCTCCAGGACAACGGCCACCGCCTGTGGGAGGCTCAGGACCCACCGCTGATCTTTGATTACGATGCCTACCTGGATCTCCTGACGAGGCACCATCACAACTTCTTCCGCCTTTGGCGCTGGGAATCGCCGAAATGGACCGATGAGCACCCGGTGGTGATGACGAAATACTGCCAGCCTCATCCCTGGGTGCGCAGCGGTCCGGGCCCGGCCACGGATGGAAAATCCAAGTTCGATCTCACCAAGTTCAACCCGGAATATTTCGATCGCGTGCGCAGCCGCATTATCGCGGCGCGCGACCGGGGGATGTACGTCGCCATCCAGCTCTTCGAGGGCTGGGAGCTGCAATTTACCGACGCCTGGCTGTGCCATCCATTCAATCGCAAGAACAACGTCCAGGGGATCGACGCCGACGCCCGGGGCGACGGGAAGGGCACGGATTTCAACACCCTGCAAGTCACCGCCATGGGGAAGAAAGTCCTGGCTCTGCAGGAAGCCTATCTGCGCAAAGTCATCGACACGGTGAGTGATCTCGACAACGTTCTCTATGAAGTGTGCAACGAGGCCGGAGGCGATTCGACCGACTGGCAATATTACGTGATCAAGTATGTCAAAGATTATGAATCCACGAAGCCAAAACAGCACCCCGTGGGGATGACCGTGCAATACAGCCGGGGGACGAACGCCGTGGTCTTTAACAGCCCCGCGGACTGGGTCTCGCCCAACCCGGGCGACTCCCGCGAAAATTACCGCGACGAGCCTTCCGGGGAGTACCAGGGCAAGGTCATCGTCAACGACACCGACCACCTCTGGGGCCACACGGGCGGCGACGCCGCCTGGGTCTGGAAGAGTTTTTGCCGTGGCCTGAACGTGCTCTTCATGGAAGATCTTCTCCCTTCCCCAACTTGGCAAGACTCCGCCCGCGAAGGGATGGGCCAGACGCGACAGTTTTCTGAAAGGATCGACCTGGCGGCCATGACGCCGCACGATGAACTCTCCGGAACCCGTTACGGCCTTGCGAACCCCGGAAAGGAGTACCTGGTTTTTCAGCCGGGGAACCATGGCGAGTTCTCCGTTAACCTCGCGGACGCCGGCGCGGAGTATACGGTCGAGTGGTTCAACGTCACCCAGGGGACCACGGTCGCGGCAAAGTCCGTCCGCGGCGGAGGAAGCACAATCTTCTATACGCCCTTTGCAGGACCGGCGGCTCTCTATTTGAAATCAGTCAGTTGAGCCTCTTCCAGCGCGGCCCTCCGGTGGGCATCTCGAAGAGGAACTTCTCTGATGACCAAATTCCTTCTTGCCACGCTCCTGATTGTTGTTCCCGCCGGTGCGGGCGCGCAAACCGTGCCGCTCTGGGGGAGATTTGAAAAGACCTTTGCGGCACAGGGCGACGCGGCCCCGGAGACCGAATTCAGCGTCGAATTTCGCTCGCCATCAGGGAAGGCGCGCGACGTCTTGGGTTTTTGGGACGGCGGAAGAAACTGGCGAGTCCGCTTCATGCCCGGCGAGCCTGGCAAGTGGACGTTTCAGAGTCACTCCCGGCCGGCTGTGGCTGGCTTGGATGGCCAGACGGATGAATTTGCGTGCCGGCGTGAAGAGTCCCAAAATCCTTTCTTACGCCACGGCGCGGTGCGCGTCGCGGGCAACGGTCGTTATCTCGAGCACGCCGATGGGACGCCCTTCTTCTGGCTGGGTGATACGGTCTGGTATGGCCCCGGCCTTAGCCGCAAAGACGATTGGGAGGTCTACCTCAACGACCGGACGGCGAAGAAATTCACCGTGGTCCACTTCAATGTTGTGGCGCCGCGCAACGGTATGCCCGCCGATGAGAATGGCGAAATCTCGTTCACCGGCACCGACCCCATTCGCATCAACCCGCGATTCTACCAGCGCCTGGACGAACGCGTGGACGCGGTAACGGCCCATGGCCTGCTCGCCGCCATCGTGCTCACCTGGGGATTGCGGCCCGTCGATTCCGGAAACTATCTTCCGGAGAAGGAGGTCGTCCGGCTGGTTCGCTATTTGGACGCCCGCTACGGCGCCAACCACGTGGTGTGGATTCTCACCGGAGACGCCGACTACGTGGGCGCGAAAGGCGCGCGTTGGAAACGTATCGGGTGCGCGGCGTTTGGCGGCCGGCCACACGCGCCCGTAACTTCCCATCCCGAGGGCATGCTCTGGCCCTGGGACAGCTTTCGGGAAGAGAAGTGGCTCGATTTCCTCATCTATCAGAGCGGGCACGGGGACGACGCGAATACGCTGCGTTGGTTGCACTCCGGCCCCGTCACCGAAGACTGGCGTGAGCCTCCACCGCGCCCGATCATCAACCTGGAGCCGCCGTACGAAGGCCATCTGGGTTATCAGTCGCGCATCCCTCACACGGCTTACGTTACGCGTCGCGCGATCTACTGGAGCCTCTTGGCCGCGCCGACCGCGGGGGTCACCTACGGCGCCCACGGCGTCTGGAGCTGGCACACGGCGGTCGGACAGCCACCGACGGATCATCCCGATACGGGCGTCGCCAAAACGTGGCGAGAGGCGATGTCGTTTCCGGGCAGCACTCAGGTGAAATATCTCGCGGAGCTCTTTACTTCCATTCCCTGGTGGACGCTGCGCCCCGATGACAACCTGCTTGTCGAGCAACCGGGGGGAAACAATCCGGCGCGGCACGTCTCCGCTTCGCGCTCGGAGCGCGGGGACCTTGCGGTCGTTTATTTGCCCGTCGGCGGCGAATTGAAGTTGCGCCCCGGAGTTCTAGCCGAGGGGCTTACGTTGGAGTGGTTTGACCCGCGGACTGGTCAGCAAGCGCCCGCCGCACCAGTGGAGCCAAACACCTTCCGCGCTCCCGAGGAGCAAGACTGGGTGCTGCTGCTGCGGCCAAAAGAGTAGAGAGCGGCCGGAGCGGCAGCCGGTAAGTTTGGTTAATCTGAGGGCAGGGGAGTGCGCCGCCCGTCAGCAATGGGAAAGCGCGTTGAAACGAAGAGACTGCCTCGCGAAAACCGTTCGCGCCATTATCGGCGGGGCGGCGGCGTTGCCTGCCTTGATGGGTGTTTCCGGCCCGCTTGCGCGAGCAATTCCCGCGGTGCAGATTCCCGGGAGAGGTTTTGCGTCCACACCGGCCAAAGGGCCGCTGCGCGTTCATCCTGCCAACCCGCGCTACTTTACTGACGGCAGCGGGCAGCCGGTTTTTCTCACGGGTTCGCATACCTGGGCGGGTCTTCAGGATATGGGGCTTCCTCCCCTGCGGCGGTTTGCGTGGCGCGAGTACCTGGATATGCTGCTCGAGCACAATCATAACTGCACGAAATTGTGGATTTGGATGCAAGCCGAGGGCGGTCCCTGGACCGATGACAAGATCCAGTTCGATCCGCTTCCTTACCTGCGGACCGGCCCGGGTACGGCGATGGACGGGAAGCCGAAGTTTGATTTGACAAGATTCAACGATGCTTTTTTCGAGCGCTTGCGCTCCCGGACCATCGAGGCCGGCGACCGGGGCATTTACGTTTGCATTCAGCTCTTCCTTCCGGGCGCGAGCGAAAAGCGCGGCGGCCCGTGCGATCCCTGGCCCGGGCATCCTTACAACGTTCGCAACAACATCAACGGGTTTGACGGAGAGAAGAACGGAACGTCCACGGTGGATCTGGACCGCCCGGAAGTCCGGGTGATTCAGGCCGTCTACCTGCGCAAAGTGATCGACACGGTCAACGACCTCGACAACGTACTCTACGAGGCGGTCGGCGAAGGCGGGCGAAAGGATTGGGACTGGTGGGTCGTTAACTTCGTTCATAATTACGAGAACAGTAAAAGCAAGCAGCATCCGGTCGGGCTGACGGGTGGGGGCGCCGAGAATCTCGCGGAAATGCTCGCGAGCCCGGCCGATTGGATCGGCGCGGGCTGGAACGACGGGCATTTCAAAACCGACCCGCAGGCCTGGGATGGGAAAAAAGTTAGCATTCTGGATACGGACCACCTTTGGGGTCATGGCGGGACCGCTTCCTGGGCGTGGAAGTCTTTTCTGCGCGGACACAACACCTGGCTGATGGACCCGTGGTCGTCGCTTCCCGGGCGGCCGTGCGGGCAGGTGAATTGGCTGGCACGCCCTGGCGCTCCGGACCGCGACGTGAACCTCCGCAACCATTGGACGTGGGAACCGGTCCGCATGGCGATGGGCAACACGCGCGCCTACGCATTGCGCGTCAACTTGATGTCGATGACGCCGCGCAATGAACTGGCTTCCACCGGGTATTGTCTGGCCAATCCACCCTGGGAGTACCTGACCTACTTGCCGGAAGGCGATGAGGTGACGCTCGACTTGTCCTCAGCCAGCGGGACTTTAACGGCGGAATGGATGCATCCCGTTGAGGGAACGATCGTTTCTGGAGGCCAGGTGAGCGGAGGCGCAAGACTCAATTTTGCCCCGCCCTTCAGCGGCGCCGCCGTCCTCTATGTCAAGAAGCGGTGAGGACGAACGCCCAGGGGCCGCCGCTTTGGGGAATTCATCAAAACGGAGGGAATCATGAATCGTCGTAGATTTCTGACCAACACGATGGCGTGTACGGCCGCCGTCGCGGCATTTTCCTCGCGGGCGAGTGGAGGCAAGAAACCGGCCGCGTCGCAGCAGGTCCCGGGCTACGATCCCAAGCCTTCGCCCGCCACCGGGCCTCTGCGAGTGCATCCCACGAATCCCCGCTATTTCGCGGACGCCAGCGGCAAGGCCATCTTCCTGACCGGCGCGCACACTTGGGCCAACTTCCAGGATATCGGGATTGCCCCTCTTCAGCCCTTTGACTGGCCCGCTTACATCGACATGATGGTGAAGCACAATCATAACTTCATGCGCTTCTGGCATTGGATGCAGGCGGCCTACGCGCCCTGGACCGACGAGAAGATGCTCGTTGACCCGCTGCCTTACCTGCGCACGGGGCCAGGCACGGCGAAGGACGGCTTGCCCAAGTTCGACCTCACCAAGTTCAACCCCGCGTACTTCGAGCGCATGCACACTCGCATTGCCTACGCGCGTGACCACGGCATCTATGCCGCCGTGCAGCTGTTCCAGAGTTTCAGTGAGAAGAAGGATGGCGGGCCGTGTGATCCCTGGGTCGCGCATCCTTACAACGGCGCGAACAACATCAACGGCTTCGACGCCGAAAAGCCCGGAACCGGCATGGTGGATATGGACCGCTCCAACGTTCGCGAGGTTCAGGGAAAGTATCTTCAGAAGATCATTGATACGGTTCAGGACCTCGACAACGTCCTCTACGAAGTGATCAACGAGGGCGGGAACAAGGACTGGGACTGGTGGGTCGTAAATTTCATGCACGAGCAGGAAGGAAAGAAAGGGAAGGTCCATCCCATGGGGCTGACGGGATGGAACGCCGAGACGGTCGAACAGATGCGCAACAGTCCCGCGGAGTGGATTTCCATCGGTTCCGACGCCGTAGCCTTCTGGAAGACGGACCCTCCCGCCTGGGACGGAAAAAGGGTGAGCGTGTGCGACACCGATCACCTTTGGGGCCACGGCGGCACCCCGTCGTGGGCGTGGAAGTGCTTTGTTCGAGGGCACAATACCCTGCTGATGGATTCGTGGGATGCGATTCCCGGCCGGCCCTGCGGACAGGTGAATTGGGCGTCGCGGCCGGGGTATCCGACCCGCGACCTCAATCGACGCGACGATTGGACCTGGGAACCCGTGCGCAAGGCCATCGGCAACACGCGCACACTGTCGAAACGAGTTGATCTGGCGGCGATGGTCCCCCACGATGAGCTTGCTACCAGCAAATACTGCCTGGCAAATCCGGGCGCGGAATATATCGTCTATCTTCCAGAGGGAGACGAAGTCACGGTGGACCTGACTTCGGCGCCGGGAACCTTCACTCTGGAATGGATGGACCCGGTGGAAGGTACGATCACTCCGGGCGGCACCGTCAAGGGCGGTGACAAACCCGATTTCGCCGTGCCGTTTCCGGGCGCGGCCGCTCTCTATGTGCGCAAAAGCTAGGTGCAAGGCATTCATGTGGACGCCAAGCGCAATTGATTCGTTAA
>Ga0315284_10003262_pt1 | contig 23032 bp, 31 predicted proteins | sample YL17G09_16_MG_FD_203696 | JGI IMG/M metagenome (GOLD analysis project Ga0315284, IMG submission 203696) | Sediment microbial communities from Yellowstone Lake, YNP, Wyoming, USA - YL17G09_16 | ecosystem: Environmental > Aquatic > Freshwater > Lake > Sediment | place: USA: Wyoming | collected... | reverse complement strand
GCATTGGGTTATGACGTGATCGCCGGTCAGCTCCGCCAATTTGCGGACCGTATGGACGGCAAAGCCGGGGCGTCGGCCGCCGGCAAGGCCACCACCGCAGCGGCGCCCGTCGCCACGGCGGCCAATGGCGCCACCGCGAAAGAGCCGCGCAAGCGGGCCACCGCTGCCGAAATGGAGGCGCGGCGGGTGGCGGAGGCGGCAGCGGCGGCCGGCGCCGATGACGGTCTGGGCGTGGCTGATGACGGTCTGGACGGCGGGGACGGGCTGGAGGCGGACGCGCCGACGCTCACCCTGGAGCAAGTCATTGACGCGGGTAAGGCTTACGCGCTGACCAACGGCCGGGAGGCGGCGGGTAAGGTGCTCCAGCGCTTTGGCGTGAAATCCGTCCGTGACCTGAAACCCGCTCAATTCGCGCTGGCACACGCCGCGTTCAACACCTGACACGTCCACCAACCGGACCGCTATAGAGGGTAAAGCATGACCACGGATACTACTGCCCACGCCGTCTACAGCGCGTCCGGCTCAGAACGTTGGCTCCGCTGTGCGGGCTCCATTGAGCTATCCTTTCGCGCCCCGCCGCAAAAGGATAGCGTCTACGCGCTGGAGGGAACACAAGCCCACTCTTGCCTGGAGCAATTCCTAAAGAACCCACCCGAGAAAAAAGCCCAGGTAAAGGCTATGCTGCTCGCGTCCAACCCGATTGAAATGGTGCAGCACACGCTGGCGGCGGCCGAGACGATTTGGGACCGGGTGCCGCCCGGCGCGGAGCTACTGGCGGAGACCAAGTGTGATCTATCCTTTGTGGCACCGGGCATGTTCGGCACCGCCGATGCAGTCATTGTCGAGGACTTCGGCTTGCTCCAAGTCTTTGACCTGAAATACGGCGCCGGGATTGCCGTAGAGGTAGATGATAACAGCCAGCTTGCGTATTACGCGCTCGGGGTGGCGCACAAATACGATTACAATTTCAGCCGCGTTTCCATGGTGGTCATTCAGCCTCGCGCCGAACACTTTAGTGGGAACACCACCCGCGAGTGGGTTATCACCATGGACGAGCTGGTGGCCTGGACCAAAACCTTTAAGGACGGGGTGGCCGCCTGCGAGGATTTGCTGGCGCCACTCAACCCCGGCAAGTGGTGCCGCTTTTGCCCGGCCAAGCCTATCTGCCCGAGCGTTGGCGATTTGGCGCTCAAGCAAGCCCAAGTGGAATTTGCGCCTATTGATATGCTGAAAGGCGGCGCCGTCGTCGCGCTCCCCGCTCTGCCCGCGCCGGGAGCGCTCAAAAACCTCGGGCATGTGCTCACCGCCTGCGACCTGCTAGAGACGTGGATTGAGGGGGTGCGCCTCCACGCTATCCACCAGCTCGAAAGCGGCCACCAGGTGGAGGGTTTCAAGCTGGTGGCGAAGCTGGCCCGGCGGACCTGGAAAGACCCGGCCAAAGCCGAGCGGGACGCTATCAAGCTTTACGGGCAGGACGTCTACACCGAGCCCGAGCTACTGAGCCCGGCCCAGCTCGAAAAGAAATTCAAATGTAAGGATTGGGTGACGCTTTACACGGACCGTCAGAGCACCGGAACCACCATGGTTCCGGAAAGCGATAAGCGCCCGGCCGTGGACCAGCTCAGGCGGGATTTCGCGGACCCCGCGACGGTGGCGATTCCTGACGTCATCGACGTGGTGGCCACTGAAATGAAGGTAAAGCCTTTGCCAAAAATCGTCGCCAATGCTAGGTCTAAAGCTACTGCCGCCCCGAAACGTGCCGCTAAGGAGAAAGCAAAAGCCAAAGTAAAGGCTAAGGCTCGCAAGCGGTGATACCACTAGACCGATTCTTTAAGCATGTGCGGCAGCCGTGTCTGCCGCATGTGTAAATACGACTACCAGCGAAAAAAGAAAGGCACCACAAAGCGGCACGGCGCGGTTTATCAGAGGCGATTAGCAACTATCAAAACGAGTTAAACGGAGACAGAGAATGACAGCTACAGCTCCCGCAGGTAAGACCAAAGACAGCGCCATTGCCACTAAACGTTGCATGACGCCAGAATTTCGCGTCAGCTTTCCGTCCATGTTCAAGCCCAAGGCTTTCGAGGGTCAAGAGGCGAAGTTTGGTCTTACCATGCTTTTCCCTAAGACCACCGACCTGAAAGAGCTGAAACGGGCCGCCTTTAACGCGGCGGTGGAAAAGTGGGGCACCAAGGACAAATGGCCGAAAAACCTCCGCCTGCCGTTCCGCGACGGAAACGAGAAAGCCGATATGGAGGGCTACAAAGACACCACCTTTGTTAGCGCCACGTCCAAGCAGCAGCCGGGGCTCGTCAACAAAGCGGTGGAGGAAATTATCAGCGAGGCGGAATTTTACCCCGGGTGCTACGCCCGCGCCACGCTGATTGCATTCGCCTACGACCAAAAGGGGAATAAGGGCGTTTCGTTCTCGCTGCAAAACGTCCAGAAAATCCGTGACGGCAAATCATTCAGCGGGCGCCGCAAGGCGTCGGACGAGTTTGACGCCGTGGACAGCGGTGACGATGACGGGCTGGGCGGCATGGACGGCACCGGCATGGAAGAGGACGACGGCTTAGGAATGTGACCTACAATATTCTGTCCACGGACGGGCAGGATATAGGGGTTAGGGTGGGAGACGCAAAACGGCGGTGGGCCGCTTGCCAGTTACTCAGCGTCTAAAACCGTCTCCCACCTTTCCCTGACACCACCGAGGGCACCAAATGAACCCGCGTATTGCCAACCTGGTGGGTCAGACGTTTGGCCGCCTGACCGTCCTTGAAATGACCCGTAGCCGTATTGATAACACTATCCGGTGGCGCTGCCGCTGCACCTGCGGGCTGGTCACCACGTCACACCCTATCAGCTTAAAGAACGGCACCACCAAGTCCTGCGGTTGCCTTGGTGACGAGACCCGCCGTAAACACCATTTCCGAGGCAAATCCCCATGCAAAGAGTTAACGTAGACGCGGTCACCGGCCGGGTGTCTATCGACACCGTGGCGTTACCGTTTTACGTATGTCCCGATTTCGTCACCCCCGCCTTTAAGAAAGCCTTGAACTACTGGAGCCACTACCAGGTGTATGCCCAGCGCACCGGGGTGGAGCCCTTTACCACCGAGGAATACCTTGACCAGCTTTGCCTAGCGCTGGGCTCGGCCGAAATCCGTGGCCGTGACGCCGAGCGGTGGAAAGAGCGGGTCATGGAGCATTTCACCCAGGACTACATGGCAGGGTTTTTTAGCCAGAGAATCACCGTGGCCAAAAATGACATTTTCCCGCCGCCACCCGGGGCGCGGCAATGAGACGGGAGCTGACCGGCCGCACTATCCTGGCGAGCGGTTATACCGGACGGATTGCCGCCTACAGCGCCCACACGGACAAAGCATGGCCGGCGCCTCGGTCGATTGCGTGGAGACAGCCATGGACGGTCTCTCCACCACGTCCAAATACGCCACTACGATATAGTGTTAGTGGATATCGGGCTTGCCAGACCTGGACGGCTTGGCCCTGGCCGGCTTGCTCCGAAAGGGCCCACCGGGACGAGGCGTTGAAATTCGGGTGCAATATCTATATCACCAAGCCCTTAGGAATGTCCGAGCTGGCGGCGTCGGTCCGGGCGGCGCTACATTGAAACACTTTAAGACGGTGGCCAAAATCCGCGTTCCCCGCGTCAAGAGCCAGGGCGGCCAGCTCACTTTAATCATGCTCGGGCTGTTCCTGGGTCTCGCGGCTATCGGCGGCGCCCAGGTGGCGTTCTGCAAATGGAAAATTCCGAGCCAGCTCTGGACCGTCTGCCTTGCACCACTCTGGCACCAGCGAGGTAAAGGGTGACGACGTTTACCAAAGACACGGTGTACGCTGTTATAGACTTTGAGACCCGAAGCTGTGCGAATCTCAAGCGTACCGGCTCGTTTGAATACGCCGCCGACAAATCCACGGAGCTGATTTGCGTAGCGTATAGGATAGGCACCCGTGAGACGCTAAAGACCGCGCCGATTCGGTGTTGGTCTCCGCTCGTCCACGATTTTGATAACCTCATGTGGCGTACCTTTATCACCACGCTACTGGACACCAGTGTAATTCTTTGCGCCCATAACGCCCTATTTGAGCAGGTTATCACTAAATTTGTGGTGGCTCGGCGTCTGCTCGGTGACCACCGTTTGCTGGAGGCGGCCACCGCGTCACCGTCGCGGTGGCTCTGCACCGCGTCACTGGCGGCGGCGTTGGCGCTCCCCCGGGCGCTGGAGGGCGCCGCCAAGGCGGCGGGGCTCCCCGTCCAAAAGGATATGGAGGGCCGCAAGCTACTACTGCAAATGTGCAAGCCGCGCAAGGCGACGAAAAAGAACACGGACAAATGGCACGAGAGCCCGCCACAGATTCAGCGGCTCATGGAATACTGTAAAAAAGACGTGGAGGTGGAGACCGACCTATTTTTGGCGCTGCCGCCGCTCCACCCCACCGAGCGCAAGGTTTGGGAGCTGGACCAGCGGATTAATTTGCGCGGGTTCCAGGTGGACCGCAAGCTGGCCATTACCGTCCTCGATATGATTGACGAGGAAACGCGTCAGCTCAATAAAGAGACGGACGAAATGACGCTGGGTATGCTGGTCTCCACCACCCAACGGGACGGCGTGCTGGAGTGGCTGGCGGCGGAGCGCGTCTTTCTCCCGAACCTGCAAGCCAAAACGGTGGCGGACGCGCTGGCGGCCGGCGTGGTGGACGGAGACGCCCGGCGTATGCTCGAAATCCGCCAAGCCATCGGTAAGACGTCCACCGCGAAATACGAGGCTTTTGAGCACCGGAGCCGCTACGACGGGCGGCTGCGGGATAACCTGCTCTACCACGGCGCGTCCACAGGGCGGTGGGGTGGCGCCGGGGTCCAGCCCCACAATTTCCCCCGTGGTGACGTCAAGGACAGCGCCCAGCTCGCCTCCATTATCGCGCTTGGGGATTTGGAGCTGGTGCGCTTCATCTACGGGAACCCGCTCAGCGCCTTTGCCTCGTGCCTCCGTGGCGTCATTGTCGCACCTAAGGGCCGCCAGCTCTATAGCGGTGACTACTCCACCATTGAGGTGCGCGTCCTCTTTTGGTTAGCGAAACACCTGGACGGGCTCCAGTCCCTTGCCATGGGTGAGCCTATCTATGAAGATATGGCGGCGGTCATCTACGGTAAAAACCGGGACGACGTCACCAAGGAACAGCGGCAGGTTGGCAAAGCGGCGGTTTTGGGCGCCGGTTTCCAGCTAGGTGCCAAAAAATTCCGGGAGCATTGCCAGGTCAAACAGGGCATTGATATGGACGAGAACACCGCTGAGCTGGCGATTAAAGCATACCGGTCCCATCATTACCCGGTGGTGCAGCTTTGGGCCAACCTCCAGCGGGCCGCCATTGCGGCCATTGAAAACCGGGGGAAACGCTACGCCATTAACCGCACCACCTGGTGGCTGGAGCGCCGTTTTCTATTCTGCCAGCTCCCGAGCGGACGGCGTCTCGCCTACGCGGACCCCGAAGTTAGGTATGAAATCCCGCGTTGGGGCGGGGAGGAAAAGCGTCCCGTTATATACCACTACGAAACCAACCCGGTCACCCGCCAGTGGGAGCGGAGCGCCACCTACGGCGGCAAGCTGACGGCCAACGTGACCCAAGCCACCGCCCGGGATTTGATGGCCGCCGCCATGCTCCGGATTGACGCCCACGGTGGCTATGACGTTATTTTAACCGTCCACGATGAGATTGTAGCGGAGGCGGACGCCAGCTACGGGACGCTTGCAGAATTTGAGGGACTTATGAAAGAGCTGCCGTCGTGGGCCGCTGGGCTCCCCGTTAAAGTGGACAGCTACCAAGCAACCCGTTACCGGAAATAGCACCATGACCCCCGAGCACAAAGACACCTGCCGCGCTGCGGTCCACCACTACGGCGCCGACGCCCAGACGGACCAGGCGATAGAGGAATGCCTGGAGCTGGCGCTGATTCTCCAGCGCCTCAAGCGCAAAGACCGGCCGGTGGCGCCGCCGCACATAATCACCGAAATAGCCGACGTGGCAATCATGGTGGAACAGCTCGCCATTATCTACGGACCCACGGCGGTGGCCGACCAAGTGGACCTGAAAATGCGGCGGCTGGCTCAGCGTATCGCGCTGGTGCATTGCACCCACACCCCCGCATGACGCCGCTTTGCCACCAATGTGAAACGCCACTAGGCGCCGGGGATTTGCCGGGCGTGTGCCGGGACTGTAACGTAAACCTGGGGCTGGAGAGCGGCCCGATTCGGAGACCCTATGGAAAAGCCGGAGTTAGTGCAAGAGCTGGAGAACCTGTGGCGGACGTCCGGGGAGCCTATGCCCGAGGCGGAAATGATAAAGCAAAGCCTGGACGCCGGCAGCTACTACATAAAGACGAAATACAAAGACGCGCCGCTGACTGACCAAACCATAGCCATGAACGCTTGCGCTCACGGCTTTTGCATGGCGGTCCGTTGGTACGAAAAGAACCGTCTGGAAACCACCCCTGAGACGAAAGGAACCGCGCCATGATTGAGCTACCGCCGAATGCCCCGTGGGAGGATAAAGTGAGAAACGAGGCTATGCAGTATGTGGCCGCTGTTCAGTCCAATATTCAACACGGGCTTAAGACGTCGTTAAAGTACCTACCGGCGGACGAGCCGAAATACAGGGCGGTCCAGCTCGACTATTTCCTAGACGCCAGCGTTGGCTTGCTCGTCCAAATTTTCGGCACCTACATGGACCCGTCCATGCCCACTGAAATGGAGGCGCTTATGATTCAGCGAATCAGCGAGAAATGCGCCTATATTCGTCAAAAGGCATTGGAGGCAAAGCCGACGCCTAAGCTGGTGGTGCAATGACCCGGCCGACCACTCAGGAACGCGTCATGCTCGGCGGAGAGTGGCGCGTACCGCGTTCCGCTGCGGCCACCAGCCCCGAAATTTATCCTAAAATGGCTAAGGGGTTAGCAAACTAGCCCGGTTTTTCCCTCAAGTCTCTCCCCTCCCCGCCGACCAACCGCCCGTGGACGCCCGACCTGGTGGATTTAATCACCGGATCGGGTAACATACCTGTATCCCAAGCCTGCGAAATCCACCCAAAATTTTCGGAGACCTGAGCGTATGTCAAAGCAGCTAGGCCAATTTATCACCGATAATACTATCGCTAATAACCACCTGACAGCGGGCGCTAAGCAAGGGGTGCTCCAGTCCAAGCTGATTGCTGAGCGGGACGCCGTGGCGGCGTTCAGCGCCACCAGCTCCGCTCAGGTGGTCACCACCCAGGTCACCGCCGTGGCCATTACGCCGACGCCCCAGACGTCGCTGACCGCCCTTGGTATCTACACCGGCACGGTCTCCGGCGCCACCGACGCCAAGCGGGTCCTTATCCGCGCCGCCGGCACGTCGGACGGCATTGACGACGGCACCGGTAAGGACATTTACGGCGTTCTGTCTGAGGCGGCCGGGGTCTACACCCTGACCTATAAGAAAGCTGACGGCTCGTCTTTCACGTTTGGCGGCGCCACGTCGATTGACTTTTTCTTTGTCGAAATTTTCGACCTTTACGCGGTGCCGGTGTCCGCGTTTATCGAGGACGGAATCGGCGGGGTCATTGATGCCACCAGCGCGGCGGCGCTGCTCACCACCACCCGCGCCAATTTTGCCAACGTCCTGGCCTATGCCAACGTTGCCGGCACCTACGCTAACGGCGCGGCAGGCGTCGGCGCGACTATCACGGCTGGCTCTAACGGACTTTTCCCCACCACGGACGGCGTGGTGCTCGCCGGTGACGAGTATATCGCGCTAGTCAATCAGTCCTCTAGTTTTCAAAACGGTCTCTACCAGCTCACCCAGCCGGGTGACGGCAGCACGCCATACATTCTGACCCGCGTTCCGTTCATGAACAGCCCGGCCCTTATGAAAGCCGGCACGCCGATTTTCGTAGCCGCCGGCACCTTTTACGGCACCAGCATTTGGGTGCTCCAGAGCAACGTAACGACGGTGGGCACCACCGGCGTTACGTTCCTGCCTCTCGGCATGTTCCTGTCCACCGCGTTCGGTGTGCGGGACACCTCGGACCCGTCGAAACTGTTCCGTATGAACGTCAGCGGGGTTTCCCCGAGCAACACCCGCACCCTGACCATGCCGGACTATGACGTGGACTTGGGCGCCCTCGGCACCGGTTCCGTTAATACGGGGGAGGCACTAGCCAGTAGCAACGTCTCTGGCACCTACGCTAACGGCGCGGCAGGCGTCGGCGCGACGATTACCGCGACAGGTAACGGCGCTTTCCCGACTACCGACGGCGTCCCCGCCGTGGTCGGTCTCCGGGTTTTGCTCACCGCTCAGTCCACGAGCTATCAGAACGGGCTTTATACGCTTACTCAGGTAGGCGACGGTAGTAACCCCTATATCCTTACCCGCGCCACCGGTATGAACACCCCCGCCTCTCTAACGGTCGGCACCCCGGTGTTTATCGGCTCGGGAAATATCTACTCTCAGACCATTTGGCTGTCGGTCAACCCGGTAACCACGATTGGTGCCGATGCTATCACTTTCGGGACACTGATTTCTTTCTTTACCAACTACTTTACCCTGCGAGACGGGGCGGACCCCACCAAGGCCCTGACGTTCGACACCAGCGGCATTGCTACGGGCCAGACCCGCACTATCACCATGCCGGACTATGACGTGGACCTAGGACTGGTGCTCCCCGCTACTCGGACGCTCGGGGTCACCTACGCGTCTGTGGCGGCGCTCCCCGCCTGCACCTATAACAACGGCACCGCCGGCGTGGGCGCAACGTTGACCGGTAACAGCAATGGCGCGATTCCGAGCGCTACCTCGGACGGCGCGGCGCTGTCCAACGGTGACCTGTTCCTGGTCCAGAATGAATCCACGAGCGCCAACCGTGGCCTCTACGTGGTGACCCAGGCGGGTAGCGGCGGCGCCCCGTTTATCCTGACCCGCTCCACAGACTTTGACAGCCCTTCGGAGATGAAAGCGAACACCGCTTTTCGGGTGGCTGCCGGTCTGGCATTGGGCGGCGCGGTGCTCTGTCTCGCGGCGGACGTGACCACGGTAGGCACCACCGGAATGTCCTTTGCGCCGTTCCTTACGACGCTTTCCCCGGCTTACCTGGACGCGCCGAATTTCCGGGACGGCACGGACCACACCAAAAAGACGGCGTTTGATTCCTCGGCGGTTGCCACCGCTACCACCCGGACGCTGGCCATGCCGGACCGGAACGTGTCGCTGGACAACGTGCTGGTAGAGGCGGTGGAAATCCTGACGCTGAGCGGCACGGACATTACCAATAAGTATATTGACCTGGCCGCTGTGCCGAAAATCGCTGGCAACGTCTCTCTTTTCGTCAAAGGCTCCGGCCCCCAGGTGTATACCGATGACTACACGGTTATCACCAACGGCTCGGATATTCGGCGGCTGAATTGGGACACGCTCGGCTTGGACGGTGTTCTGATTGCCGGGAATAAACTGGTGGTCCGCTACCTGAAAGACTAAAAGCGTAAGCGCCGGAGGGCTCCACACCCTCCGGCTTTTACCGCCCGGCTGACGTACCCCAATGGGGAGGGTTTCCAGCCTGGCTCCCTTCTGCTATAACCCCCTTGAGCACCAACCTTGCACGGAAACACCGCCATGAATGCCGCCGTTCTTTTTGTTATTTGGCTCTCGTCCTCTGAGCCGCTGGTGGCACAGCTCCACCCCGAGCTGATAGACGAGTGGGGCAACCCGGACCCGGCGCCGCTGCCGCCCGAGGGTGACGCCAAGGGAATCAAGCTAGGTATTACCCTGCTCATTGCCGGCGCCCTTTTCACGCTCTGGACCTGGGGCGCCAAACGTGACGACGGATAAAGACCGCCGCGCCCGCGAGAACGCGGACCTGATTCGGCGCATGAAAGCCGGCGAGACGCTGTCCCTCGTGGCGCCGGCCGCCACCTGGTGGCCGCCTCGGGCGCTGATAAAGAAAGACCCGGGCGAGGTTGCCCGGGTCTACGGTGACGTCACTCACGGCACCGTCGTAATTTATCCGATTTCTCAAGCCGGGTATGCAGCTCTGAAATCATCGCTTGATAACAGCGAGCCTCGGACGCCTGCAATTCCCGAATGACGTCCGACGCCAGCGCCCGCGCCGGATCGTAGTTGACCGGGAGGGGCGGAGGCGCGGGCATGGTCACCACCGTGGCGCCCCGGTTGCCCACCAGGTAGCCGGCGGCAAACGCCACCACCAGCCCGACGATTAGGATTTGGGTGGCGTAGCCGGCACCTTTAACTGGTGGGCTCATCTTACGTTACTCCCGGTGAGCCACTGACGCCACCGTGGTGGTAGACCCGGCCCCGTCCCCGTTCCCGTACCCGGACCCGTTCCCGTCCCCGGACCCGTTCCCGAACCCGTCCCCGTTCCCGTCCCCGTACCCGGCCCCGGACCCGTACCCGTACCCGGCCCCGGACCCGTACCCGTACCCGGCCCCGTACCCGTACCCGTACCCGGACCCGTTCCCGTACCCGTCCCCGTCCCCGTTCCCGGACCCGTACCCGTACCCGTACCCGTTCCCGTACCCGTACCCGTCCCCGTCCCCGTTCCCGTTCCCGGACCCGGACCCGTACCCGTACCCGTTCCCGTACCCGTACCCGTCCCCGTCCCCGTTCACGGACCCGTTCCAGTACCCGTTAGCATTACCTCTGCCGTCGTTTTTCATCTCACGTACCCCCTTCGCCGTCCCCGTCCCCGTACCCGGCCCCGGACCCGTACCCGCCCCCGGACCCGCCCCCGTCCCCGTACCCGTTCCCGTTCCCGTACCCGTACCCGTACCCGTACCCGTACCCGTCCCCGGACCCGTCCCCGGACCCGGACCCGGACCCGGACCCGGACCCCGTACCCGACCCGTTAGCATTACCGCTGCCGTCGTTTTTCATCTCACGTACCCCCTTCGCCGTCCCCGTCCCCGCCCCCGGACCCGCCCCCGGACCCGCCCCCGTCCCCGTACCCGCACCCGGACCCGTACCCGTCCCCGTTCCCGTTCCCGGACCCGTTCCCGTTCCCGGACCCGTTCCCGTCCCCGTTCCCGCCCCCGTCCCCGTACCCGCCCCCGTTAGCATTACCTCTGCCGTCGTTTTTCATCACGTACCCCACCGACTACGGGTCAGATTCTCCTGCGCCGTCGCCACGCACGGAATTACTTCGACCGCTTCCGTAAGAAGGATCTCCGGCACCGGCTCACTGATCCGGGTGTAGTCTTCGGCGGCTCCGTGCAAGGCAACCTCATGCAGAGAGTTAGCGCCGCGCCAACGCCAAATGCGCCTGGCGTCGGTGAGTACGGCGGCTTTGTCTTTCAGCGACGACAAAACGCCACAATGGACACCGGCTGAATACGTCCGAACGATTACAAACTTGCCTTCCATGTCATCCTCCTAGTTGAGTTGTTTTTCGTACTGTCTCACGGCTCTATCTTCTCAGTTTGTGGTTGGGATTAGTTTTGGGACGCCCTCTTAGCCATTAGCTCCGCGTGCTTTTTACCCATAATGCTGGTGCGTCCGTCTGTTTTAGCCACCGGTCCACCAGGGACCGGAGCTGGTCCGATTGGGTGACGTCCATTTCACCGCAGCGCTCGGCAAAAGCGTCTGCCATATCCTTAGGGAGTTTGAATTGCCGATACACCGTGGGGGACGATCCGAGTTTAGGCCGCGTCATGACGCCTCCCGCTTGGCTTTCCGAGCTGCTAGTTTTTTCCAAGCGTCCGATTCTTTCACAGTGTCCACTTGGCGCTGACACCAGGCGTTGGTAAAGACCCGAGCCTTATAGCCGTCCCCGAGGTTGCGAATCCCTACAGTCAGAGTGGTGGCCGGGTGTCCGAGTAGCTTTATCATTCCGGTGGTCCACCCGAGCGCCTTTAACTCTTTGGTTGAAACGTATTTCATTTCGTCTCCGTTTTCTCTTTGCGCCGCGCCATGACCTTATGGCAGCGGTCACAGGTGTGGAGCGTTTCGTATTTACCGGTAGCCGGGCGCTTGCACAGGTCGCAGGGGTCAGGCATTTGGACGGGCTCCGTTTTGTAGTGACGTTATCGGGGACGCATTAGATATTGCAGGCGGAGTGCCACTGTCAAGTCCTGCGGTATTAGGGGCTTGGGATTTCTGGACCGGCTAAGGATTGAGCGCCCCTATCAATAGGTTAGCGCTATAACGGGGTAAAGCTGCCCTACTTCAGACGGTTGCCAATTCGTCAAGGCGGCAGACGGTGACCAACCCTTTACACGTCAAAAAGAGGCGCCCCAGCTCTGGAGAGCCGGCCGCCAGCGTTGGATTCTGAGCGCGTGGCACCTATTCCGTGACCTGGGAGCCGGGACCGTGGGAGCCCGTCCTGGGTGGACGCAAAAAGACGGCGCCCCGCCTGGCCGTGTTACCGGCAGACGGGGCGCCCAAACCGTGGGAGTAACTACAATGGTAAGTAGCCTGTCGGCAGCTCCGGGCCGAACCTGAGCGCCGCGTGTTCTTTTTCGGTATGCTGGAGGCGGTGACGTCTGCTCAGGGCGGGTAGGCTGTTTCTCAGGTGGGGGCGCGGACGGTGAAGCCTAGCGCCCCCACCGTCGAACGCCGCCGAGCAGGCAAAAAAGAACCGGCCACCCTGTAAGGGGCGGCCGGCACCACGGTACTAACTGGCGAAAACTCCAGCCTAGCACGCGCTCACGAAATCGTCACCTTACCGTGGCTCACCAGTCGTAGGGCAAAAAACACCGTCCCGAGACCGGACGTCACCACCCACGGGTTGGCGGCAATGAACACCGCGACAGGCGGAAAGAACGGTGCAAACGTCGTCACCGCCGCAACCCAAAAGGTTTTGGATTGCCAAATTGGTTTCGTCACCGGTGCCGCCGATACGTCCATGGTCGTCCCCTTTATGTAAAGTCTCCGAGGAAAACGAAATCAAGCAAGCTGTAGAGCCGGTCCGACCAACCCGCGAAAAATTCGAGCTGGGTTGGGTCCGCCGCCACCACCGCCGTGTAGTGGTGGGAGCTGGCGCGGACGAAACGGAACGCCAGCGCCTCGGGGTTCTCGCGGTTTATCGCTACCGTCGTCAGCGGCCCGGGGAGCCCGTCCGGGTGGAGCCCGAGCAAGAGCTGGAGACGCCCCAGCGCCGTCCCTGGACCGGTGAGCACGCCCTGGTCCAGTAGCACGGTAGCCACCAAATCTGATTCGACGTGGTCCAGCGCCATGCGGTCCCAGAAAAGCCGCTGGTATATTTGCGCGGCTTTGTCCGCGTCCAGCGCTTTGATTTGTTCCACCGTCGCGGGGCGCCCCTGATATTCCGTCAGGGCGGCAAGGGTAATACCAAAATTGGTCGGCCCACCCCGGTCATGCACCCGGTTGGAATAGCCGCCCTCGTGGTGCAGCAATACTTTAATAGCCGTTTCAAATTTGGTCATGCGCCGTTCCCCAGGTTGCGGACCTTTTGACCTAAGCCATTTAAGCAACGGTTGGTGTCCTCTAGTTTGCTCTGGAGCACGGCGATTGATTCGCCGTATTTGGTGGACGCGTCGGCGGTGCGCTGGAGCCCGTCCAGACGCACACCGATTTTCGCCAGCTCCACCACCACGGCAGTTAGCGTGGTGCCGGTTTTGTCGGTGTGCTCTTGCAGGTCCGCGCCGTTTTTGGCCGTCTGCTCGTCCTTACTCTTTATCCAATTTTGGATAAGGATTTTGGCCACGAGCCCAATAGTGACGCTACCACCGAGGGCGGACGCGCCGTGGGTGGCTAGGTCTGCTAACTCCATGGCCATGGGTGGGCTCCGGGCTATTTGGGGTATGCCCTATTTTGGCACACCCCGCGAGCGGGAGCAAATCACCGGCCCTTAAGGCGCTCCCACTCTTCTCGGAGCGCCGCGATTTCCAGCGCGTAGTTGGTCCGGAGCTGAGCCAGCTTGGCGTCTGATTCGGCGGTGACGGTCTTTATATCTTGCTGCAACCGGGTGACCTGGTCACCAATGGTAGACACCCACCACGTCTTAGCCTCGTGGTCCTTTTGGAACAGGTAGGCACAGACGTGGGCCAGGCGCCAATCTAGGTCCGGACCCTCGGGGTGGCACGTCTTTAAGTAAGTGGCCAGGCTGCGGAACGCTTTTTCCTGTTCGACCGATTCCCACTTAATCATGGTCAGGACGTGCTCTAGCATCATTTGGACTGGTCCAGTGTCGGCTGTCCAAGCGCGGCGGCCAGACGCCCGGGGACGGGGGGATTGGGCAGCCCTTGCTCCGCCCGTTTCTTTTGCGCCTCTTTCAGCACGTTTTGGAGTAGCGTTTGCATTATAGCGTGCTCGCCGGATAGCCCTCGAAACGCCGTATAGAGCGCCACCAGGTGCTCTTTTTTAGGCTTCATGCCGCTGGACCCTTCGGCGATTTGCACCGCCTCGGTGAGCCAGTCCCGCTTAAAGGGGATAAGGGTGTTACTTTCCACGGTACGCGCCCGGCTTGAATTTGGCGTTAAGGGACTGGAGCCAGCGCTGGTGATTCCCGTGGTAACTCTTTGGGTCCACGAGCGCCACCCGCGTGTCCGCCGCCAACGGAATCGCGTTGGAGTAGGAATTACTCTCCGCTTTTTCGCCAGCTACCTTGCTCACCATGCTCTAAAGTCTCCGTTAAAGGCTACAGCACGTTACATAAGCGAATACGTCCACCGCGCCGCTAGAGGCATTGCAGACCCAACCTTGAGCGGTGCCACCAGTGGTCAGCGGGGACGAGCCCCCGGCGTTGGTGCAATTCGCAGCGGTGGACGTCCCCACGCTGGTGGCGGGGTATCCCTGAGTCAAGTTAGCGGCGCCAGCAATTCGGCAGCCACCCGAAATAGCAATACCCGAGGTGGTGCAACCGATAGCGGCGGTGGAGCACCCGCTATTGACGTTTTGGCCAACCCGGGAGGTGCAAGCAAAAGGGGTATTGCCGCCGGTCCCCGCTAGAAATGCGCCGCCGCTGCTACCACTGGCCGCTTGAGAAATCGGGCCAATAATGCTGAGACCGCCAGCCCCCATGGACATTAGGTTGACCGTGTTGGTGACGGCGGCACCGATAGCGGTGGTCTGGGCAATCGCGCTACCAAACCTTAGATTCCCCGCCGCCGTTATTTCCAGGTAGGACCGGACTAAGTTTTGCGCGGTGGACGACAGGTACGGCGAGCCCCCAGACGTTCCCGCTTTAAGTCCGAAACCGATAACCGGCGAGCCGTCCGTCACCTTGGCGAAAAAAGTAGGCAACGCCTCGCCAGCGGTGGGCGTCCGCCCGAGTAGGTAGGTTTCCCCCAGAATGGCCGACGTAATGCCTACGGTGATCGGACCGCCTTTAACGTCAAGGAAAGACGCGGGGGCGGTGGACCCCATGCCGATACTACCGCCCGAGGGCGGAATCAGGCTCATGACGCTGGTGCCTGCCAGGATAGACAGGTTGGGGTTGGAGGCACCCGCGCCAATGTCAAAGGTCACCGTTTTATTGGTGGCGTTCCCCTGACCAATGATGACGGTGTCTTTAAGCCGGTCAGAGGACGCGGCGGAAAAGGCTACGCCCGCCGCGAGCCCCGTAGCGAGGGCCACCAACGTCCATTTTTTCAAACCCTTTTGCATAGAACCCCTTTCTTACTCGGTTATGTTTGCCAGTGTCACGGGCTTTTTACCGGCCGGCGCCGCTGAATCGTCAATTTCCGTGGTGCAGGTGTTAAACCAGGTGGTCATGACCCGTCCGTAGGTGCCACCAATCAAAAACTGGACGGCGGTGGTGTAGCCCACCATGCGCCAGTTATATAGCTCCACGGCGTTGGCGCTGATTTGGATACCCGTGGCCGCACCCGCCGTATACGACACACCCGGCGCCATGGTGATACGCCAGCCGGCTTTGGATAGGACAATGGTGGAGGCGGGCGTGGCGCTCGCCGTAATCAGGACGCGCTGGTTGGTGCCGTAGTTGGCGTCTGCCACCGCCTCCGCCAAGGTGGTGTGAGTAGAGCCGGGACCGCTACCCACCACAATGTCATAGGCGCGATTGATGTTAATAGCCGCGTCAAGCTGGTCTAGCTGGCGCTGAATGTTCCCGCCGGTAGCAAACTGGTGAGAGAACGTCAGCGGGTCCACGGCAAGCGTAGCGGTGGCTACTTTTGAAAGCTGCACCGTGGTCCCATTGATAGCCTGGACCAGCGTATTGGCTGCAATGCCGGTGCCCGTCACCACCTGCCCCGGTTGGATATCGGTGGTGGCCGCCAGACCCGTGACCTGGTCTGAGTTAAGTGTGATAGTACCCGTGGTGATAAGCACCACCGGGTTAGCGGTAAGACCGGCAGCGCCGGGCGTCAACACCTGGTCAAAATATTGTATCCACTGGTCCGTGTAATAAAAGAGCCAATTCATATACTCAAACGGCGGCGCCTGGCCGAACACCCAACCCGTTGCTTGCTGACCCACTGTCGGCGGTTGGATATATGTGGAGAGCCCTGATGGCACCCAATCCAAATGGTTCCCCGGTTTCGCCACCATGATTACACTCCCACGCTGTGGTAAATATTTCGGGCAAAGCCGCCGCCCACCGTTGGTTGGGCTATGCTGCTAAAGCCGCCACCAGGTGACGGCGTGCTGACGGACGAAAAGCGGAACGGACTGGTGGGGGTGGCCGCCGGGTAAAGCGAAATGAACCCGAGGCTGATTCCCGCACCGAGCGCGTTATGTATGATATTGGCAGCTACCGGCCATAGGTAAGCCTGCAACGGCGTGGTGTCCGGGAACTGTAGGTTAAACTCAGCGGGCGGCATTTCGTAGGCGAGTAGACCCACCGTCACTTGAAATAGTAGGCTTGCAATATTGACGATAGCCGCCACGGTGGTATCCGAATTGTTCTCGGCAATGGTGCCGAGAATGAAAATCAGATATTCAGCGTCGGTAAGCCCGTTGCGGGCGATACCCACCAGCTCGCCAATGCCGTCAAGCTGGGCACCGCTGGCGGGGAACGTGACGCCATCGAAAAACTGGCGCCCATGGTCCAGCGCGTAGATAGCGTCCTCTAGCTCTTGTGCCTCGTCCACCTGCGTGGCGAGAATGGCGCCGATAGCCGAAACCGCCAACGTTGACCCGTCATGGAGGGTCAGCGTATAGGTCAGGGCCACGTCTTCATATTGCTGCATAAACCGCTCAAGCGCGGCGCTGACGTGGTCATTAATCCTGGTGGCTAACACGCGGCGGCCCTCGCTTAAGTGTAGCTGACGATAATATTGAATGTCTGAAAATCAGCCACCTGTTCCGGGAGCAATTGGATATTGGTGTTGCCGGTGGGGTTGGGCGCCGTGCCGAAAGACAGCGTGTAAGTATTGATACCCGGCACGTTGTTAAAGGCACCAATCAGACCACCGGAGCCGAACCCGATAATGGTTCCGCCAATGAGGAACGCGTCCCCGATTGCCACCAATTCCTCTTGAATCGTAATGATAGAGGCGGGGTTGAAACTCGGCGCCGCTGCCGTGGTCAGGTCGGTGGTCAGCGTGACCACCATGTAGATAGTGACCTGTGCCGGCCGCGAGAATGAAATGGAGTGGGGATTGCCAAAGCTGTCCGTGATAATCACGGTGACGTTGCCGTAAGACTGAATGCCCGCCGGCTTGGCGTCAAAGATAGCCTGGGCTATAGCCGCGTCATCGGCTTGGCCGTTGTTATCGTTTACGATGATTTCAAACGATTTACCCGGCCGGCCAAAGGTGGTGGTAATCGTCAGGGTGGTGGTCAGTCCGTTAACGGTGGTGATAAGCGTTTGCGGCTGACTACCCGCCGAGCCGTTAAAGGCCACCTGAAATCCGGCGCCGAAACTGCCGATGACCGTGGCCAGGTAATACGGGGTCAGCTCATTGATACGGGACTGGACGGACGGGATAGTGGCGATAGTGACGCCGCCGCCCAGGCTGTTAGTCGCGCTCACCGGGAGGTGGGGGTGGTGCCCCACCGCGATATTGAATCCGAGGGTAAAGGACCCGGTGACGATAGTCGTTTCATAGCCCGGAAGTAGCCGGACCGCCGCCTGGACCCCGGACGCCGTAGTGTTATAGGCGATAGCCCCGGTGGTGTAGGCGCCGAAAGTCAGCGTGAACGTCCCAGACGGCGGCACGGCACTAAAGGTCACCACCTGAATGTTAGCCAACGCGTTCCAAAGAATCGCGGCGGTGGTCAGCGGCGCCCCGGACGGGCCGATAAAGGTCATGGTGAAAGAGCCGGCGGTGGGCACCGGAGCAAAAGACACCGTTTGGTCAGCGGCCAGTGAGACGTTTTCAAAGCCGATAGCCTGGACCACGTTGGTGACCTTGCCCACCTTTTCCGCGATAGCTTGCAGCGGCCCGTTAGCCGCCGCCGCGAGCAGCGTAGAACGCCGCGTCAGCGCTTGCTGGTCCGTCTCCACGAGGGCGCCGGTGATACAGTCCAGCGGGTTGGTCACCGACGTCCACCCGGCTTGCGGGGAGCCGATGACCGACAGGAACCCGGCCGGGACATAGTTCGGCCCGGTGACCGTCGCGGTGGCCGAACCGACGCCCTCGGCGGGCGCACCCACTGCCGACGTGGACGCGTTCAAATTGATGACCACGGTGCCGTTTTGGAGCGTATTGGTGGGCGCGGTAAAAAGCGCCTGCGGCTGTGCGGCGCTCACCGGTTGACCCGCCACCACCGTCCCGGACCCAAAGGTGACGGTGAGCAGCGCGGCGGCCAGCGAGCCGCCCACCACCACATCCGTATAGGGATAGAACCCGGTGAATTTGTCGTAAAGGGTATTGACCGCCGCTTGAATCGAGTTAAGCAGCGTCACCGGGTGGTTAAGTGTATTGGTCTGGACCACGGACAGCGTGGCGCCGCTTGGGTTGGCGACAATCGCCACGGTGGCGGGGGTGGCCCACCCCCAATTGATAAAGAACCCGCTGGCGAGTGTCGCGGCGCCGGTCACCACTACATACTCATAGCCGGCGATGACCCTGAGCGCCGCCTGGAGGGTGGCCGCGCTGGCGTTATAGGCCACCGCTGCGGCGTTGGTGCCATTGAGAGAAATCTGAAAGGTGCTACCTGTCGGGTCCGCGCTAAACGCCACCTTAGTGGCGTTCATGGTGACCACCGGCTGGGAGACGGCGCCCCAATTGATGACGAGCCCGGCCGCAATGCTGCCGGTCACCGTCACGGCGCCGTAGCCGGCGAGCGCCTGAATGGCTGTCTGGACCGCTGCGGCGCTGGCGTTAGAGGCCAGGGACGCGGTGAGCAAGCCGCCGATACCCAGCACAAAGGCGCCGGACGAGGGGGTGGTAGCCCAGGAAATCAAAGTGGTGGTAGCCGTGGCGTTCCACTGAATCGTGGGGGTGGTGAGCGCGTTCCCGGCCGGGTCTACGATTTGGAGCGTAAAGGCACCCTGTGACGGGGAGCCCCCGAAGAGGGAGACGAGCTGCACCGCGTTTACAGCGGGTAGAATCGTTACGTCCTCGTCCAGCGTAAACTGTAGCGAGGTGTTACCACTCACGGAAATAATGGCGCCAGCCAGAATCACCGTCCCGGGGGTGCCCTTGAGCACCAAGCCGGGCGTCCCTACGGTGCTCGTGGGCGCCGTGGCGGTGGCGCGGGCGGGGAGACGCCGAAGATTGTTCAGCGCCAGGATATTGTCCACCGAGGCGCCTTCGGCGCCGGACGGATATTGCGACGTGTAAACCGCCTCCGCAAGCTGCCACAGTAGCGCCTCCCGCTCAGAGAACACGCCCACGAGCTGGCCGAAAACCGCCTCGGGGAGCAGGTTGATATTGAAACCAAGGGCGCCTTGCAACGCTATTTGGGTCTCGTCTTTGATGACCGCTTGCTGCTTAACGACAAAGCCGGTGGTGGTGATACCGTATTGTGTTGCCACGTCTCTACCCCTTTAACGGTTCAATCAGTCCCGCGTAGTTGACAATTCCGGCTGTGGTCTGAGCTGTGAAAGACAGCCTTAAAGTCCGTGACGTAAATTCCGCCTTGAACCCATATTTTGTAAGCTGAGTAACACCGGGGACGTTCAAAATGGCATTGATAAAGATAGCGTCAATAGTAGCCTGGTTAGGCGTTTTTACCAACACCTGTTGAAAGTATGGAATGCCTATGGTGTTATCTAGGAACCACTCCCCAAGGAACGTGCTGAGCCGCTGGAGTATGTGCTGGAGTATCGCTGGCCCTTTATCGACTAGCACCAGGTCACCGTTGGCAATCAGGACGTCCCGGTAGGTGGGGGATAGCGGGTTAAGGTCCAGGGCTATATCGGTCACGGCTATACTCCCGTCAGTGTCGTTAGGGCGGTTTGAATCAGCGTAAGCTGGGTCAGCACGGGCGCAAACAGCGCGACGTTGGCCGGGTTGGGGGACGTCGGATTTCCCGGCGTGGTGGTGAGCTGGAGCGGAGCGGTGACCAGGGTGGTGACCAGGGTGGTGAGCTGAGCCGTGAGCTGACCGAGCAGCGTCATTAGCTCGGCCGGACCGTTGGTCATCTTAAAGCCGCCCTGAGCCCCCAACCAAAGCTGGGCCACGCCGTTATAGACCACCAGCGTGGTCGGATCAGCGCCGACAGGCGGCGGGACGGGCTGGCTCAGCGGGTAGAGCCCGGGGACAAAAACCGCGTCTGACAGGTCATGGTGGCGGACGTCCATGGGGTCCACGGCACCACCCGAAAGGCTCCATTTGTCCAGGCTCCGCTCACAGAAAAGCGCCACGCCCGTGTCCCCGATTTGGACCGGCAGCTTTATTCCGTAGAGCGTGCCGCGTGGCTGGACCACCAGACAGTTTTGGATAATCGGCAGCGGCACGGGCGCCGGCAGCGTTTTGTAGCGGCGGAGCAAGAGCGGTTGCAGGTCCACCTGGCCGGTAGGTCGCACCGCCACCACCAGCGCTGGCAGCCAGGTATGGGTTTCGAGCAGCGCCGCCTCTATCGCTTTCATGATGACGGTGGATAGCGTCGGCGTCTGCCCGTCCTCGGACAGGAGTGTGGGGGTATAATCGTTATCAAAGACGCCTTGGACCATGGTTGCTCTCTATGCTGGCGAGACCGGAACGCATTCGCATTTCGCGGTCCACTTGCTGCCGTGGGTGTCCCCGTCCAGCTTGACGGTTTTTAAGGTGCCGCCCATAGTTAGGAACCGGCTCACCACCGAAACAATAGCACCGGGCACGAGCCCCGGCCGGATCAGACTGGTAAATGTCAGCACGTTATCCCCGCCGCCACCTAGACCCAGGTTTGGAGCGCCAATCAGACCGGTTCCCGCCGTGACTAGAATCGGTGTTGGGTTGGTTGGCGTTCCGGGTGGGGCAATCTGCACAAAGAAACCATTCTGAACGGACCAGGTCAGATTTTGCGTCTTAAGCAGCTTGGTAAGAATATCGCTACATTTGCCGGCAAACACTACGCCGCTACTGTAGACCAGCGGGAGTAAACCGATAGTCGGCCCTTGCACTAAGCCCATGAGCAGAATCATTTGGGCCACCACCGTGGCTACGTTGGTGCCGGCAGGATAGGCGAGGTTACACACGCTATTGCGTAGCTCCCGCTCCCCCTCCGCACATTCAAAGGTGGTGATAATGTCTGGCCCTTTGCGCTCGTGCGAGACGCGCCGGATAGCCCCGTTGGTGAAAACCGGAATAGGCACCGAATAACCCACGGCCAGGCTTATGAGGTTGCCTTTAAAGTAGCGAGCCCGTGACAGGTCACTCAAATTGTAGAGCTGTATTTTTGCTTTATTCGCCAGCGGGTAAGGGGTCTTTTCAATATCAAAGACTGTCCGTAGGGAATTGAACGGCGGCAGCGGTGGACCCGGGGAGGCGCCGGCAATGGACACCACCCACGTCCGGTTCCAGTTGGCGGTGCCGGCGAGAATGCCCGCAAGGTAGCCCAGCCCCACGGTGTCCGGCGGAGGCAAGCCCACTTCCACCAGGTCCGGGACCGGGGTAATTCCTTGCGTCAATACGTCGAAACCGGCCAAGGTGCCTCGCTTTAAGTGACGGCTAGAGGGTCACTATACCAAAGGGAGTGGGTGGTGCCGAAACTGTAGCGCGTCGGCTGGTTTCCCTGACCCGGGCTCGTATCGTCAAACACGTAAAAGTCCCCCACCGGCACGCCCGCCAGACCTTTAAAGCGGCCCGTCAGGCTTTGCCCGAGCAGTAACGGCAGCGATGACAGGATAGGGACGCCAAGAGCGTCCGCAATGTCCAGGAGCCAGCGCTGCATACGGACGTTAAAGCGGAACGTCAGCAAATACTGAACGCCTGAGAGCCCAATGGTAAAGAAATACCAGGGCACGTCATTCCCCACCGGGATAGTCACCAGCTCCGTGCCGTCCGGCAGGTTCACATTTGGTCCGGCCATTACTCGCCCCCTCCAACTACAGCGCCACCAGCGATAAAGCCCGCCTTGACTATGGCGGCGCCCTCGCTGGCAGCGGTGGCTTGCTGAGCGCCTTTATTCGCAGCGCTGGCGGCCAGGTCTGCCACCGCGAATTGAGCAATGTTAACTGACGTCGGGAGCACGAGGGTAAGCTGCACCAGGTCCAGTGTCACCACCAGGGCGCCGCCCGATTTCGCGTCACGTGGAACGGATATTTTCTTTATCCACATATTTGGGTAAAGGTGCAGCGACGTAACGACGTTCAGCGGGAACCGCGCCGCCTGGTAGTTTAGTAGTGTTTGGTAAGACGTAGAGGACGGACTGAACAGCCCTGAAAAAAGCGGGAGCGCCGCAATGGCCGCCGCCTTGGCCCCGAGAACCCCGGGGTTATTCGCTTTCGCCGTTACCGCCGTGGTGGCCGCCGATTTCAAAAGACTGGTCACGCCGAACAGCGGCGCGTCACTTATCACCCCTTGGATTTTCAGAGAGAAAGGCTTGAGCACGATATGGTCTGAGACCGTTTGGCCGTTCTCTATTTCAAACTCGGTGGGGGTGCTATCCCTATCGTGGGTCTCCGAAATGGAACAGTCCATGGTGATTACCGGGACGGTTCCTTGCAGGAAGGTCACTTGC
>Ga0315284_10003261_pt1 | contig 23034 bp, 29 predicted proteins | sample YL17G09_16_MG_FD_203696 | JGI IMG/M metagenome (GOLD analysis project Ga0315284, IMG submission 203696) | Sediment microbial communities from Yellowstone Lake, YNP, Wyoming, USA - YL17G09_16 | ecosystem: Environmental > Aquatic > Freshwater > Lake > Sediment | place: USA: Wyoming | collected... | reverse complement strand
TCGGTCCTGCACCGACATTTGGTCCAATTGGTTTCGGTCCTGCACCGACATTTGGTCCAATTGGTTTCGGTCCTGCACCGACATTTGGTCCAATTGGTTTCGGTCCTGCACCGACATTTGGTCCAATTAGTTTCGGTCCTGCACCGACTGTGAACGTCAATTGGGGTACGCCACCAACTTGTTCATGTACGGTGACAATAAGTTGTCCAAGTGGTGGGCCTACGGCATTCCGTGCTGCGTCTGCGGCATTGAATGACGGTCTATCAAGTGATTTTGATCCCATTGAAGTTCAAATGGCTGATGTTGGCATACCTTCAGAAATTTTTGTGCGAGTGCCAGAGATTCCTGATATTCGAGTGTTGCATGATATTCCACAGATCATTCGAGTAGAAGCTCCAAAGATTCCAGACATTAAGATCATTGGACCTGACACTCCTTTGCCTACGGAGATCAGAATAGTTGCAGATAGCATTCCTTCATTTATTGAATTGGTGGCATACAGCCTACCTAAGTCAATCATATTAGACACTGCTAGTTTGCCACAGTCGATTAAATTGGAAGTACCGGATTCATTCCCGGCAATTAAGATTGATGCGAGCGGCATTCCTACTTCAATCCAAGTGGTTGGCATTCCAAGTTCTATTGAATTGATTGGCGCACCATCAGAAATTCGATTGGTACTACCTGATAAGCCAGAGATTGAATTGGTTTACAAAGGAGCGCCAATTGATGTCAAGATCAACTTAGACATCAGCAGACTAACCGGAGATGACGGCAACGCTCAATGCGTTGCTATTGTGCCTTGTGCGCAAAAATAAGATATTGAAAAACTATTGAGCGGAAAAACATGGAAGCAAATCGCAGCTTTGTTGGAAGTTAGTTTAAGTTCAATTTATATGAGCGGCACGCATAAGCAATGAGAATCAAAAAACATTCCAATGGCAATCAATATTTATTGACTACACAAAACAAGTGGGTCCGTAATTTCATTGTCAATAATGTTCCATACGTTGACATCAATAACACCATTGATGCTAAAGATCATTTTGCATTTCTTCAAAACGAAGTTCAAAATGGTTTTCAGAGAAATCAATGGATTGACTCAGAACAAACGCACCATCCTGATGTTGTGATTGTATCGGATGGTTACGGGTTCAAAGAGAAGCAAAAGATTCTTGGTCAATTACCAAAAAATATAACCATAATTGGCGTGAATGGTTCATTGGCAAAATGGGAAATTGCAAACAGAAACATTAACTATTATGTGGTTAACAATCCGTATGACGAGTGCATGAGGTACTTGCCAAGACGGGGAAAGGTTTTACCAAAGTGCATAGCATCACCTAGAGTCAACCATGAGTTTCTGAGAAACTACAGAGGGACCAAGATGAGGTACTATCCTGTAGGCGAACAGAGCTACACCACGCTTGGTGCGAAAGAAGTGCAATGGCAAGTGGACGATTATCGCAATCCAGTATGTGCGGCCATAGGATTGGCCTACCGATTCGGAGTGGAACGACTGATGTTGTTTTGCTGTGATGATTCGTTCAAGGATGAACGGCCAGGGGCAGTAAAGTTGGAAAACGGGCTGTGGATGTATCCACAGCACGAGGTTTCGCATGGTTTAATTGATGGCAATTTATACTGGCTGGGGAGCCAGAAATATCAAGAAGTCTTAACAGGCGATTGCTCAAGCGGACCAAACTACACAAATGCTACATATTTAGAAGAAGGTAAAATCTTATCCTTCTTCGGGGTTGGAAATAATGAACAAACGGATTGACGAAAAGGGTGATCCCTTCGGACCATTTAACTTCAGTGATTTTAAGAAGTGGATGGATAATCAGCAAGATGCTAAATCAAAACCAAACATGATTGGCTTACAAGTAGAGTCCAAGGTCGCATTTAAGCGACTTCTCTCTCGCATTGAAACTCAAGACGGCGAAATTGAAGAAGTGGCCAGAGACTTCAAGAAGAATGGCGGCACCATTGCAGATGCAAATGGACACAATGTTCTAATTGAAGTTGACAGTGGCTCTTTCATCATACATCGAATGTATGTCAAACGAGAAGATTAACGACCTTTTCTCAACATCGTTGTTTTGTGTGCAAGATGTGACACATTAACTGTAGGCATCTGTATTGTCGCAGGCACGAACTCAGGTTGTGCGCTTACCGGGACGTTTGAATATCCCCTGATTTTAAGACTTGCTCTGAAATCATCAAACGTCTCGGCAGATTCAATCCACGGCTCCCACAACATGCGGGAATCAAAAACAAGTTGTTCTAATTGAGTTTCCCAACCAACCGGCAACTGCAATGGTGCCAAATCATCGACTCGCACGGCCAATTGATGTCGTCCTTGAAATTTTGCGAGGATTCTGATGCCCCCCTTGTCTCTTCTACCAAGGTAAAAGTACAAATCAGTTGATTTTACTGCCATCTTTCTTCTCCTCGTGATATTTTGTTACTAGCTTGTATGATGGAGAAAGAAGTTCTTCCAACAGAATTTCCAAAATTATGCGAGTGTAAACGTCATCAGGCCCAAACTCTTTCGCAAAAGCCTGAAACGCATTCGCTCCCGCAATGGCTTCATTATGGTTTTTATTCATGCCAATACCTTTACCTCAGTACGCCAAAGTCAAAGACAACTATTGTATTGCTTACTTCGGCAATAACAAAGAACACATCGTTCAACTAAAGTTGCTCAGACCCTACATGGAGTCTGCTTTCCCTGGCGTCAAGGTTTACTTGGCGTGTCGAGAAGACTCAGCTTATTTACTCAAAGGTGAAGAGAGAATAATCACAAGAGAGGAATTAAAAGACAACAAGCATTTGTTTGGCTACGTTCGTGAATTGCTTTGTGACATGCAATCAAATCCAATAGAGGAATTCATGAATGAATCTGAAATCCCTTTTGGTCCAATTAGAGCCGACCAACCACTGAAAAACAAAAAGTGCGTTCTGCTTACAAATGCCATAGCTCCTGTAAAAACACTTACAGGCAATCAAATCAAACTGGCAATGTCTCATATTCAAAGCAAAGGATACCAGCCAGAAGTCAACGGAAGCACTGAAGATGCTGGTTGGGTCGTGGGGGTTGAAAACGAGCAATTCTATCAAGCTGCGGCTGCTGGCAGGGCCGTTACGTTGATTCCAACGGGATTTGGTGAGAATCTATTCAAGAAACTCTTCCCAAGCGGACAAATCCTTATGCTTCCTGCATAGCTAATGTGAAGTTAGGGAAATCACACAACTCTGATACACTCTTAGGAGAAAACATGAGCGTATTTAAGGTAGCTTTGAACAGCATTGCTCAGGGAAATATGGACCTGAACCCAGCAACAGCAACATCCATTTCGGCTTTGAATCATAGCCAATTGGGTACTGGAATGAGTCCTTCGATTCAGCGTACAATCTACGTTGCTGGACCAAATCACACAAATCGCAAGTTGAAGGACGGCGACCAGTTCACCGACTGCAACTACTGGAAGCGTTTTGCTTATCCTCAGTGCGCATTGGCCGACGCCTTCATTGAAGTCGTTACCGATGATGGCTCTGTATACAGCGACGTTTCGGACGAAAACACCTATGCTAAGGTTTACGACCTGTCCATCACTAACGGATCGACCTACACGGCTAACGTCGTGGACATCCTTGGAGACACAGGCGGCTTCGCAGTGTTCGTACAGATTGCTAACCAAGGCGGCACTGCTGTCAAGGTTCGTCTGAACGGCACAGCAAACGCAATCTTCGATCTTGGCGCTGGCGAAACCCAGGTCTTCAATCACGGTGATCTCTCGGTCACGAAGTTGGAGTTCGCAAATACTGTTTCTGGTGGCGCAACCACAGCAGTTCAAGTTCTTGTCTCGGTCAAGAGCGTTTGCAATAGCTAATTGATTCTTTGAATTTCAGGCCCCGGTAGGAATCTCCTACCGGGGTTTTTTTATTGACACACTCTATCATGGCATGGGACATCTTCGTAAACCAGCCGCCGTTTATAAGCCTAAGCCACTGAGCCTTAGAGACTTCTATGCCAAACGAAATCGAATCCTCATATGGCACGACAAAGGAGGATTGGGCGATGTTTTAATGCAACGAATGCTATTCGCCGACTTCAAAGCCATATGTCCAGAAGCCGATTTGATTTTTGCTTGTTTACCAGAATACATGGATGCCGCCAAAGACCATCCCTGTCTTAGTGAAGTAGTTGATTCCAGAACAGTGAACATCAACGACTACATCAATCATTACAACACCTGCGTCTCAATTGCAGATAGATATGAAAACCTAAATGCGCCAATGTGCCTAGAACACAGAGCGGATATATGGGCCAAATACTGTGGTGTCACGTTAAACAAACATGAAATGCAGTTTCGATTCAACCCAGCGTTTCTGGAATACTGTCGCAAGAAGTTAAGAGTTATTGCTCCAGACACGAACAAACCAACCGTGTTATTTGCGCCAGTCTCAAAAATGGCCGTGAAGACTTTAATGCCGTCTCAAATTGAGGCTGTCGTTGAGGCCACAAAAGATTGCAATTTGGTTGGACTACATAACAAAGAGATAGCAGACCTTACACGACTGGGCATCCCAGGGATATACGGGGCTACCATCAAAGAGTGGATGGCATACATAGCAGTGGCAGATTATGTCGTATCTGTTGATACTGCAACCTTCCATATGGCTGGAGGACTTAAAAAGCCGCTCGTGGGCATCTTCACCTTTGCAGATGGAAAGGCTTACGGGAAGCATTTTAACTTCGTATTAGTTCAAAAACACCGTGACAATGGCAATTGGGATTGCGGGCCGTGCTTCAAATTCGGTGATTGTCCAAAGTGTAATAAAGCTCAAAAACCCTGCTTGACCGAGCTAAGTCGAGAGGAATTACAGACGGGGATCAGAACAATGTTTGAACGATGGCCATATGGAAAAAATCGCATATCACTAGCTTAATTTGGAAAAAAAATAGCAGGGAAGGTAAATAGGATATGCCGCAACTAATTAAGCCAGGATCGGTCAAAATATTGACCAAAGATGGTGAAATCCAGGTATCAATTGCCTTGGAGCTAACCATAAACTTAAACACCGATGGTGTTAAGGTTTCTGCACAGTCGGTGGAACAGAAAATAGAAAAGAAAAAGGAATCGCCTAAAGATAGTGAGTTTATGATTCCTGACTTTGGGTCTTCACCTAAAATTGATTTTGGAAAACGGGAGTAAATTATGCCAATCGGTTTTGATTGTGGAACATTTAATTTGGTCTGCTGCCACAGGGACAGCAAGGGAGATTTTGTATACAAGAGAGAAGTCAATGCTTTCTTGGAACTCCCGTTAGACAATCGTTTCGTATTCAACATGATGAAGACGGCAGGCGTCCCGTTGATTGAACGAGACAAGGTGGCCTACGCATTGGGCGAGGCGGCTTGCAATATGACTTACACAATGAGCCAGCTTGAACTGAAGCGGCCCATGATTCACGGATGCGTTAATCCAAAAGAAAAAGACGCATTCCAGATTATGTCGATCATGATGCACTCATTGATTGACGGCCTTACAAAAGACGGCGAAGTGTTGTACTACTGCGTACCAGCCAACGCCATCAATGAAGATACAGACGCCGATTATCACCAGAGAATCCTTGAAGCCATCTTCAAGGCATACAAGGATGAGACGGGTCGCAAGGTGGATGCACACCCAATCAATGAAGCCCTAGCCCTGGTCTATGCAGAACTTGGCAAGAAGGCTTTCACTGGTATTGGCGTGAGCTTTGGTGCTGGCATGGTTAACCTATGCTATGCGATGTATGGCAATCCTGTTTTCGCTTTTTCGATTGTCAACTCAGGAGATTGGATCGACCGTCAGGCTGCTAAGGCCACGGGCGAGTCGATTTCTTTCATCAATAGAGAAAAGACGAAGATTGACTTGACTAAGGCTCCTGCCTCGTTGGTGGAACGAGCCATTCATACTCAATACAGGCTGATGATAGAACATACCGTACAGGGTATCAAGAAGGGTTTTGCAGACATTACCAAATCGGTTCGTGCCGACGCTCCGGTTGACGTGGTAATTGCTGGTGGAACCTCTTCTCCTTATGGTTTTGCTACCATCTTTAAGGAAACGATTCAGCAGGCTGATTTGCCTATTCAAATCGGCGAGATCATTAAGCCAAGTGATCCGTTATACAGTGTTGCTCGTGGCTGTCTGCTGGCAGCGGAAGCAGCAAAGTAAATTAGAAAAAGGATGAGAACCAATGAACGAAGTTACAACAGAGAACACAGATCGCTTTTACAAGCCACTCGGAGAAATGTCGGGTAGCGAGCGAAGAGAACACGAAGAGAAGACAAACACCATCTTCGAGAAGCCTAAAGAGTACACGATGCTGGAGTACGCTCCAGAACCTCTTCACATGAACGAGTCTAAGGTCAAACACCTGAAATTCACAATTGGGAACAAGTATCCCGTCATTGAAAAGAGACATGAATACTCAGGGTACAAGGCCAACTATGGCTTTAAGACCATCAATGACAAAGAAGAAACTGTTTGGGTCGATGAAAAGTATTTCATCCCAGCCAATATCAATCTGATGCACGAAGCCGCCGCAGAGGATGGCATTATTGACCTGTGTGATATTCCGTATGATATTCGCAAGATGGCTTTTGAAAAGAACGTGAAGCCGCTTGAGGTTTTGGAAGATGGCTTGAAGGAGAACTTAACTATTTCAGGACTTGCCGAATCAGAATACGATGGGACAGCTTATCAAGAAGCTCGCAGCACTGGTTTCAGCCACAATAACCTGTGGACCTGCCGCAAGAAGAAGCGACAGATTTTTGAACACAAGAGCGACATCAGTGAAGGCGTTGTAAAGGACACCGGAAACGATTTGATGAATAACGCTACTAAGTGTATGGCGGCTATTGACAAGGTTTTCGGGGCCAACAAGATTGCAGACCCAGATGGAATTATCAAAGCAATTCGCTTGAATGTTTCTCATCTATGTTTGCAGTGGGAAAACGATGTCCTTTGCGTCAATGGTGCGCAGACCAAAATCACATACAGTGAAGTTCAGGCTGCATACAGTGGCTTGAAAGGTCTGGTTTCTGCTAAGATTGCAGAGAGGACCGTAGGAAAGCTGGTCGCAAGCCAGTTGAAGAAAGTGTTCTAAGAAGATGCAACCCTATCCCGCATCCAATTTGGGTGCGGGATTTACAGAAAGAGAAAGGCTAGAAATGAAAAAGAATCAGAAGAGTGTTAGCGACCTTGGAGCCGCAGCATACTTGTTGATGCACGACATCAAGGTTATTGGTCGTCGAGGCAAGGATATTTACTTCTTGCTCACTGAAGACCATACGTCTGAGAAATTTGACCAATTAACCCTTGATTACTTATCAAGTGAGTTTCACCGATTTGATGCCTGCATCATGTCGCTGAAGAAGATCGGCGAATACAACTTCGAGACGAGGAATCACCGATTCGTAACGGATTTGGGCGCTGCCGCTTACATTCTCATGCACAAGTACAAGGTTGTCGGGAAGAAAGGCAAAGCAATCTACTTTGAAGTAGAAGATGAGATTTCGGACAAATTCGATGAAATCGCCCTGGATTACATTTCCAGCGACTATCACCGATTCGATTCTTGCCTAATGTCCCTAAAAAAGATTGGTGAATACGTTAGCGATCATAACTAATCTCAGCAGAGATATATAAAGCAAGGAGAAATCATGCTGGGATTCAAAGAATATCGCAATAGGCTTACAGAAGCCACACCTGACGTTGAAACTGGAGTTCAGCCTGAATACGTGTTAAAACACGAGAGGGCTGCAAATATCCAAAAACAAGTCAATCAAATCGTTGATGCTTGGGTTTCTGACTTAAAGCGGACCCTTATGAACCCGATGACGCCACTTGCGCAACGTCGGGGTGTATGGGACCGTTTTAAGAACACTATGTCCAATATGTGGCACGGTCGTTACAACCAAACCAACCCATATTTCTGGCAAAACAAGCTCGGCGACGACCTGGGTGCTACTCAGGAATCTTTCAATCCCAACAGTCTCTCTTTAGCCGATTATAAGTCTCTTCGAGACATCTGCGAATCACTAGAAGAACAACTCAACGAAGATGTTCCTGCTGGTGCCGAGAATCTACGTTTGGTGCGCATGATCGACACAAAGGCGCAAGAACTCAAGCAAAAGCTCATGTCTATTGTGGGTGGTGCAGAGGACAGTTCTCCTATGTCTGCTGCTGCTTCAATGGGAACACCTGAAGTGCCTGCTGCTTCAATGGGAACACCAGAAGAACCTGCATCAGCGGCTCCTCAAGAGGAAGAACAGGATTCTAAAGTCCCAGGTGGATTTTTGGATTTAGTCAAGGTTGTAGAAGGTTGGGCAAAATCCAAAAAAATGGATATAAAAACAGCCCAGGATTTAATCGACAGACTCAAAAGCAAAAAAAATTCAATCAGACAAAAAGCCGCTGATGATTGGGAACGCTTTGAAAAAGCTCCTGTTTCTGGACCTTCGGCGTCTCCAGATGCAGCTTCTCCAGATGCAGCTTCCCCAGATGCAGCTTCCCCAGCCGATTCCGAGCATGGAATGTTTTTTACTCCACCTACCACTGGAAAGAAGTGGAGTGAACTTACTCCTGATGAAATGAAGAGATGGAACAGATATGGTGGTGGACAAGCACATCAGGGTTCGTCAAAAATTGATGGCTGCTTAGATAAAGATCACGGAATAAAAAATATGCCTTGGATTTTGCGAATTGGTGATCCACGAAGAGAAATCCTAGACGCTCAAGAAAATAAAAAGTTGCCAATTAGCAAAAATTGCGCAGGGGCAAAAAGCGGATCGCATTGGCATAGAGAGATGCACAAATCAGATCGCTGGGAACACCATGAGTCTCCAATAAAAAGCGTGTCAGAACTTCTTGCTAGAGTAGAAAAAGCGAAAGCTGCCACGGAACAAGCTCGTAGAAGGATGCCTCGTTCAACGGCCCCTTCGGACGTTGATGCGGCTCGTGACGCAGCTATGGCAGGCGGTGAGACTGAAGCACCAAAGACTGCACCTATGGTCGATCCAGCCCCTACAATGCCAACCCCTGAGCCAGCCAAGCCTTCTTTGAGGGACCGTAACGGTGCTTTGCTTCTCGCCAAGCCTTCTTTGAGGGGCCGTGTGGGAAGTATTGGCGATGAAGTGCCTGAAGTGAAGAAGTTCACTGGAGATGGTTCTGGATTGAGCGAGCCTATGCACAAGGGCGACGACACGCCTACAGATGCACCGCCTGATCCAAAGACCAGAGTTGCGGGCATGGATGGTGCTGAGGCCATTCCTAATCCGACGCCAGAAGAAAAGCCTGTCAGACAAAAGGGACTGAAGGGCCGTATTAAAACATTGTCGGGTGAAAAGACAAGACTGAGGGACCGTATTGAAGTGTTGTCGAATGGAAAGACAAAAGAAGCATTACTAGAAAAATTAGATAAAATAAAGGATCGAGCAGACCTTGCTGCACTCGAAAACGATTTGGTCGAAGCCGAGAATGTTCACACATCCTATAAAAAACATGCCAATGTTGAATTCGAGTGGACTGTAACAGATTTGAAGAACTTCTATAAGCAGCGTCTTCATGAACGCAAAGGCGTGCCACAGCCTTTAGTAGAACAAAAGAAGATTGAAATGCTTTCGTTCACAGAGAGAACGCAGTATTTCAAAGAACAACTTCAAAAAAGGCGATAGATGAAAAGTGCATTTGCAGCTTTTTTGCTAATGACAGTATTGGCAACGACGACATCCACAATCCATCCGACTGTAGCCGCTCAGTTCGTTTATGAAGGTGAGTGGATTACGACCAATAGAAAACTCGACGGCATTATGACTGCCGAAGTTACAGACCTGGGAGGCGACAAATGGAAAGGTCGCTTCTATGGAATCTGGATGGGCGTTAAATTCGACTACGAAGTGAAGTTTATCGGTCCTCCCGATAAACTAACAGGCACCGCCAAAATTGACGGTGCCGATTATGAATGGAAGGGCGAAATGAGTAAATAATCCCCTGGTATATTCAAGGGAACCTTTGATGGCAGTCGTTACATTGGCAGCTTCAATCTGAAGTCCAAAAAGTAATCAATTGCCGTGTCTGGCTTGAACCCAGCGGACTGTGCCACTTTCAGATCGCATAATGACACTGTGAGTTGTGGGACCACGAGAGTTAACAGAAACTCCCTTCAATAGACTGCCATCGGTAATGCCGGTGGCAGCAAAACAACAGTGACTTCTCACCAAGTCATCATGGGAGAAGGTGTCTCCCTTTAGACCCACATCTTTGTCCCAAACTTGGGCCAAGAAGAATCCTCTCAAACACTTGACCGCAGCCGCTGTAACAACAGCTTCAGGTGCGCCACCTACACCAAACTGCATATCAATATTTCCACCATCGGCAGCAGCGATTGCACCAGAGATGTCGCAGTCCTGGATCAGTTTAATTCTGACTCCTAGTTCTCTCATTTGGGCAATGTATTCTTCATGACGTGGACGATTAAGAATGCAAACCATCAATTTGTCCACAGGCTTATTCAAGACTTCAGCAACTTGTTTGCACAATACAGGCAATGGCGTGCTAAGACAAAGATTGGTTCTACGGGCTACATCGCCACTGACAGCCAGTTTAAGCATGTAATGCTCATCTGTGTCATACATGGCTCCTTTATCGGCCATAGCAATGACACTCATGGCTTCTGGTCCTGACGTTACTGTGGGCGTTGTTCCGTCAATAGGGTCGAGCGCAATGTCTACTTCCTTGGTGTTTTGATCCCACATAATGATTTCGCCGTCTTCATTGTGGTGCCAGCCACGTCCGACTAGATCGCCTTTGAACAGACCATAGCTTTGGTCCTTTTTGCCTTCTCCAATCTGGACTGTCCCTGCAACATCCATGCGATCAAGTCTGTCACGCATGGCGTTAGTAGCGGCCAAATCAGCTTCGAGTTTCTTACCACTGCCCACCCAGGCTGCGGCAGCGATTGCAGCAGCTTCAGTTACACGGATCAAATCCATATTGTTACGCATTATTGTTTCCTCAACATTTTTCCTTGGGCTTCCTTAGCTTGTCGTGCCAGGGATGCCATCATTTCAGGGTCTACAAAAAGGGAAGCATTAGGATCAACAGGCACAATATTCTGTTGACGCTCAACAGGTGCCTTTTTAATCTCTTGCATGATTTCTTCATACTTAGGGTCATCTTGTTGAATCACTTGTTCTTCAAGAACGCCTATGATGTGTGTCCAAGTATAGTAATTGCGGCATCCTGTCATGTGGTGCTTGGCGAAGATGCCATCTTCATCCAAAGACTCAATAATTGCCGTAAAGAAGTCGGAGAATTGCTGGTCCTGGAAGTCCGTCTTGGCAACGGTAGAAGTGAGTATGGTGCATACCTTACCCACGAATGCTTCCTGGAGTTTTTTGACTGTAAGTGCTTTCATAACTTAACCGAGTAAATCCTTGACATAACTTGCATGAGTTCCATGAGGCCAAGAATAGTCTAGTGGCCGCTGGTTTTTTTGGATATAGTGATGGAGAACTGCTGCCCCTAATTTGACCAACATTTCGTTCCAATCATTATATCCTGGCGGTGGGATCACGAATTTTAGTTTTTCATTTCCCTTGACAGTTTCCACCGAAGAAATCATAGAAGTCATCTTCGTGGTGCCTTGCTTACCGGCCTTGTCCCGGTCCAGACACAATACAATTTTGTAATCTGTGAGCATTAGAGCTTGCTTTTCACTCATGTTTTTTCCACCACAAGCGGCGGCATTCAGATCGCAGAGAGACAAGCTGATTGCATTGAATTCGCCTTCACAAAGATAGACAGTGGCACCGGCACTCGGCCAAGAGCCTGCCATGAATACAACGTCTTCTTTGCCCACGCCAACCTCTTTAGGTGGACCGAGATACTTGCATTTAGACTTTCCAATATGCCGACCATTCCAATACACGAGCTTTTTGCTACGGTCGTAATAGGGAATGATTATTCTGGCTTTGTATCTGTCTTCTGTGCAGATATACAGCCCATCAATTGGGAGATGCCGGTTTGTAAGGTATTCTTCTGCCTTCTTTCGCCACCAGTTATTGGTGCCAAGGGCAGAGATCAGTTCGCATCCCAATGGCAATTGCAAGTCTGGCTTGGGAACTATTGGTTCCTGTTCGACCGGATCGGCGAACATATCCTCAAGTTGCTTCTCCAAGTCTCGAATGCTGGTTCGGCCATCCAGCGTTGTCAGTGCGTCTTCTCTGTCGCAACTGTCAACAATCTGAACCAGCTTTATCAAACTGCCTTTCTGGTCGGTCTTAAAGCAGTGGTAAACGCCTCCTTTTCGCTTCTTCTTTCCGCCTGTGGGCGAACACCAAAGGTGGAAATCATCGTCGCCTTTGTCGAATATGCTGTTGATGCGTACTTCTTTACCTTTGACGAGAATATTATCCTCGCCAAAGCGGGCCTTTGCCCATTTCACGAATTTATTGAAGTCAACAGCCATATTTCCCTCTAGTTCGACTGACCATATACTTTACAATGTACTTAATACTTACCCTTTGGTGGAGTCATTATGAGCCAAGACCATTTAATTTGTGAACACATCAGCGTTTCAAGAAAACAAACCTGGAATGAATGCCAAGCTAAATACAAATTCCGTTACCACCTGAAGGTTCCGGTCGAAGGTCCGGTGCAACCGTATTTCGTGTACGGGAAACTGGTTCATAAGATAGCCGAAGTATACGTCCAAGAACAAGGCCAACGTGCAATTGAAGATATTGCCCACGACTGCCTGCACGGGATTATCGAAGTCGAGAAGGGGCAAGGCCCGCCAGTTCTGGAAGCGAGCTACAAAAAGAAGTTACCAGAACACGTTCGGAATCTCAAGCAGTTAAGTGACCGCATTGGATTTGACGGACATCTGGAGTGGCAGTTCCACTACGATCTCCAGCCGCCAGACCAGCATTTCATCACGGGGTTTATCGACCGCTTGATTATCCGGGGCGACAAATATTTCATTTTGGATTACAAGACGACGAAGAAGGGATTCTACCGGAAGAACGCAAATACGATCCGCAACGATATTCAGCTTCGCTGTTACGCACGGGTCGTTCAAAAAGAATTCGGGGCAAAAGCCGAGAATATTCGGGCTGCGTTATATTACCTGGAAGGCGGGGATTTGATCGCCACCAAGTTCAGCGAGGAATCGCTGATTTCTGCGGAGCAGGAATTGCATGACGCTTACAAAGAAATTGTAAATACTAAAGCAGATGATGTTTACGGTCGTGTGAATGACCAGTGCCGACGATGTGATTATCGTAAAATCTGCCCGTTTTACAGCTTAACCTAAATGGTTCATCAAGTCCTTTAAGTATTTGAAGAATTGAACATCTGGTTTGCTGCTGTAAACTGTTCTTTGATATTCTGCGCCATAAGGTGGCGGGCCACCTTCTGGCAGATTGTGCAGAATAATGTACATAGGCGTATTGACACTCATGCTGATGTGACCTATGCCGCTTGCACATCCAACGAAGAATTTGCATGTGGTCAATGTTTCGATGATGTAAGGTAATGGCTTCATGTGTCCTAAATCTACCGACGTAAACCCACGGGAAGTGAGATAGTTCAGGAATTCGGTTATTTCTTTATCAGATGGATTTTTATCCCAGAATGACGAAAAGCCATCAAATTGGTATGCCACAACTTTGCTATTTGTATCTCTCCAGGTCTTTTTTGTTGGAAGATATTTTGTTGAAAAAGCCTCATGGTAATTCATTGGCAATATTGACCGACCCTTCTCATAAATGAGTTGGCCAGTTGTATCAAAATAACTAGCCAATTCGTAAAGATGTCCTGAGTCGGCGTCGCCATCAATGAAAACTGGACGCCCTTTTTCTTGTGATTTTCTGAGAAGATAAGAAATAGAAGCCCACCGATCTCCAAGTCCAAATCGGATATAGTAATGTTTTTTTTCAACTTTCAACATTAACGTCCACCCGGAAGCAAAATATATTCTGGCGTGTATGTGCCTTGTGTACCACTGCGGTCTTTGACAGGAATCTGGCGTGCTGCTGTGCCGCCCGGCTTCTGGCTCAACAAGAACTCATATCCACTTTGCTTGTTCCAATATCCGTGAATGGCAGATAAAGGAGTAAAGAATCCTTTGCCACTACCATCACGATATTGGGTTCCCCAGCAAGTCGCAATATAGTATCCGTCATCATCCATCAGCCCACCACCAGAACGTCCTGGGCGTGGGCTATTTTGATTCGTAACCAAATCCCCGCCGCCAAGTCCAAACATTTCGATGTCATAATGAGCAACTTCATTGCCACCATCACATCCCAATGAGTGAGCATGGCGACCAGCCTTGTACTCGTAGTTCACAGGAGCAATGGGGAAATACTCAGGTTGCCAATCTGGAGTAAAAGTCACAAGTGATGTGTCCTGACCGCTGATATAGCTATAGAATGTTACATTGGCATTGTAACTCTTGGGAGCATCCAGCTTCTTTTCGTTATGATACCAAGTGATGATTTTGCAAGTCATATTTCGACGCTTGCCTTCTTCTGCGGACATAGTTCCTTGACTCCACATATGCCCGCAAGATGCAACGTAAGCGAGATTTTTAGCTGCATCGTAATAAACAATGGTTCCAGAACCAGACCCGCCGCCCACGCTGATTTTGACAGATGCAGCGAGAAACTTACGGAACTCTGGACCACGTTGCTCGACTGGAGCCATGCCTGCAAAACCAGTAGGCCGACGCTCCATAATCGGCATATTGTCTAGTGCATCGTATGAATACACAGAGGGTGTTTCACCGCTGACAAATGGGGCCAGGAAACTAACCAACAAGACAAAAATACAAGATAATTTGAACATTGCTACTCCTTAGCATGAAGACTACTACCATCTATATATTTGTGAGGAACAAAGAATGGCAACATTGACTATTTCGCATTACATCTATTTGAACCGAGAGCAGCGCTATAAGCTGCATTCTGGCGAATCTCTTGAAGTTACGGGCGTGAGTATACCTGTATGGTTCCATCGTGGAACCACTTCCGAGCCTGCTAAAGAGATGTTCTGTAAGTACAAATTGACGAACGAAGCGATCAACAAGGCAATTATGCCTATGGAAGAAGGCTACAACATCAATCTACCGCAGAAATTGGAGCTTGGTGGCGACAATGTGCCTGAAGAAGTGCAAGATGTTGTAGCCGTTCAGCTAGGCACATCCGAAAGACTATTGGACGTGAAAGACGGTGGTTCTGAATGGCTGGAGTTCAGGCAATACAATAAAGTTCAACAAGGCATTCACAAATTCAATGTGGTGCATTTTGTTGAAATTAAACCTGACGAGTTGCTTCAAGACACCATGAGTAGTTAAGTTGGCACATCTCTGAGAGCGAGAGCCATACGCATGTTGATGGCATCGCCGTTTGTGAGTGTGATGCTATTTGACAGTGGGTTGCTGGCCAATAGGATGCCGGACCCATCTACGCTAGTTGCCATGAACAAATTGGATACTGGACCCCAGCCAGATCCTGTTGCACTAAAGGTGACGATCTGGCTGGTGGCTCGGTAAACGCCACTTACAATGTCAATTGTAAATTGATTTGACGAACTTACAGCCTGCCGCAAATATCCATTGCCAGATGGTTCATCAATGATATCCGTCATGAGATCATCAACGGTGATCGCCCCTCGATTGTCGAGTCCAAAGTAATAGTTTGCTGGCGGGTATGTTCCTGGGCTGCTGTCAAATGCGCAGGTCAACATAAACATCTCTCCACCAATATGCAAAGTGTTGAGTAGATTTTTCTCTTCCCAAATCACCTTGCCATCTCGGATGTGTTGGATTTCGAGAATCTTAACTAAGCCATGCCAATCTTTTTTCATTTTGCACCTAACTTTATTGGGGTTTTTTCGCCAGTCTTTGAAGAAAATAAAATCTTGTTGATCGTAAACTTTTCATCTACAAAAGCGTCATTACCAATGTATTGTTTGCCTTGACCTTTTCTCATGTAGCAAATTGTAACGTGAGGCACATAAACAGGATAGCTCTCAGTAGCTTCTAAACTTCTTCGCATCTTACAGTTTAGCCTGTGTAACTCTTCGCATTCCACGTTTACGATTAGCACATCGAATTTATCGCTTTTCGTAAACATATCAATCTTGCCTAACTTGCACTCAAACTCTTTTTCTTTGATAAACAAATCAGACACTTCTTTTAAGATGTCTGTGTGAATGCCATAGATCAAAGTAATATGAGGGTCATCTTCTCGACCAAAGCTGGGGTCTTTAGTATCAAGAAACACCGATTCATTAGGTACATGATCCCACCCCCAAGAAATTACATTGTCTGTAACTTCTTCTGGCGGCTCGACCAATAATGAAGAGTAGTCGTATTTATTTCTACGCCCCTCGTTAACCAAGAACTGTTTGAAGCTCATTGCCGTCATCTTTCTCGTCATCTTGTGTACGGCGGCGTTGTTGAATGTTTTCAATCTTGGCTTTCTCTTTGGCGATTTCCTCGTCAATAGCCTGAATTGCTCGGAATGGGTCATACGAATACGCATTGCCTTGGCCCTGTGCCAATTCACGACGTTCCGAGTTAACCTCACGACGATCCCGTTTCTTCTCAACAGTCTCCAGCTTTCCTAGAGCGGCCCGTATGTGATAACGTACTTCTGACAAAGCATGGTCTTGCGGTACTTGCGCTAACGCTTTCTGCAAAGCAGCCCTTGTCTCGTTTGTGTTGTTTTTCATTTACTCATCCTCTCGATCCAGCGCATTGGGGCTTCTTCCCCGATGACTTGATATTCTTTTACATCTCCCTCATGGAGATATTCTTTAAGGTATTTTTCTTCAACCCGGACTTTCCATACATCGGAGTCTCCAGGCAAAGGACTTGTCGCTAAGGTGATGTGGCTCGGCAAAACCGCTTCAATTCCAAGTGACAAATCTCTTTTTGCAATTTCAAAATATCGACGTTCGGATATTGGCCTTGTCATATACAAAGTCAATATCTTGTTGTATTTAGGGTTGGTTCTTAGCTTTGCCAGCAAATCTTGCATATCAACTTTAAGACTTGCGGGCATTTCCTCTTCTGTAAGCAATTTCGCCTTAAATCCCGTTGACGTGTGTTCGTACAAGAAAACTGCATGGAACGCTTCGCCTACGGTGATTTTGGCTTCCGATGACACCCATCCCACTTCTGGGCAGATGGCCTCTATGACAATTTTATGATTATGCCATGTAGGGATTTTGGATATTGCCAAATTTATATTGTGTGACATCTGGTCAAAGATAGCCGTTGATTCGGACAAAGAAGATTTGGCGACTGCATCGGCTTCTTCTGGACCAAATTCTTTTCCATACAACTTGGTCTGATATTGAAACATTGCTGTTTCGATTTTGTCAGACAAGGCACGATCTGCGTTGTGATAATCCACCCAACGACGGAATGTCATATGGGCATGATTTACTCTTTTTGGATCGCCTGTGCGTATTGCCATCTTGAACTCATCAGATAACGGGTACGCCAGTTCTGATAGTGTTCTGGCGACCTCTTTGATATTGACGATGTTTTTGCGGGCTTCAATAAGCTGTTTGTCTGGTTTGAGCATAAGGCTCGCCATATCAGCTTGCAGCTTTTCCTTGTATTCGTCCATGACGACAAGGATGCTGCTTGGTCGAGCTTTATTTTCGAGGTATTTCATGAACGACATTTACTTTCGCCTCTTTCGATTACAGGCGATGTATCTATTTCGACATTCTGTCGAACACATACGCTGTGTTTTATATATTCTGTGAAATTCAATGCCGCATTGTTCACATGCAAACTTCGGTCTGGTGCTAACAAATAATTGCTTGAGGTCAATTCCAAGAGATTCGAGATAAACACGGTCAGCGAAAATAATGTCAGCTTCGGGATGATCTACACAAAATCGCTCGTATTTTTTTTGCCACTTAGCTCGCATCCACCCTTTAACCTCAACATGCTTTTTTATCTCGATCAGCCAAAAATCAGGCGTATAAGCAGAGCCATCAGAGAGAATATAAGTTTTGGATTCATACTCCCAGGCAACTCCCTGTTTGTCGAGCCAAGAAGCATATGCAGTCTCCCAACTACTTCTCATAGCGACCCAATTGCCATCAGGTTGTTGATGCCATATCCTTTTGCCATGCACCCGTTTTTTACCGTAATTCGGATGTCTAATTCCCTTTTTACTTTCACTTAGTTTTCGCCGATGCTCCTCGCTTTTTTTCTTTCCTTTATTTGCCGCAGAAATCTTGGCAGCTACTTCCGGTGAGCAAGATTTACCCTTCATAGCCTGACTTGGCGGGCGAGATTGTAAACCAAATTTTTTCATGTGGCGAAAAATTGTTCCAACGCTAGTTCCATATTTTTCAGCTAATTGACTCATCGACAAACCTGACTGATATTCTTGCTCTAGTTGATCTTTGGTAATGTCCATAATAACCTCCAGTGTATGTAGTCATTACCATCCGAATTCACGCAAAAGTCTATCGTTCCGACGCTCGATATTGAAAATAACACCGGGCATAACAGTATCTTTGTCGGGCGATAAAAGGTCTATTTCATCGTCCATGAGGAAATCTTCTGGTCTTCCTTCCATCAATTCACGTTTGATTTCTTCGTATACCTGAGCTTTTAGCGTGGCCGTTACTTCTTTCGGAATCTCTGCACCCATAGGTATGTCTCGCAACATGGAATCACGAACATAAAGGGCCATACACATAGACATAATAGCGTCGTCGTGCTTGCCTTTCTGAGCTTCAGCCTTGCGAGTGACAGGGTTGTACTCAAAAGTCTGGAGTTCCATAACGAATCGCATACTGTTAATACGAACAGTTTGGTTCAATAGCCGATTTTGGAGAGATTCCAAATATAGAGATCGGTTTACTTGACCAATTTTGATGCCCGGTTTTACGTTGGCCGATTTAAGGCTTTCGTAATAAAGGCTCTCGTAAAACAAGGTGAATTGAAGGTTGCTTAGAACAGCCCCACCTGGACCCATGTTTTCGACAACAATCAGAGCATTGTTGTAATAAATGCCCACTTCATTAAGCACCTGAGCGAATTCGTGAGGCACAATGATATTGGAGTAAAACTCGGCCACTTGTTCCAAAGTTGCTGTGTCAATTACCTGAAAACAGCAATTGTCATTGTTGTTGCCCTGGCCTTCGGCAGCGTCAGCGCCAATGATGTATTCGTGGCCATCAATTGGCTCTTTCCAGACCCACATAGCACCCTTGTTGTGGTCTTCGCTTTCCAATACAGCAATACGGCCTGACTTGTTGACCCATTTCGGGAACAACTTGCGGCTAGGGTAATTGTTTCTGGTTTGCTCTGTGAGTTGCGTGATGACCTTAGCGGAGAAGTAAGTATCACCGGAGCCAAGGAACTCACGCAACACTTCCTGCAAGAAGCCCTTCTCGCCGAGTTGTGCCTTTTGTTCTTTAACCCACTCATCGTCGTTGTAGTCGGGATGTTCCCAATAATCCAAGTCGATGATGTTGAAGCGGTTTTGCTTTTCTTGTGCTTCGTGGTAGGTTTGTTCATACCAGTTACCAAGACCATTGACCGTCGATACGAGGGTGCAACCACCACCCGTCGAAAGAATAGGCCACATGGCTTTCCAGTGCTTGTCCATGTCATCAATGAACGCAGCTTCGTCCACGATCAAGAATGTAACGGACTTACCACGAGCAGCTTCAGGAGAGTGGAACTTTAAGGCTGACCCGGTGTCCGTGAACATCTTCATGTGGTCATTCCACTTACCGTCTTTCTTTGGCTTCAACCATTCTGGGAAGTTCTCAATAGAACGATCCACCATCATGCCAATATCCGTGGCATCACGGTCGGTTCGTCCCAAAATCATGATCTGTTGGTCGAGTTGGAACATGCAGCGCCACATGCCCCACAGCAAAGTCACTGTCGTCAGTCCCCCTTGACGAAACTTGCTGATGATGTTAAATCGGTGGTTTTCGTATTCCTGGATAACCTTCCGCTGATAGTTGTATAATACGAACGGAATCAAACCGTCCATAGGGTGAAGAATCTTCACATATTTGTGGCAGAAATAAGCGAAGCTGTTATAACACTTGATGATTTCTTTTTGACGACGGGATGGATCGTAAGTCTCGAAGTTTTCCAGCGGTTCATCAGGATCAATTTCAAGTTCGTACTTGTCGAGAGTGTAGTAGTCGGGATCATATTGAAGACGGCTCTTTTTGCCCTCCCCTCGTTTAAGTATCTTCCCACCACTCTTGTAGAATTCTTCGAGGGTTTTGTATTTGCCTCGCCAAACAGAGTCACGTTTGCTCTTGAAAAATACGGCTTGATCCATTATATTCCTTTTCTAATTAAGTTGGCGTCCTCGCTTCCTTGTAGGTTGTTTGGACAGAATATATAGCCAACACACTAATAAAACAGGGTTTGCCATGCGTAAGCTCCATCTCGTTGTCCTGTCGCTGGGAATCATTTTGCTTGCTGTCTATATCAGCAAGCGTGATGTCCCGCCGCCCATTGTTCAAAAAGAATTCGTTCCTCCGGTCAAGCCGTTGCCGCCACCTGATGTGGACCCGCCACGCAAAAAGACTTACGATGAAGCCATCGCAGATATATCTGAAAGCGAATTGCAAAAGCATTTAGAGTATTTGTGTTCTGCCGAACTTGAAGGTCGGATGTCTGGCAAAAAAGGAAATGTTGTCGCTGCCGATTATCTGAAAAAGATATATGAAAGTTTCGGCCTCGATACGGCATATCAAAAGTTCAATATCCAAAGAATGAATGCTGGACCGAAAAACGAAACAGGCGATGATTTCACACAGAATATCATCGCCTGGATTGAAGGCACCGAATTAAAAGATGAGATCGTAGTTGTTGGCGCACACATGGACCATATTGGCTGGGGTCCGTCCATGAGTCGTGCGGGCGGCGGGAAGATTCATCCTGGTGCTGACGACAACGCTTCAGGGACGGTGGCTTTGCTTCAAATCGCCAAAACCTTTGCATCCTTGCGTGGTCAGAACAAAAGAACCGTGGTCTTCATGTCTTTCAGTGCCGAAGAGATGGGGTTAATTGGTTCACGATATTATTGCGACAACCCTATTTTCCCAAAGGGGAGTCCAAATATCCGCAAGCATATATTCATGCTCAATATGGATATGGTTGGATATTTGGGGAAAGCTCGCACTACCGTCGCCTTCAACGAAGGGGAAAGCTCTCCTGATGTTTCGAGCATCATTGGTGAATTGAGTGGAAAATACTCATTTGCCAAGAGCATTACAGGTCGAAGCAGTGGTGGCAGCGATCACGCCTGCTTCTATAATAAGAAGGTTCCAATTGCATTCCTGCATACTGGAATGCACGACAATTATCACACGCCGAGAGATACAGCAGATAAAATCAATTTCTCTGGCATTGAGAATGTGGCCAAGTATGGATTTGAATTGACATGGAAAGTTGTCAATTCAAATACTAAGCCATCGTTCAATTATGGTGGATTCCGGGAGATGGAATACACGCACGATCACGGACACAAAGATGTACCTTTTCACAAGGATTAAATGATGAACAAAGACAAAATGATTCAGATGTTGAATGACGATCTCAAAAATGAATGGAAGCATTTACGTTTTTACTTGTATCATGCGAGCGCCGTGACCGGCCTGCATTGTGCTGAATACAAGGAGTTGTTTCTCAAAGAAGCAGCTTCAGAAATGCTGCATGTTTCACAATTTTCAGACGTTATCATTGGTTTGGGTGGCGTTGCCACTTTTGAGTCAAATGATTTCGGAAAATACACCGACCCTAAAGACATCATGGAATATGCTGTTATGATGGAAGAGGAAGTCGTCAAAAACTATGTGCAGCGAATGAAGGATGCCGACGAATTGGGCGGCGTTGATGGAACATGGCTTGAAATCTTCCTCGAAGGACAGGTCCAAGCCAGTCGTGAAGACCTGGATCATTTCAAACAAATCGTGCGTGGTTGCTGAAAATTAAAAACATTGGTTTGAAATTCTGAGTCAGCACTCTATGTATTGCATGAATAATACATGCAATTACTGTGGCGATTCAATCTCGACTTCAAAGAAGTTTTGTAACATGAAATGTTACAATGCTTATAAGCGAATAAATCAGGTTAAATTAACATGCAATTTTTGCAACAAGGAATTTGCTACATCAAAAGCCAGATCAGAAATTGTTCTACACTGTAGTAGAAAATGTTACATAAAATCTGCCAGCGAGTCTGGCAATAGGATTTGCAAAGATTGCAAAGAACTACAACCAATAGGTGAGTTTAATTTGCATTCGCCAGCGAAAGATATTCGGCGGCGGTATTGCAAAAAATGCGAATTAAAAAGAGTGAGAACAAAATCACAAGACGCTTACACTAGATGGAAACACTCAGAAAGACGGGCAGCAAGATCAGGAGAAGTTTGGGAGATTCCATTAGAAAATTACAAGAATTTAATTGCTCAAAACTGTCACTACTGTGATGGAGAACTAAATCCAACAGGATGTGGATTAGACAGAAAAAATAATGAAGTTGGCTATTTGTTGACAAATGTTGTTCCCTGTTGTCACCAGTGTAATACCGTCAAAAATCATTTCTTTTCATACGAAGACATGCTTCTTTTGTCTGTAGTAATTAAACAAATCAAAAACAAAAAAGGAGAATCCCATTCCCACGGAAAACGAACGTAAGTTTATCATTCGATCCGAGTGCGAGATGGCCGTCAATGAGCTTTCTTCTGAGCAGTATTCGATCTCTCAGGGATACCTCATTGCCACACGAGGAATCACCACACGCATCCGAAAGTCAGTCAAGAAATCCAACGGTTTAGAGTCCTACTATTTCACGCTCAAGGTCAATACCGCTGGGCGGTGCGTTGAAGTGGAAACCAAACTCGACCAAAGAGACTTCAATGATCTTTGGTTGTTGGCCTTGAACCAGTTGGAAAAGAT
>Ga0315284_10003260_pt1 | contig 23035 bp, 23 predicted proteins | sample YL17G09_16_MG_FD_203696 | JGI IMG/M metagenome (GOLD analysis project Ga0315284, IMG submission 203696) | Sediment microbial communities from Yellowstone Lake, YNP, Wyoming, USA - YL17G09_16 | ecosystem: Environmental > Aquatic > Freshwater > Lake > Sediment | place: USA: Wyoming | collected... | reverse complement strand
GAATGATGCCAAGTTCAAGGAGTCCTACCTGGACCCGTTCCCCGGGTACTATTTTACCGGCGATGGAGGGCACATCGATAAGGACGGTTATGTCTACATCATGGGCAGGGTAGATGACGTCATCAATGTGGCCGGGCACCGGCTTTCAACGGGCGCCATGGAAGAGGTTGTGGCCAGCCACCCGGCCGTGGCAGAGTGCGCCGTCATCGGCGTGGCGGACGATTTCCGCGGAGAAGTGCCGCTGGGATTTGTGGTGCTGAAAGCCGGCGTGAATAAAGACCCGGATGCGATAGTGCAGGAACTTATAGCCATGGTGCGCGACCAGATCGGCGCTTTTGCCTATTTCCGGCAGGCAGTGGTGGTCAAGAGGCTACCCAAAACACGCAGTGGCAAGATATTGCGGAGCACGATGCGCAAAATCGCCAATAACGAATCTTATGCCGCTCCCTCGACCATTGATGACCCGGCGATCCTTGGAGAAATAGTCGAATCGCTGAGTCCCATCGGTTACGCTGTGAAGAAATAGGGTAAAGAGAAACCCTTTAGGCCGGACATGACGGCGCGGAGGTGACAGGATGGTGAAGTCCATGGTGGTGAACCGCGAGACCCTGTACGCGTGCGAACTGTGCCACTACGTTTTCGAGCAGAAAAAGACCGCGGAAAAATGCCAGGACTACTGTGAAAGAAACAAGGTCTGAAACCTGGATATTATTGGAGACGCGGTCGGCGTCATCGGAAATAGCGGGTCGTTTACGCCGCTCAAGAAATAAACAGGGAGGACTGGACTGATGAATGAACTGCGCTACCGCATCGTAAGGACTCTGCGTTGTAAGAACCTCAACATACCGGGCACACTCGGGAAGTTAACCACGGCCATCGGTCAGGCGGGGGTGGAAATCGGCAATATTAACACGGTACAGCTCGGGCACCACTTCACCGTCCGGGACATCGATGTGCTCGTATCCAGTGAAGACGCCCTCCAGAAGCTCATCGACCGCGTCACTCAACTCCCTGAGGTCACCATCCTCGAAGTCAGGGACGAAGTGCTGGAACTGCACCGGGGCGGCAAAATCAAGATGGTCAGCACCACGCCCATCAACTCCCTGGACAAACTGCGCAAAGTGTACACTCCCGGCGTTGCCGAAGTCTGCCGGCTGATAGTGGAGCATCCGGACCGCAAAGACCATTACACGGCCATCCCGTATACGATTGCCATTGTTACGGACGGCACGGCCATACTCGGGCTGGGGAATATCGGGCCGGTAGCGGGCATGCCCGTCATGGAAGGCAAAGCCGCCCTGCTCCAGCAGCTCGTCGGCATCAGCGGCGTGCCCATTTTGCTGAATACTTCCGACGTCGAGGAGGTCGTAAGAACCATCAAGCACATCGCGCCCACCTTCGGGGCCATCCACCTCGAAGATTTTGCGTCCCCGCACTGCTTTGCGGTCGTGGAACGGCTTGAAAAGGAGCTTGACATCCCGGTGATGCAGGACGACCAGCAGGGCACGGCGGTGGTGGTATTGGCCGCCCTGCTCAATGCCTGCAAGCGTGTCGGCAAGAAACTTGACGAATCACGGATAGGGCTTCTCGGGCTGGGTGCCGCCGGACTCACAATCGGCAAGTTCATTTTGAAGTACACGGGCAAACCGGCGATGGGCACGGCACGGACGGAAGTGAGCATCAAGCGCCATGTCGACGCCGGCGGCATTGGTTCCAGTTTCGATGAAATCATGCGGAAAGCGGATATCGTTATCGGCACGACGGGCGTTAGCGGGCTTATTCCTCCTTCCGCAGTCCGGAAAGGACAGATTATTTTCGGCCTATCGAATCCCTTCCCTGAAATTGCCCCGGACCAGGCAGTCGCCGCCGGAGCCGCTCTTGCCGCGGATGGCCGCACCGTGAATAATCTGCTGGGCTATCCGGGCATCTGGAGGGGCACCCTGGACGCTAAAGCAAAGAAAATCACCTGGGAGATGTACCGCGCCGCAATTCACGGGATAGCCGGCGCCACCGTCGAAGGCGAACTGGTGCCGGATTCGCTGGACCCGCGCGTGCATCTAACCGTGGCGCACAGTGTCGCCCGTGCCGCCATTGAATCAGGGGTCGCACAGCGCAAGCTCGATGATGATTACTTTGAGGCTACGACCATACAGGCGCCGCCGGATGTGTAGGTTATAGAGACAGCGCAAAATCCAGGTAGAGCTGTGCCGCCTGCGCTGCCTGGTTGAGGAGCACGGATTCCTGCGGTGAATGCGCTTCTTCCAGCCTGCCCGGTCCCAGGATGATAGAGTCCACGCCATCCGTCCACAGGATATTGGCATCAGAATGACTGCGGAAGTCCTGCGGTTCCCACGGCAATGACATCCGGCCGAAAACCGCCTTCACTGGTAAACAGCTCTTCTCCCAGGTGATAGACTGCCGCCACATCATCTATCTCCATCTCCCGGATTTCAACTTCCGGTTTCCGCCTATCTTCCCTGGTAATCGACATCGGCTCCTTTCGCACTCAAACGGTTGAAGGCAAACTCCGGCGAAGCCCCCGGTTACGCCGCTTTGACAATATTGAGCAATTGCAGACCGTGCAGGACCATATTGACGGCGATGGCGGCAATGAGCAGGTTGAATATCTGGGAAATGGCTTTCAGCCCGCCTTTGCCCAGGAACCGGGCGATGCGGTTGCCGGCCAGAAATATCACCCAGGAGATAAACAGGTTCAGTACCAGTGATACCAGCACGGTATATAACGGATATTGCTTTGAGAAGAGGAGCAAAGTTGTGATAGTGGCCGGCCCTACCACCAGCGGCGTCCCGATGGGAACGACAGCTACCATCTCTTCCCTTTGCGCCTCGACCGTTCTGCCGGAGAGCAGGTAGCGGATGGAGAGCGTGAAGAGGATAATGCCGCCGGCAACGGCAAGTGCGCCGGGCTCTATTTTCATGACGTTTAGGATGAACTGCCCGAAAAAGAGAAAGATAAGACCCACCGCCGTTGCCGTAATCATGGCCAGGTGGATCATGCGGTTCCGTTCCCGCGCGGTCATGCCATCGCTGAGGGTGAGTACAATGGGCAGGTTGCCAATGGCATCGACGACAATGAAAAGCGGCACAAAGGTGAGAACGAAATCAGTCCAAAAAACCTGCACCATAACCCCCGGGCACCGGCTAATCCAAACGCTTGGTGAGAATGACTATGTTGTCGCCGATGTCATAGTAGTCCGGGATGCGCGCCACCTCCGAATAGCCGAGTGTGGCGTAAAACCGCCTGGTCTTATTATATTCTGGCTTCGAGGAAGTCTCAATCACGGCCAGTCTGCCGCCGGATGTCTTGATGTCACGCTCTGTGGCGGTCATCAGCGCCCCGCCTATTCCTTTTCCCTGCTGATTGCCGCCGACGGCTATCCAGTAGACGTCCCACGTGCCCACGGTAAGCGGCGTTTCGCCATAGCACACATAGCCGGCCACCCCGTCCTCTGCTTCCGCCACCAGAATACGGTAGCCGGACTCTTCAGGGATGGTCAGAAAAGCATCGATAAGCTCTTCGGCGACAGGCACTTCACGGGGTAGGAATTCTGGCGTAGAGCGCAGAATCGCCATCACCGCCGGCTTGTCGGTTGAGCGCATAGGCCGAATATTGACTGTACTCACCCGTCCGCTCTGAAGCCAACTGCATAATCTTGCTGATAAACTCGGTGTACGTCATCCCGGTGGCTTCCGCATGACGTGCGGTGCCATTCCCGGGAGTGATATCCGGGTTGGGATTGAGTTCTATGACGTAGAAATTGCCCCTAGCGTCCATCCTCAGGTCAACGCGGGCATAACCACGGCACCCGAACAGGCCGAAAGTTTTAACTACCGTCTGCTGTATTTGCCGTTTCTGCGCGGCCGTGATGCGCGCCGGACATACCGGCTTGGTGCCCAGGAAATACAGGCTGTTCTCTTCCCACTTGGCGGCAAAGGTCAGCAGGCGCGGCAGGTTCTCCGGTAGATGGTATTCAATCTCCGATATTGGCAGGACCACGGGGTCTATATTACCCATGCCGGTGGAATTGAACTCCCGGCCGTCAATAAACTCTTCCACGAGCGCATCACCGCCGTACGAGTTGCTCATCAGGTCCACCTGGCGCTTCAATGCTTCCGCATTGTGCACCACGCTCAATTCAGACAGGCCATGACTGGCATCTTCAGCCCGGGGCTTGACGATGCACGGGAAGTTCAACCGGAACTCGTTCATGGTAGCCGGCGTCAGCACCTGGTAATCCGATGTCCTTATGCCCGCCGATTTCAGCAAGGCTTTGGACTGCGCCTTATCCAGTGCCAGGCGCAGTGTCTTGCTCGGACAGCCGGTGTAGGGGATACCCAACTCCTCGGCGGCTTCAGGCACCAGCGCCTCGGTGACGGAAGAGTCTTCAAAACCCTCGAACAGGTTAAAAATGACTGTGGCCCCGAGGGCCGCCAGACTGGACTTGATTTCCGAAACGGGCGGGGACAGAGGCAGCAGGACGACTTCGTAGTTGAGTTCTTTCAGGGCTGTTTCGACGGCAAGCACCGCATCCAGCACACCCAGCACGGCGATCGCCTCGCCCATCATGCCGTAGCGTGAGGTTTCAGGTTTGTTATAGACAATAGCTACCCGTGGACCCATAACGGATATCTCTCCAGAGCAGCATTAAAGACGGCAACAATTAACCCTTCGTGAGTCCAGCCCAGCTTCAGCGCCATAATGATGAGGTCGCTGTAGTCACCCAGCCCCGGCAATGGGTTTATCTCCAGCATATAGGGTATGCCGTCTCTGCTCACTCTAAAGTCAATCCGCGCGAAGTCCCGGCCTCCGAGCGCTTCAAATGTCTTGAAGCTGAGTCTGACAATCTCCTTTTGCACGTCCTCCCTGAGATTTGCCGGGGCTTCATAATCAACGAGGTTTCTCCAGTCTCTTTTCACCTCGACCGAATAGACAAAACGTCCTTTTTGTTTCCTGGGCAGAATGCGCATCATTCCGATAATTGTCCGGTGCGGCGGATTGCCCAGCATGCCCACAGTGATTTCGTCACCGTCAATAAACTGCTCCACCATAACCGGCTGGCGGTAGACTCCGAGCATTTCACGTATGGTGCTCACTGCCCGTTCTCGGCTGTCAACCAGGGAGTTGCCATGCACGCCCTTGCTGGAACCCTCCCATGCAGGTTTGACTATCGCCGGGAAGTCAAAATCTGCCCAGGAAGTCTCTTCAAGCTCCTTCTCCGTGCCAACCACGCGCCAGTCCGGAGTGCGTACGCCTTCCATGGCGACGAGTTTCTTCGTAAGAGGTTTATCCAGGCAGATTGCCAGGCACTCCGGGTCCGAACCGGTATAGGGAATATCCAGCATCTCCAGCACGGAGGGAACCTGGGACTCGCGGCTCCGGTAGTTTCCGCGTCCTTCCGAGATATTGAAGACGATGTCCACCTTCTCGCGCTGGACATTTTGCAGGAACTCGGCGCCGCCGCCCAGCTTGACCACGGAATGTCCGGCGCTCTCCAGCGCCCGACGGATGTATTCGATCGTCGCCGGAGAGTCGTATTCCTCCAGGGCATCGTCCGGGGCGGTGTTTTCTACCCTCACCGCCTGCTTAAGATCGAAGGCTAACCCGACCCGCATTGCGTACTCCTACTCTCACCGGCTGGGGTTCGACTGGCGTGCCACTTCTGCTTTCCTCCACACTCATTTCGAGCTGGAGCGCGCCAGGATTGCGGTAACGGAAAAGGTGACCCTGGTAGTTGCGGATGATCATCTCCGCGCCTGTCCTGGCAAGGACGTAGTCTGGCTGAAGCGGCACCTTACCCCCGCCTTCCGGCAGGTCGATAACAAAGTGCGGGATAGCCAGACCGGACGTGTGCCCACGCATGCCTTCGATGATCTTGATACCGGTCTCCACAGGCGTGCGCAGATGTTCGGTGCCCTGCACCTCGTCACACTGGAAGAGATAGTATGGGCGCACCTTGCTCTTGAGCAAACCCTGGCAGAGTCTCAACTGCGTTTCCACGGTATCATTAATGCCGCGCAGAAGCACACACTGGTTGTTAACCGGCACGCCGGCGCGCAGGAGCCTATCGCATGCCCGCGCGGCTTCCGGCGTAATCTCACGGTAATGGTTAAAGTGAGTGTTCAGCCAGATCGGTCCGTAATTAGATAGCATGGCGCAAAGCTCTTCATCAATACGCTGAGGCAAGACCACCGGATACCTGGTGCCGATGCGGATGATTTCCACATGCTCAATCTGCCTGATCCTGGCGATGATGCTTTCAAGCCGCCTTGTGGACAACGTAAGCGGGTCGCCGCCCGAGATGATAACATCCCTGACTTCCTTGTTGTGGCGGATGTAATCAAGCATCGGCTCGATTTCCGCATCACTGCGCACCCAGCCGCCATGATGCCACTCACGTTTGCGCGTGCAGTGGCGGCAGAACATGGGGCAGATGTCCGTCAACACCATCAGGACACGGTCCGGATAGCGGTGCACCAGACCCGGCACCACCGAATCGCGTTTTTCCTCAAGCGGGTCTTCCATGCCAAGCGTCCCCATCGTCAGTTCATCCATGCACGGGATGGCCTGCTTGCGAATGGGGTCAGACGGGTCGTCAACGTCGATTAGCGACAAATAATAGGGGGTAATTGCGAGGGGATATTTGGCGGTGACCAGCTTGAGCTGTGTCTGTTCCTCAGCGCGGAGGGGTATGAGACGTGCCAGTTCCTCAACAGTGGTAATTCTGTTTCGGAAATGCCACTTCCAGTCGTTCCAGTCTGAAGCTGAAACGTGCGCGAAGAGCCTGTTTCTGTATGAGGCAAGGCGTTTACCCGGGGGCTCTTCTTCCTTTGCCTCGTGTTTGTTTGTCCTGCTACTTGGAGGTTCTTCTTCTACCTCGGGGGCGATAGTAGTAGTGACCACGGATGCCGACTTAGCCAATTTACATTTACTCCTTTCGATTTTGTACTCGGGTTTAGTCTTGTTTTCAGTACACTGCATCGGCTATAAAATGCTCTTATTGTTGTATATAACATCTGGTGTAATTGTTGTCAAGGGGCACTCACGTATGACCCTGAAAAATATTTTTGGGAATGGGAAAAAACCTTTACCGCTATCAGTGGCTTTTCAGCCGGCGCAGCAGTCCCGCCACATAACCGGGCAACCGCTTCACCCGGGCAGGCTGAAAATCGCTGAACAGAATCTCTCTGGCGCTGACCACTGGCACTTCCCGCACTTCCTTGATACGCGGCAGGAAAAACAGCACCACCGCCAGCCGTGCCAGCCCCGATACTATAAAGATTGAGAGGAAGTAGCTTCCCATGAAAGGCGGCAGGTGAGGCGCGACAATACCACCTGTAAGTGACCCCACGCTGACTCCGAGGAATATCAGGGCGTTATAAAGAGCGATGTAGCGCGTCCTGTTCTCCTGGGGAGCCGCATCGAAGATGAAAACACTACTGGATAGCTGGAAACCTGCCCAGGCGAATCCCGAAAAAACCTGGATAACAATGAGCCACCAGAAGTTGCGGCTTATCGCCCACCCGAGCGGGACAAAGGGAACGAAAAACGACGTTATTTTCAGCACTTTGATACTGCCCGCCCTGTCCATCCGTTTGCCCCACCAGGTCATAAAGCCGATGGTCGCCAGGCCGGCCGCAGAGTTCATAATTGTATAGACGATATAGCTGTATTTCAGGTCGCGTAGCATGTACGGCGAGAAGAAAGGTCCCGCCATAGTCGCCGTGAAGTTGATAAGTGCGCAGAAAAGGATGAAACTGCCGATATTGGTGGACAGTAGACTTCCGGCTATCCTCAGCATGCCGTCATGGTTACGTCTTTCAGTTGCCGGACTCATCGGTTCGGACATCTGCGACAGGAAGTAAAACGACGCGAGCCGCGAGGCGATGGCACCGGCGAAAATGACAGTGAAAGCCAGGGTGGTATTGCCTGTTAGCAATTGCAGGATGCCGCCGGCAACGTAGGTAAATACCCCGGCAATGAAACCGGTGATGCGGTTGCGTCCGCCAAAAAAACGACCGCGCAGTTCTTCCGGGACCAGGTCCGCCATCATGCTTCCCCACACGGGATTTGAGGCGGAATCAATGGCAGTGCTTAATGTCATAAACGCTATCAGCCACCAGACCTGATGCGTCTGGAATAGGTAGGGAATGAGGAGAACGGGCAGCCACATCAGCGCGTGCAAGACGGCCATGCGCAGGATGAAACCCTTGCGGCTCCCTATTCTTTCCGAAAGGCCGGGCGCCACGAACTGCGCCGCCGCCATGGTGAAATTGGGAATGCTCGCCAGCAGGCCAATCTCCTGGGTGGTCGCCTTCATGATAAGAGCATAGGGAGTGATATAGTTCTGGGTCAGGCCCAGCATCACGGAATAGGCGGAACCATCCAGGATGCTGTTTCTCAGACTTTTCTTGACCTGGTCTTTGCTGAGGTTAGACGGCACCTCCCGGTGCCGGTGAGGGGGGTGTATTTCAATTGAAATGGAAATTCTCCTGCATTAGACGTGATGAGATAAATACATGCGTCAGGGCATTGTTCCACGTGAGAACCTCTCTGCGGAGACAGTCGGCTAACGACCGCTTCCTAACCAATTGTACAGGATTTTCTGTCAGTCTGTCTTCGTCTTTGGGGGCTGAGGCGGGGGGCTGATTTGAGCAGAGCTTTTTTCGTCCGGGTCAGGGGCTATTGCGGGCGCCGCCAGTTTTTCACGGGCGGCTTACCGCATTTCTCCACGCCGGCGGAAAAATTTGTGAAAGGTAGCCAATTACAGCAATAAGTAAGGCCCCGGCGATGACAGTAATCAGCGCGACCAGGACAACGACAAAGGCCACCGTCATTTGTCCTTGAAGGCAATGGTTACTCATTACGTAAGTAGATTGGATGTATTTTGCCAGGCCTCTGCACGCAGTTTTGCAGAATTTGTAGCAAAATGACCCGATTTTGACTATTGACAACTGCATCCCGCTTCAATAAACTCTAGGACAGAACTGCAATCGGATGCGAGAATATGCGGACCGGAGGTAGTGCGATGCTTCCAGCGGGACTGAAGGACATCACGGCGCAATGGCTTAACGAAGCTCTGCACGGCAACGGCTTTTTGAAGAGCGGTGCTGACATTAGCTCCATCCAGATGACTCCTATAGCCGTCGGCGAAGGTTTCCAGAGTGACATGGCGCGCATCGTCGTGGAATACGGCGGGCATGATGCCGGCCTGCCGGTTTCTATGATTGCCAAATTGCCCACGACCTATGAAGCGGCCAACTATGTGGCAATGCTTTTTAATACATACGAGCGGGAGATACGTTTCTACAAAGAGCTGGCCAGCAAGAGTCCGTTGAGAACACCCGGGTTGATTTACGGAGAATTTGACGCCGAACAGAAACGGTATGTACTGATTCTCCAGGACTGCGGTGCTTACTCCCAGGTGGACCAGGTCAAAGGTTTGACCGAAGCGAAGTTGCGGCAGACCATTCAAAAGATAGCGGACTTCCATGCCCACTGGTGGAACTCCAAAGACTTGGCAACCGTCCCCTGGATGCCGGGACCACGGAGCCAGGCCGCTTACGCCCTGGTGGGATTTTACCGGAGCTGCTGGGATACAGCGGTGAATGTGCCGGAATTCCTGGCGGCTCTACCGGAAGGCGGCAAGGAAGCTGGGTTGAAAATCTATAAGCACTACGAGTGGATGGTAGGAGAAGCCGCCCCGAATGATAATCTGACCATTACCCACTTTGATTTCCGCGGCGACAACCTGTTCTTTGACGAGGCGAGCAAAGATGACCCGGTGGTGGTCTTCGACTGGCAGGCTTCAGCCATCTACCGCGGCCCCCTGGATATCGCCTACCTGATGGGCGGCAGTGTTTCCGTGGAACTGCGGCACAAGGTCGAGAGAGAAATGCTTGACGTGTACTACCGCCGCCTTTTGGAGAAAGGGGTCAAGGGCTACCCCTTCGAGGAATGCCAGCGGGACTACTTGGGCGGACTGCTTGTTTATGCCTACATTCCAGTGCTGGCGTACAGCCGGCTGGATATCACCAGTGACCGCGCCAAACAACTCGCGAGGTTAATGACACAGAGGCACTTTTCCGCCATTGTTGATAATGACGCCACAAGTATCCTGCCGGAATAGCCATCGCACAGGCTTTCTCGCCCGGTAAGCGTTTCGTGTTTCCCTGTCGAGGCTTTATCTCAACCTGACGCTCACGCCCAGCTTCTGTCCGAACTCCTCCATCTGCGCCAGGGTCGCCGGCGGGAAAGGAATGCCGTTCTTGAGGTAATTTTCTTTCTTCAGGTATTCAATTTCGCCCGGCGTATAGGTCCTGTCCACACCCTGCATCTTGTCCGCGCCATGGATTTCACCGATGAGCGTCTCCATACGTTCCTTGAACTCTTCGATGGACATGTAGAGCGCCGGGTTTATTGCCATGAAAAAATGCCCTATGTTCAGGCGCATATTCGGCATCCAGTTTTTACCCGCGGACGCCCTCCCGAACCAGCCGCCGGTCATCACCGCCGATAGGATTTCCACCATCATCGCCAGGCCGTAGCCTTTATGCCCGGCCATCGCGGGCTGTATACCGCTTCTCAATGCCACGCGCGGGTCGTCGGTGAAATTGCCGTCGGCGTCCATGCCCCAACCCAAAGGAATCTTCTGACCTTCCCGCGCCGCCAGGAAGAGTTTCTGCTGGGCAACCAGACTGGTGGCAATATCGAGCACGACCGGGAACGAGCGCGCCGTCGGAACGGCGTATGAAATGGGATTGGTGCCGAAGATGCCCGTCTTGCCTCCCGTCGGCGGAATCACCGCGGCGGCATTGGTATAGGCAAAACCGATAAAATCCTCCTTGAGAGCCATCATCGAGTAACTGGCAGCCGCCCCGAAATGGTTGGAGTGCATGGCACCAGCCGAAGCCATGCCACTCTGCTTCGCTCTTGTAATGCACGCCTGCATGGCGCGCGCGGCAACCAGTTGGCCCAGCCCCCAGTCGCCGTCGATCAAGGCATGGGTGGGCGACTCCTTCACAATTATGATGTTCGGCCTGGGGTTAGTGCCTCCCTGCTGTATCCTGCCAATATAGCCCAGAATAGCGTATGCGCCGTGGGTATGCACGCCGCGCAAATCGGACTCCACCTGTATATCGGCCACGGCGCGGGCGTCTTCCGGCGGCACGCCCACTTTCTCAAAAGCCTCGATGCAGAACTGGCGCAGTACTCCCGCCTGGATTCTCGTGTCTTCAGTCAATTCCGTCTCCTCCCTTTGCATTCGCAATAGCCTTTGCCTGTCTCGGCTACCGGATTTCCCAGGTAGTAATTGTCACTCCTTCGAAAATAGAGCCTTATCATCACGGAGGCTTGTGTTAGAGGGGGCTTGAAGCCCCCTCTAAATAAACCAATCCCTTCCCCGCGGGAAGAGCCTGCCCCGCACTTGATGCGAGGGATTAAGGGATGGGGCGTCGTGTCCAGTATTCGGTTGCGCACCGTTTTATTCCCTTTCTGACGTGACGAAGCAATTGGCTAAACTCATGTTTAACTCAGCGAGTGGGCATCAAGATGGAAGAGTTCCCGCCGCAGCACCACCCTGATGCTCTTCACTTACTTCAGAGTGACAGCAGCTACCTGCCGCCTTTCTTCCCTTTCAACCCGTCCAGAAATTTCAATATTTCGCTCGCCGTCTGCTCCGTGGCTTCGATGGCGGTCATGTGCCCCACACCCTTAATGATGACATGTTTATTGTCCGGTATTTCTTTTGCCATCAACGCACTCGGCTCAAGAAATATTATGTCAAATTCACCGAGCAGGAGTAGCGTCGGGCACTTTATTTTCTTAAGTTCCGCCACGTGCGGGTCGGGGTCACTGTAGAAATCGGCCATAAAGTTGCCGATAGCCACCGGGTCCTGCCGCCTCAGGAAATCGCCGTAGATTTTCCAGCCGCGTTCCGCCTGCGGACCCTCGGCCATTTTGAACAGGAAAACACCCGGGTTCGCCTTCGCCCCGGCAATGCGGTCTTCCACGCCGACCGTCTTGTACCTTTCCGCCCCCTGTCGCCACGTCATCTCGAACTGCTCCGGCGTCAGGCCCGGGAACTGCGGCCTGGTTGCCGAGCCTGTATCCGTAAGGAGCAGGCTGAGTAAACGCTCCGACCGTTTCATGCCGTACCGTACCGCCACCATGCCGCCGGTGGCATGGCTGAGCAGGTGGAACTTATTCAGCTTCAGGTGGTCAGCCAGTGCATCGATGTCCGTCGCCATCGTATCCCAGTCATAACCCCACGGCTCTTTACTCACTACGGTGCGTCCGTGCGCCCGCATGTCGTAGGCGATGACGCGGTATTTTTCGGCCAGCTTCGCTGTCACCCCGGTATCTCCCCAATAGCCGGCATCTTCCGAAAGCCCGTGGTTGGCGATTATCGGGTCGCCCTTACCCAAATCCTCATAGTACGTCTTCACATTGCCGTGCTGAAAATACGCCATCTGCTTCTCCTTCGCTATTTCGCTTTGCCCTTCTCTTTGACCGTCTTCAGGAAATCGAGTATCTCTTTCGCTGTCCTTTCCGGTGTTTCGATGGCCGTCATGTGGCCCACACCCGGAATGACGACCACCCGGTTGTCGGGGATTTCACGTGCCATAATTTTGCTCGGTTCGATAAAGACGACGTCATGCTCGCCGTAAAGAATGAGCGTGGGGCACTTTATCTTCCGCAACTCCGCCACTTTGTAGTCAGGGTCGGTGTAGAAACTCGTTTGGAAGGCAAAGAGCGCTCTCCGGCTCAACCGCCGCACGTAAAATCCATTCATTACCTCGAACATCCGGTCCCGTTCCGGCTCGGGGCGCGCCGCGATGGTGAAGGTGTAAGGTCCCGGCGTGGCTATCCAGCGCGTCTTGCGCTCCTCCCTCGTAACTTCATCATCGATGTGTTTCAGGGCTTCTTCACGCAGTTGTTTCCGCTGTTCTTCGGTCAATGTCGACTGGTAGGGAGGAGGCATGGTGGGCAGTGTCGCCGAGCCTGTATCAGTGAGCAAAAGGCTGAGCAGGCGATCGGAGTATTTCATGGCATAGCGGACAGCCACCATGCCGCCGGTGGCGTGACTCAGCAGGTGGAACTGCTTCAGCTTCAGATGGTCGGCGAGGGCATTTATGTCCTCGATCATGTGGTGTTCATCGTAGCCGTAAGGTTCGCCCTGCACGATGGTGCGGCCGTGCCCCCGCATTTCATAGGGAATGAAACGGCAGTGTTTTATCAGTTGCGCCGTAACGCCCGGCGCGGCCCAGTAGCCCACGTCTTCTGACAGCCCGTGGTTGGCTATGACCGGTTCGCCTTTGCCCAGGTCTTCGTAGTACATCCTGACATTACCATGCTGGAAATACGCCATGTTTCCTCCCTCCGATTTACCCGCATGAACGGATTTTTCGACTATGTTAAACCCCTGCGGGCGGAGTGTCAAATTCCCGTTTTATTGAGCGCACACCTGCAAGTAGTGTAGAATTGAATCATCGCAAAATCCAGGATAGCAGCATGAGAATTCAGAAATCGAAAGGTACAAGAGACCTTCTTCCGCAGGAAATGACGCGTTTCCGCCAGATTGAAGGCGTTTTCCGCAACATGTGCCTTAGGTGGGGCTACGGCGAAATCCGTACGCCGACCATCGAGTACCTGCACCTCTTTACCGCCACGGGCACACTTACCCCGGGCACGCTCAGCAAAGTCTATTCTTTTCTCGACTGGGACGGCTGGAGCGGTGAGCGCGTGGTGCTCCGGCCTGACGGCACCATACCGGTGGCGCGCCTTTACATTGACAACCTTTCGAAAGAAAAACTTGCCCGGCTATTCTATGTCACTAATATCTTTGCCTTCGAAGAAACGGGCAAGGAAAACCGCGAAAAATGGCAATGCGGCGCTGAGCTGATCGGCGCCGTGTCAACGGCGGCTGACGTAGAATTGATCACCATCGCCATTGATGCCGTGCGCGAAATCGGCGTGGAGAAGGTGAACTTGAAGCTGTCTCATGCCGGCCTTATCCGGGCACTGCTCGCCGGCTTCGGGCTTTCCCCCGAGGAGCAGGGCCGGGTATTTGACCAGATACTGGATGGCGATGTGGCTGTCCTGGCGCGGCTCAGGGACCAGACCCCGGAGCTTGTGCGCCTGCTGACGCCGCTCCTCGACCTCAAGGGAGAGTCATCCGGCTTCCTGAAAAATCTGAAGGCCGCCTTCAATCGTAACCTCCCCGGGTTCACGCCGGCGCTGGACAGCTTCATTGCCGTCACAGACCTGCTCACCGCTATGGGGCAAAAGTATGAGATTGATATCGGCTCCGGACGCGGTTTTGAGTATTACACGGGCGTCATTTTCCAGCTTTATGATGGCGATGTCAAGATTGGCGGCGGCGGCCGCTACGATGCTCTAATCCCGCTTCTGGGGGGCGAAAACACGCCTGCTTCCGGGTTTGCTCTGTATCTCGAGCCGCTCATGGGACTGATGAAGGCGCCGCGCCCTGCATCGTCACAACCGGTGCTTATTATACCCGCAGGGGACAGCCCAAAATTGCTCAAGACTGCATTCCAGGCTGTGAAGCGCCTGCATGCGGCCGGATTTACCACCGTTCTGGGTACTGACGCAAAAGAGTCTGGTTCCGTCAAATGGCGCCTTGAAATACTCGGTCGCGCGCCTCGCTACGTTCTGAGCCGTCAGTCGGGCAAAAATAAATACCAATCGGGCAGCATCGCGGACGTCCTGCGGTTTCTCCGGGGGCAAAATGACGCTTAGAATTGCACTCCCCAAAGGCCGACTGCTGGCCGAGACGGCCACCCTGCTGGAAAAAGCGGGCTGGCGGCTGGATGGCTACGACGCTTCTCTGCGCAACTACCGCCTTTCCTCCGGCGCTTTTCCTGACCTCCAGATAAAGGTCTTCCAGGAAAAAGACATCCCGGTGCAGGTGGCAATCGGCAATTACGACCTGGGCATTTGCGGGTTGGACTGGATTGAAGAGCTTTCTGTCAAGTACGCTGCCACGGCGCTGGTGCGGGTGAAAGACCTGGGCTACGGCGGCGGCGCACTTTTTGTTGCCGGTAGCCGCGCCCGTCCCGAGCTTTTTCCCACCGGTTCGCGTGACCAGGACGAGAAAATCAGCATCGCCAGCGAGTACCCCAATATCGCCGAGTCTTTTGCCCTTAATATGCGCCTGCGCCGTTTCAGCATCTTCCCTGTCTGGGGCGGCGCCGACGCTTACCCGCCGGAGACGGCCACCTTCGCGCTGGTTACCGCCACCCGTGACGGCTCCTCACTGAACAACGGATTGGCTCCTCTGCAAAGAGTCCTTGACTACAGCGCTTTCCTCATCGCCAACCGGCAGAGCTGGGAGCAGAAAGACATGAGCGCTGTCCTGGCAACCTTAGAAGACGTTGCGCCCGGCGACCTGGCAGTGCCCTCTTCGCCATCCCCTGACAAAACCCTGCCGCCGCTATTCCCCACGGGCGCCGGTGCCGGTGATATTGTCCGCATTGCCCTGCCGGACGGGCACCAGCAGAAGTTCACCGTGGAGCTTTTAAACCGGGCGGCCATCGCCATCGATGATTATCCGTCCTCCGCCGGCAATCGCAGGCCTGATATAAAATTGGAGGCTGTCGCCGCCAAGGTTATACGCCCGCAGGACACTCCCCTGCAGGTAGCCAACGGCAATTTCGACCTGGCAATCACAGGACAGGACTGGCTGACGGATCACCTGGCGATGTTCCCCTCCAGTCCGGTACGGGAACTCGCCGACCTTAAGTCCGGCTGGGTGCGGGTTGTAGCCGTGGTCAGCCAGAATGTGCCCGCGGATAATATTTACGGTCTGCGCCGGTTGAATGCCGGGGCAACCCGCCCCCTGCGCGTTGCCTCCGAATATACAAACCTGGCAGACAAATATGCCCGCGAGAACCGCCTCGGCATGTATCGCATTATTCCCACCTGGGGCGCTACCGAGGCTTTTCTCCCGGAAGATGCCGACCTGCTGATTGAGAACACGGAGACGGGCAATACCATCGCCAGGCACAATTTGAAAATCATCGATACGCTGTTTGAATCGACGGCCCGCCTCATCGGCATGAAAGGCGCTTCTTACAGCAAGGTCAAACAGGCACGTATCGACTCGCTCGTAGAGCGGCTTTCCCGTGCGGTGAAGAAGTAAGGAACAGCCATGAGAACGATCGAGGGTTTTGAAAAGGCAAAAAAAGCGCTCTCACGCCAGGCGCGCCGCGACCTGGAATACCCCCAGGAACCGGCCGTCAGGAAGATTATCAAGGACGTCCGTGAGCGCGGTGACGCCGCCCTGTTTGAATTGACCGAAAAATTCGATGGAGCCCGGCTGGACAGGCTGGAGGTCAGCCGCAGGCAGATCAGCGCCGCCCGAGCCAGGGCGGACAAAGCACTGGTGGCGGCATTGGAGCTTGCCGCGGGACGCATCGCCGCTATACACGAACTACAGGCTCAGAAGGCGCTGCACAGCTACACGCACGGCAAGACCGGCTGGATGGTGCGCCCGCTTGACAGAGTGGGGGTTTACACGCCCGGCGGTACAGCCACTTACCCTTCCAGTCTTTTGATGACAGCGGTGCCTGCCAGGGTTGCCGGGGTCAAAGAGGTAATTATTGCCACCCCTCCGGGAAACGATGGCGCTATTCCCCCTGAAACACTGGTCACTGCGCAGATCGCTGGCGCCGACCGCGTTTTCGCTATCGGTGGGGCGCAGGCAATCGCCGCGCTCGCCTATGGCACGGAATCCGTACCACGCGTGGATAAAATCTGCGGACCGGGTAACATCTATGTGTTTCTTGCCAAGAAACTGCTCTACGGTATTGTCGGCATCGATGGCTTGTGGGGACCTTCAGAAGTGGTGGTTATCGCTGACGAAAGCGCCAACCCCGATTACTGCGCGGCGGACATGCTCGCGCAAGCGGAACATGATTTGTTAGCGACCGCTATCTTCATCACGACTTCACCGCAGAAAATTAAGGAAGTAAAGACCGCCCTCGAACGGCAGTTGAAGAGTCTTTCCCGGACCCACGTCCCCAGGAAATCCGTAGAGTCCAGTGCCGAGATTGCCCGCAAATCACTCGAAACACGCGGGGCGATGGTCGTGGTGAGAAACCTTGACGAAGCCATCGAGCTTGTTAACCTGTTCGCGCCGGAGCACGTCTGCCTGCTGGTAGACCACAGCGATGCGTATGTGCCGCGCATCAGAAACGCCGGCTGTATTATCTACGGTGCCAAAGCCACCGAACCAATGAGCGATTACGTCTCCGGACCATCTCACGTCCTGCCGACGGAGGGCACGGCGCGCTTCGGTTCCCCGCTGAACGTGACCGACTTTATGAAGATTACCAACCTGAGCAAAGTAGGAGATGCCTTGATGAACCTTGCCGGGCAGGCGGCCATTACAATTGCCACGACAGAGGGCCTGGATGCCCATGCCCGCGCCGTGGAACTGCGCCTGAAAAAGACGAGGAAGCCAAGATAATATGGGGATAGAAAAATTAATCAGACGTGACCTTCTCGCTTTCGGGGGATACTCGGCGGCTATGTCGCCGGAAACGCTCGACGGTAAAATAGAGGTAGCAACGCGGGACATCATCAAGCTCGACGCTAACGAAAATCCCTACGGATGCTCGCCGCGAGTGCAAAAGGCGCTGGCTAAATACGCTCAATACCACATCTACCCCGATGATGGGCAGGAGCGCCTGCGCAAAATGCTCGCCGGGTATGCTGGCGTTGAGGCTGAACGCATCGTCGCCGGGAACGGGAGCAACCAGCTTATCGATCTGCTCTTGCGCTTGCTCATTTCAAAGGGCGACAAAATCATCAACCTGACCCCCACCTTCGGCATCTATAGCTTCAGCGCCAGGCTCTGTGGCGGGACGCTGGTGGAAGTGCCACGCGAAGCTGATTTTAGTTTCGATGTCCGTAAGGTAAAGGCGGCGGTCACTTCTCGAACCAAGATTATCTTCATCGCCAACCCGAACAACCCGACCGCCAACCTCGCCCCGCGGAAAGACATCGAAGACCTGCTCGACACGGGCGTGCCGGTGGTCGTGGATGAGGCATATTACGAGTTCAGTCGGAAGACGGCGCTGCGACTGGTGGAAAAACACGATAACCTGGTAATCCTGCGCACGTTCAGCAAGTGGGCGGGACTGGCGGGACTGAGAATTGGCTATGGCATTTTCCCGCCGGAAATTGCCGCTTTCATCCTTCGCATCAAGATTCCATATAACGTTAACGCCGCCGCGCTTGTTGCCGTCGAAGAGTCGCTTAAGGACACGGACTACCTCATGGAAAGCGTGGACAAAATCATCGCCGAGCGGCGGCGGCTTTTTGCGGAACTGAAAAATGTAACCTGGCTCAGACCTTACCCGTCGAAGGCAAATTTTATTCTCTGTGATGTCCTCGAAGGTGACGCGAAAACGCTCTATCAGAAATTGCAGGCGAAAGGCATCCTGGTCCGCTATTTCGACCACCCGCGGATTAAAGACTGCATCCGCGTAAGTATCGGCAAGCCGGAGCACACCGATGCCCTTATCAAGGCGCTCCGCGAGATTGGAGGCAGGTAATATGGCAAAACGCATCGCCACTATCAAACGCCAGACCAAAGAGACCAGCGTCATGCTCAAATTGAACATTGACGGCACGGGCGAACACCTCATAGATACCGGCATCAAGATGCTCGACCACCTGCTGGCGCAGACAGCCAAGCACGGCCGGATGGACCTGACCGTTACCGCTTCCGGCGATGACGAGCACCATGTCAGCGAGGACATTGCCATCTGTCTCGGCAAGGCATTTAACGAGGCGCTGGGAGAAAAGCTGGGCATTTTCCGCATGGGTGACGCGGTAGTGCCGATGGATGACGCGCTGGCAATGGTGGCAATCGACCTGAGCGGACGGGGCTATTGCGTCCTTGACCTGTCCTTAAAGAAGAATGACATGCGCGGTTTCCCCACCGACCTCATCCGCCACTTCCTTGAGGCATTCGCTGCCGAAGCGAAGATGAACCTGCACGCACGGGTGCTTTACGGCACCAACGACCACCATAAAGCCGAGGCGTTGTTCAAGGCGCTGGGCAGGGCCCTGGATAATGCCACCCGCCTTGACCCACGCACAAGTGGTGAGATACCGAGTACCAAGAAGAAGATTGAAAGATAGCGCGCATATTCCCGGCCAGACCAAATCGACTAGAAAGCGGGATGTAGAACATGTCGAATGCACAGGTTAAGGTATTCTCCGATGGCGTGAACCTTGAAAACTGCCTCAAGCAGGGGTTGACCATCACGGGAACCGCCAGGTGTCCGTACTGCAAACAGACTTTTTCTTATCAGCTGCATCTATTCAAGCATACAGGCAACGGAAACGGCGGGAAAAAAGTAGCCCGCGCTTTAAAGGACACTTATGATATCTGCATCGATTTTTCCGCGGATGCTGCCCGTTTTGGGACAGAAAATCCATTGCCCCAGGCAACGGATAACACGGCCGATGAAATATGCGTACCCTGCAGGGGGTGTTCGATGCACTGCCCCAAGCTGGCCAAAAGGTATGGATAGCCCATCTGAAGGATTTTGGCTGGCACTTGAAAAGCTGGTGGGTGAGTCAGAAGTCGTCATTGACCGTCCAAAAGGCGCGCGCCATCCTCGCTTTGAGGCAATTATCTATCCCGTCGACTATGGCTTTTTGAAAGGCACCACTTCCATGGACGGCGACGGCATAGATGTCTGGCGCGGCTCAAGTCCCGATGGCAAAATCGACGCCATAATCTGCACGGTGGACCTGCGGGAAAAAGACTCTGAGATAAAAATCCTCATCGGCTGCACGCCCGAAGAGAAGAAGCTCATTTTGGCATTCCATAACCGCTGGGACATGAGTGGGATACTGGTACAGCGGTTGACTTCCAACTCTCATTCCCCCCAAAAAAACAGTACTTCGGCTCGCCTTTTGCCATGCCAGCGAAAGCTGGCATCCAGAGGGAGATGAAGACGCGTGGATTCCCGATCAGAGCTTGCCCCGTGCCTGAAACGGGGTCGGGAATGACAATTGAAAATAAAAGGCTTATCCCTATGCCAGCTTCTTCCCGGTCAGCCTCTCATAAGCCGTCCGGTAAATGCGGCTCGTGGACTCTATCACGGCGTCAGGTAGCATCGGTGCGGGCGGCTCTTTGTTCCACCCGGACTTCGTCAGCCAGTCGCGCACCGGTTGTTTGTCATAGCTCGGCTGGGACTGCCCCACCTTGTACAGCTTCACATCCCAGAACCGTGAAGAGTCCGGCGTCAATAGCTCATCGATGAGAATCAGCTTGCCGTTTTCCACCCCGAACTCCATTTTGGTGTCAGCGATAATAATGCCTTTGCCAACTGCCTGTTTCCGCGCGAAGTTATAGACCGCCAGGCTTTTCTCCCGCGCCTGCGCGGCCATGGTTTTGCCCACGGCTTTTGCCACTGCCTCCATTGTCATTGGCTCGTCGTGCCCGGTTTCAGCCTTTGTTGTCGGCGTAAAAATCGGCTCGGGAAGCTCCTGACTCTCCCGCATGCCTTTTGCTGCCGGCATGCCGAAAATGGTGCCGCTTTTCTGGTATTCCGACCAGGCGGAACCCGCCAGGTAGCCCCGCACCACGCACTCGATGGGCAAGCGGTTGACCTTTTTCACAACCATGGACCGCCCCGTCAGGTAGTCTGGAAACGCGAAACGCTTGCCCTCGGGCAGGTACTTATCCAGCACCCTGACATCATCGACCACTTCCACCACGTGGTTTGTGATTATATCTCCTGTCTGCGCAAACCAGTAAGCAGAAATCTGGTTCAACACCCTGCCCTTATCGGGGATGCCACACGGCAATACGACGTCGAACGCGGAGATGCGATCTGTGGCAATAATCAGCAGGTGCTTTCCCAGGTCGTAAGTATCGCGCACTTTGCCACGCACAAACAGGGAGAGGGGCAAATCAGTGGTCAGCAATATATGCGGTTTTGTTGTCATAGCACCCCCATAAGACTCAAAGGTCAAAGGTCAAAATCATAGCTCAATACTCAGGGCTTTGCGACCCATTCGCCCTCACGCCAGTTTTTACTTTTAAAATGTGCCTTTGACTTTTGCGTTCTTGACTTTGACTTATTAAGGAAACAGAAAGTCAAGGACTTTGTCGATGTCATGCGAAGCTACGCCGCTGGCGATAGGCCGCCCTTCCAGGCTCGATTCGAATATCTCGGCATCCTGGTGAATTTCGCCGATCGCGCGTATCCCGCGCCTGTCCAGTTCCGCGGTCAGCCGCCGGGCAATGTCTTTCGAGGTAATTTTGTTGAGCACTGCCCAGACGTCCGCAATATCGATTTGACCGGCCAGCTCGTGGATCTTTTCCGCCACCTCAAGCGAATCGAGTGATGGCTCCACCACCACGAGAACGCAATCGATACTCGTCTCTACTCCACGCCCGAAATGTTCCACCCCGGCTTCCATATCCACCACTGCCACCTCGTCCGGCGGCAGGCGCAAGCGTTTCAGGAATGACCGACTGACGATGCCCATCGGACAGGCACAACCTTCCAGCGCCATGAGAATTTTGCCGATGTTTATGAGCCGGATGCCGTCTTTTTCAAGCATATACTGTGCGGGAATATCGGTAAGTTGAAGCTCCTGGCGGATGAGGTCTACCTGCATTTCCGGTGTGCCGGAACGGATTGCCTCCTCCAGCATATCTTCGAGTTTTTTCTTACCGCCCAGCAGTCCGATAAGCGGCTCTGGCGGCTTATCAAACCCGAGCATCCGGTACAACCCGGTATTAGACTCGTCCGAGTCTACCACGAGCACGCGGCGGCCCCGTCTTTTCAGTCCGTCAGCCAGCAAACGAACGAGCACACTCTTGCCACTCCCGCCCTTGCCACACACCGCAATTTTCTGCATAAATTCATACTACCATAAGAACAACAGCGAATGCCTTTGTATCGGGATGAGCGTAACGTTGTCATTCTGAGCCCTTCGCTATTGCTCAGGGTAAACTCCGCGAAGAATCTCCGTGCCTACTGAGTACCTCCCTGCATCACGTCTTCTTGTAGTGCAGCCTGAACTTCCACTTGATGGTGGTCTTATTCCATTTGTGACCATTTTAACTGGATTCCAGCCTGCGCTTGCCCTGGTTCCACTGAGTCACCACCTGTGGCGAGAGGCGGTGGCGAGCCACGAAGTGAGCACCGCCGAAGGGTTTACCCTGAGCTTGTCGAAGGGCTGGAATGACATCAAGGGCAAAAATGCACTGTGGCTCTCGTTCACCACATCTTCAGACGCCGCGGGTGTCTGCGAACAGGGATAATAGGCGCCAGTTTCAGAAACGACCGGTACATTCTTTCCAGCGTATCGTTCACCCCGTTCATCGCGCCCGTTACCACCAGGTCAGCAATAAACCCGATGTAGTCCTCAAAAGTGGTGAAAGTCTTGGTATAGCCAACTCCGTACGCGTAGACGTAAATGTTATCTTTGCTGTATTCCTCGATAATGTTCTGGCGCAGTTTTTGTTTCGTCTCGTCGCAAAGTGCAGGCGGGGTAGTGTAATGAGCGTAAGCACGAAACTGCGGCAACGGCAGTTCCTTCAGAAAAGAATTGATGATGTCATCGAAGGCACTATCGGCGCCATTTTCCGCGCCCACCGCTACCATGTCTGCGATTTTTCCCAGGAATTGGGCGTGATCAGCAAACCTGTCTTTATACGCACGCTCGTAGACGCCGGCAAAGGCATTTTCTTTCAGAAGCTCGGCTCTAACGGGCGACGGAATCTGTTCGCGGATAACCTGCTTGTAACCTTCCGGCCAGAAGGTTTCCGCCGCGGAGTCTTCATCCTCAGTATCAGGCATGAAATGCAACTGTCCCCTCCTTGCACCACCCCACCCAAATCCGAATTTCTAAGCACGAAACTCTAAACAATATCCAAGCTTTGAATTCTCAATTAGGTTAATCCGATATTTACTATTAGGATTTATTTCGAATTTCGATATTCGGATTTCGTATTTT
>Ga0315284_10003258_pt1 | contig 23041 bp, 15 predicted proteins | sample YL17G09_16_MG_FD_203696 | JGI IMG/M metagenome (GOLD analysis project Ga0315284, IMG submission 203696) | Sediment microbial communities from Yellowstone Lake, YNP, Wyoming, USA - YL17G09_16 | ecosystem: Environmental > Aquatic > Freshwater > Lake > Sediment | place: USA: Wyoming | collected... | reverse complement strand
GCGGGAATGGTTGCACGGTGATCCCCTCTCACATAGAAACTTTCGCCGCCTTCGGCGACTGTCCGCACGAGAATGGTCTTCCATGGCCGGAAATAGTATCGTGGATCCATCCTGGCCGCTTCGGTTGTCAGGTCGTCTCCCAGGTCGGCGAGGTCGAAAACGGCGGTGGTGAAACCGGCTATCCGTTTCCCTTCCTGGCCGGCGGCGTTACGGGCCATGGTGAGAGCCTTAAGGTAGACCTCGGGGCCCATGACGCTCGTTCCGATGTTGAGGAACACCCCACCCTCGAGACGTCTGAGCGTTTCGGCATAAATCAGGAAATCCCTGTACGTTGCGCCGCCCGCCGCTTCGCCGTCGAAATTAGGGTGCTCGTGGATGATGTCGTACCCGATGCCGATGTGGACGGTCACCGGAATACCGAGTCTGAAACCCGCGCCGAGAACGCTCGTGTCACGGTAGGGAAAGGTTTCCCGTTCGATCATCCGTCCGACCGATTCACCGTAACCGAGACCATCGCGATAACCGCCCGTGACCGCATCGTTGATGGCTCCCGTTTCACGCCAGAGGCCGAATTCGCCTGTCCGGACATACCGTGCGACGCTTTCAGTCGAGGCGCCGATAAGCGCGAGCTCGAAGTCATGAATGGCGAATGACCCGTTGACCGCGAGATGCCGCACTAACCCCCGTTCCATGAGCGCGACGAGCAGGGGGCCGAGGCCCTGTTTGATCACATGGCCTCCGCAGGAAAAAACGACGGCGCTTCCCGTTTTCACGGCCTTTACAATCCGTTCAGCAATGACGGGGAGCGCTTCGTGTTCAAAGGGAATCCGGTGGCTTTCGGGATATACGAACATGGTCCGGTCCATGTCATGCTTCCGTTCAGCAAGCGGTTTCAGCCTGAGAAGACTCCGGTCAAACTGTCGAAACGGCATGTTCATTACCTCTGAAAAAGTGGAAGCACCGGTGCGGAAATCGCTCTTCGGTCGTGTTGTTCCTTCCGGTCACCGTTCAATCCAAATATAATCGAATAAAACCTCACAGTCACAAAAATCGGGAATGATCACATCGGCCCCTGCACCGATGAGGCGTGCGCGCTTCCATTCGTCCGGCCTGCCGCTTCTGCCCTTCTCATCGCTCGCCACCCCGACTGCCATCCCACCGGCCCCTTTTACGTTCGCGATTTCCACGTATCCATCGCCGAAGCCGATCAGGGAGGCGCCGCCGACGCCGTTGAGTTCAAGAATCCTCCTGATGACATGCTCCTTCGAGAACGTCCGGTAATCGTCGCGGGCGCCGTATATATGTTCCCCGAAACAGGTGTCGAGGCCCAGCAGGCGCGCTTCCTCGATAACATAGGGTTCATCGGTCCCGCTCGCAAGGTAGAGGACGACACCGCGATCCCTGAGCAGCGCGAGGGCTTTATCCGCACCGGGGACAATCATGGCTTCCGGCTCGATTCTGCCCGAACGAAGCCCCTCACGCCGGTCATGGATGCTGCCGATGAGACGTTCGTGGTATAACCGCTTGTAATATAATGGTTCACGGGGCGTGCCGCCGCGTTTCCGGATTTCCTCCGCGAGGCGGATCATCTGGTAGATCGTCTGCTCACCGGTAAGGCGCTCCACATACTCACTGACCACTGCGGTCAACTCTTCCACGGTTTCGCCGGTCCCTGTTTCCGCCAGGAGCTCGACCATCAGGGGAACCATGATGTCCTGCCAGCCTTCCCTGATGAGACTCACCGTGCCGTCGAAATCGAACAGCGCATGGGAAGGCGGCTCCACAGGCCGTGCGTCACGGATGATTTCTACTGTCGAGCCGTGCAGGAAACGGAAATAACGACCATCGGCCGCCGTATCCGCTTCATGATTTTCTTTTTCCGTTCGAGGCATTATTCTCCCGCGTGGAATGGGTTAACACACTCAGAGTTTGTGCGCTCCGGGAGTGTGAAGGTTTTCATGGACCGTATCGATAAACGCACGTACGTTCTCTTCCGGGGTGTCCGGCGCAACGGGGCTGCCGTTTGCTGCGACGAAGTTCTTCGGGGCGAAGGCCGCCTGGGCGAGCACTTCAGCCCGTATGTCGTCCGGTGTTCCGTGCACGAGGAGTGTAATGGAATCGAGGTTGCCGAACACACAGAGCCTGTCGCCGACCGCTTCCCGTATAGCGTGGATGTCGATAGTGAACTGCTTCTTGCTCTCTTCAACCATGAGCGCGCTGATATTGATCTCGGTCAGGTCCTCGAGAATGGGATTGACATCGCCCCAGAAGTTACAGATCGGGATCATGCCCATGCGGCTGATTTCCGCGAAGTAATCACGGTGAATGCCTTTGAGGTTATTCCGGTAGATGGCGGGGTCGGTGATATCGGGTGAAATATATGTTTCTGAAATGACATAAGAATGCGCCCCGGCCTGAGCATACGCTTTCGCCCATTCGAGCTGCTCTTCGTAACACCGTTCGAACAGGTGCCGCATTCCCTCCGGGTGATCGTAGAACGCCATGAGCCCCTCCTCGAATCCAACATACCCCGTTGTCGGGTCGAATATCTCACAGACCGCGGAGGGGATATGGACTGCGATGAACACTTCCTCTCCGTACCATCGCACAATCTCCCTGACATGGTCGGTGTATCCCATGGCGGTGATTTCTTCGGCGGACATACGGATGTACCGCCTGACATAGTCGTCGATAGCCCTGAGGCTTCCGAGGTTCACTTTTGGCTTGAACGACCGTGAGCCGAGGAGATAATCGGGAAAATCAACGATTTCCTCGTCGTCAGGCGAGTTGACGGAGAAATAGCGGTCGTCCTTTTTCAGCGACCGGTACTGCGGATCGATGACGAGGTATGACTTTCCGTCACGCCGGACGATCCCGGAATCCTTGAAATAAACCGGCGTGCCGATATGAAGATGGAACCAGTCGGGCTTGAATTTCTCGTAGAATCCCGCATACACCTCCGCGAGTTTTTTCCCCTCTTTCCAGGCGTCGCGGGTGAAATCGAGGCCGAGCGCCTCGTACTTGTAGATACCCCACCAGTGGAGGCCGCATGGAACCCTGTCAGCCGTCCCTCCCTTGATCGTATCGATGAAAACCTTTTTTGCAGTCTGCATGGTTTGTTTTCTCCTTTATGACTTATAATTGGGGATTGCGGATTTTATCCGGAGTATTTCCGCACTCCCAACCCTGTCTTCTGACAACGCGGGAGAGTGCTCCCTCATTCTTATTGGGCAACCACAAGGGTAGCCCCTGCATAAAAACCCACAATCCGAAATCCGAAATTGAAACGATCCGCACTATAGAAGTTACTGTGTTTTTTTCTCCACTCTCATCCCGGTTACAACGAGGGGATTGTTATATTCCCGGGCAGTTTTTATAATGTAGTGTTTGAAATCCTCCGGTGTTTTCAGGATGCTTCCCTCGCTCCACGCTCCGGCGATGAGATATTCGTATGACAGGTCGTCCGTGACGGGTATCGAGAACGTATGATTCCCCTCGCGCGACCGTACGAACCGGTACTCAGGGCTGTATGATTTTTTCACGACGAGCGCGGCTCCGACAAATTCGATCCGGAGGCTCTTCTGCCCGGTATCGTCGTCCGGGTCGACCAGTTCATCGTTCCCGAACGTTACGGCGACACCTTCGTCGAGGTAGCAGTCGAATTCCGCCTGGTTTTTTCGGATGCCGCAGCCAAATGTGGTGCCGTAGTTTCCCGGCAGGAATGTCAGATATGTGACACGGCAGGTCGAGTAATTCTGGTTCGTGTAGGCCGTGTAGAGCTGTTCGAGCTCGTAGAAACCGGCGCCCGAGTTCCAGTTGAGCGTCCTGACGCGGATGATGCTCCGGGCGGGGCCGTTCGCGACAACTTCGAAGACGTAGCGGGTGTCGTTCATCTGTCCCTCGTTCCAGCTTTCCTCCCCAATGTCCATGCCCCAAGCAGGGGTGGTGAACCGCGGCCGCGAAACCGAGTCGGGAAATGCCGGATACTCGAAGACGCATATTCCACCGGCGCCGAACGAATTCCCCACACGCATGATATCGGAACCGTAATCATTGTCAATCTTCGGAATACCGTAGTATCCACAGGCGTTCTTCGTGCAGAGGACATGCGCCATGAGGACGCCTTTTCGCTTGCCGTACATGTCCACATCGGTCGGATACCAGAGTTTCCAGCCGATGTGCGCCGACTCCCAGAACGGGATGATATGGCGCAAATAACTACCGATGAGCGCCTGGGTGCCATGCTCGTTCCAGCCGCGCTGTGAGAACCCGATATAGATGTAGACCGTTTTCGTTTCATTCGCCCGGATGTCCGTCTGGAAGAAGAGTTCGTCCCAGACGCCGTCACGGTCGAGATCGTCGAGTTGACGATAAATCTGGTGGCCGTTCGTCTCCTCCCTGATCATGTGCCCGCCGCCATAGGCGAGTTCTTTCTGGGTTGGCCTGGGATTGGGCGGGAGCGATGGATCGACCACAGTGACCCACATTTCGTGCAGGTTCCTGATCGGCAGCATGTCGCGTGTGATGACAACGGGGCAGTCGGTCCGGTCGATGTCGAGCGTATTGACAATTTCGCATGGTATTCTGATGTCCGGGGCATAATCGGATTCGGTGTACCAGCCGACCGGTTCAGCGGTGTACACAACGGATAACTGAGAAAAAAACATGTAAAGACAGGTCACAATCACAGGTAAAAAACGCATAGCCGAACTCCTTGCACTGGAAGTGAGATGTCACGATTCAGTAATATGAAGTAAAATCATGATGATTATAATAAAACAGTCCGGATGAGGAAAGGAAAAGTTGGAGATTAAAAAACGTAATGCGGTTTATTTCGCCGGACTCTGGATGAATGTTCCCTCTCGGCTCCCGCTGCGCTGCGTCAGAGCAGCAGGGCAGGGGGGTAAGCTTCGCATGTCATATTACTACAGTTTTTATAAAAGCTTACTAAACTTGATAATCAGGAAAATAAAAAATATGTTTAATAAATATAATCCGGTTATCAAGTTAAATCAGCATGAATAACATTTTTTATTCTGGATCAGTAGTGTCCGGAGAAATTAAATGAGAAACATCTTAAAAGCTTTATAAACCGGCAGCTTATGGTCATTCGGTTCTATTTGGGATAAAATTTTAAGTAGTATTGAAACTTTTTCAAAGAGGCCCCCTTTCGGCGCTGGCGCGCCACTTTCCCCCAAAGGGGGAAATTAATTGACAGCCAGGGAGTTATAATCCTGCCCCTTTTGGGGGAATGATGTCCGAAGGACAGAAAGAGGGCTCATTGAATAGAGACTTTTAATTTTCCCCGGACAGTTCTGGATGATTATAATAAAACAGTCCGGATGAGGAAAGGAAAAGTTGGAGATTAAAAAACGTAATGCGGTTTATTTCGCCGGACTCTTAACCCGATCTATTCATAAATTAACGTGAGCTCATGCGGAATTTATTGTTTCCTTTATGTATAAACTCTATCTTGATCCCCCATAAGGTATGGACAGGGGGGAGTGTGGTAACACTTATGATAATCTGAAGATTCATGAATAATTCGAGATAAATCACAGTGTTTGAACAAAAGTAAAAGATTTATCACAAAACTTCCATACATGACAGGGAGATGTATCTTCCAAAAAGGCCTTGAAAGAATTAGACCAATGGTCTATAATATTATTAGACCAAGCAGTCAAACAAATGTTTTATAACAGCGGTTCATGAAGCGCGCTCTTACCGACAAAACGATTCGGGCATCGGCAAGGGTTCGCTCTATTACTACTTCGAGGACAAGGCCGACCTCTTTATCACAGTCATGGAACAGTATATGGACGGCATGACCACGGACGAACGGGAGCGATTTTTCCGGCTGTATATGGAAATGTTTCGGAAGCTCACCGGGGAGGGACACCGAGAAAAAGGATGAAACGATGAAAACTATGCATTCATGCCGGACGGCGGTGCTGGCGATCATCAGCATCGTTACGGCGGCGGCCTCTTCGCTCCGGGCGGCGGAACTCTCCGGCACCATGACCGCCCAGGACCTTATACGCACGGTGGAGACCCAGTATCAGGGGAAAACTTCTAAGGCGGTGATGAAGATGAAAGTGGTGACTGAGTCATGGACACGGGAAATGACCATGGAATCGTGGTCTGAGGGGCGGGACAGGTTTCTCATCCGGATTCTTTCACCCAAGAAGGACCAGGGGGTATCGACACTCAAGATTGGCGACGACATGTGGAACTATCTACCGAAGATCGACCGTCTGATGAAAATTCCGTCGAGCCTCATGGGGGAAAACTGGATGGGCAGTCACCTGACCAATGACGATCTGGTCAAGGGGGACAAAATTGATGAACTGTACACGTTCAACATCGTTAAAAGGGAAGGAGATCTCGTGACGGTTCGCTGCACGCCGAAACCGGACGCCGCGGTCGTCTGGGGAAGCATCCTGTATACGATCGACCTCGATAAAACTGTTCCGGTCGTGATTGACTATTACGACGAGGACGGTGCACTCGTCCGGAAAATCGACTTTGACAGGATCGAGAAGATCGCCGGCAGGTGGATACCGCTCGTCATGCAGGTCAAGCCAATCGAATCACCTGGGGAGATGACCGAAATGGTGTACGATCAGATCGAGTTCGATATCACGCTCGACAAGGACCTGTTTTCAGTCACGACCCTGAGGAGAAAATGACCATGCTGCTCGTAAAACTCGGATACCGTAACCTCTGGCGTAACCGCCGGCGTACACTCCTGACCATGACGGCGATGGGAGTGGCGACCGCGTTCCTCATCCTGACCCTTGGCATTTACGATGGTATGCTCTGGGACATGATCGAGGGGGCGACTGAGATGTACCACGGGCATGTCAAGATAACGGCGAAAGGATATCTCGAAGACCACCAGCTCGATCATGTCGTTCCCGAAGAAGGCTGGACAACCGCATTCACCGGCGATAATCAGGTGAAAGGCGTCGCCGGCAGGGTACGCGGATTCGCGCTGCTCAGCACCGGTGAAGGTGACGGGAGCCATACTCAGCCGGCGGAGCTGTTCGGCATCGTGCCCGCCGAAGAACGGTCTGTCAGCCGTCTTCACACCCGTGTCGTCGAAGGGAGATTTCTCTCGGATGAGACAAGCCATGACATCGTGATCGGCACGGGGCTCGCAAAACTCCTCGAAGCCGGAATCGGCTGCGAAATCGTCGCGATGGGTCAGGGCGCGGATCGCTCGGTCGCCGCCGATATTTTCACACTCGTGGGAATAGTCGACACCGGTGATCATGTCCGCGACGCCATGCTGGTGGTGGTCGGGAGAAAAACCCTCCAGGATATGCTCGTACTCGATGGCAGACTGCATGAAGTGGCGGTTTCGCTGAAACGGCCCATCCTGGCGGAGAAATGGGCTGCGGCTCACCGTGATGCCTATCCTGATCTGGAAGTCACTCCCTGGAACGACTTTCTCCCCTCGATGGGGCAGATGCTTGAACTCTGGGGCGTTTTCAAGCTGATCATCGCACTTATATTCTATTTTGCGGTCATTCTCGTCACCGTGAACACCATGTACATGGCGCTTATCGAGCGCATGCGCGAATTTGGCATCATCAGCGCGCTCGGCATGAAACTGCGGCGTCTCTCGCTCATGATTGTCATCGAGGGATTCATCATGAGCGCTATAGCCGGGTGCACGGGCGGCCTCGTCGGGTACGCAGTCAGCCGGTACCTGAGCGTCCATTACATCGACCTGAGCGCCTATATGTCCCCGATCACTTACGGCGAGATCGCGATTCAACCCCAGATCAGGAGTTACCCGGCACTCGAAAATACGCTCATGCCGGTCGGGATAATCATACTCCTCGGGGTGCTTATATCGCTCTTTCCGGCGTACAGGCTGAAGAAACTTCATCCGGTCGAAGTGATCAAGGAAGTATGAAGCCGATGATGATTCATCACGGGAGCCGGGAACAGTAAACCGGTAAAAATCAAAAGGAACTGTCGCCATGCTCTGGATAAAACTCGGATGGCGTAATCTCTTACGGAACCGCAGGAGAACTTTCATTGAGGTGCTGTCTATTGCGGGGAGTGTGTTACTGGCTGTGTTCATGAACAATCTGGCGGTTGGCTCGTACGACCAGATGGTCAACGACGGCGTTTTGATGGGAAGCGGTCATATCGGGGTGTACAACAGTGCATATCTCAGTATGAGGAAAACAGAGCTGACTGTGAACGCCCCGCCGCTTGTCGGAGCACTCGAGCGTGAGCCGTCGGTGAAGGCTGTCTATCCACGACTTCAAGTACCCGCCCTGATCCGTTCGAGCAGGGACAGCAGGAATGCGGTCGTCGTGGGTCTCGATTTCGACCGCGAGTTAAATTCGAATCCGCTTCTGAGGAAGGACAAGCTTGTCGAGGGGTCATACCCGTCCTCAGACGACGCAAAGGAGGCGCTCATGGGGGAAATCCTGGCCCGTGAACTCGGCCTCAAAGTCGGAAAAAAATTCGTCATCATGGTTCAGGGTTCCGATGGTAAAATTGAAAGCAGCCTTTTCAGAATCAGCGGCATCATCCGCACCAACGCCCGCATGATAGACGCGGGAATGGTGATCGCCCCGCGGAAGGTCATAGGCTCTGTAATCGGCAAACCCGACAGCGCACACGAAATAGCGGTCATCCTTTACAACCACAGACACATCGAAAAGGTTCTGCCGGCAATACGGGCGATCGCACGTACCCAGCCCGAAGCGGACGCGTTCAGATGGCAGGAGGCGATGCCCGAACTTCAAAACGCCATCAAGATGGACCGGGTCGGATTTCAGATCATGGTCATGTTCATGTACCTGATAGTGGGCATCGGCACCATCAATACCCTCCTCATGAGCGTGATGGAGCGAACACGCGAATTCGGGGTAATCAGATCAATCGGCCTCAACAAGAAAGGCATACGGAAGATCGTTTTATCGGAAGCGCTCGTCCTCGCGACTGTCGGCGTGACCCTCGGGATGGCCCTCGGCATAGCGGTGACCGGCTACACCTCGGTCAAAGGTATCGATTATTCCTTCATACTGAAGGATCAGGGTATGGCCAGCACGCTCATCGACCCGATCATATACAGCGCCTGGGACTGGTATTCCATGTCAGTAATTGCCGGCGGCATGATCATCATCGCGTTCGCCGCATCGATCTACCCGGTACATTACATCCTGAAAACCGGGCCTGCGGAGGCGATGAGAAAATACTGATGCAATGAAAAAAATCAGAGCACCGTATCATACAGCAAAGGAGAAGCCGGACATGGAAGCGATTCAGCTCAAAACCGTCGTCAAGAACTTCCGCGAAGGCGAGCATGTCGTCCACGCCGTCAACGATGTCAGCTTGATGCTTGAAAAAGGCGAATTCGCCGCACTCGCAGGGCCCTCCGGCAGCGGGAAGACCACGCTCCTCAATCTCACCGGCGGCCTCGACAGGCCGGATTCCGGCGAAGTGCTCATCAACGGCATCAGCACGAAAAACAAGAGCGACAACGAGCTGACGGAACTCCGGCTCCGGCACATCGGGTTCGTTTTCCAGGCGTACAATCTCATCCCGGTGCTGACCGCTTACGAAAATGTCCAGTTTGTCCTTCAGATACAGGGCGTTCCCGAATCCGAGCACCGTGGGAGGATCATGCCCTTTTTCCGGACGCTCGGCATCGAGGACCTGAAAGACCGTTTCCCGACCCAGCTGAGCGGAGGACAGCAGCAGCGTGTCGCAGTCGCACGTGCGGTCATCGGCGGTCCCACAATCATTCTGGCCGATGAACCGACCGCTAATCTCGATTCGGAAACCTCGAAAAACCTGCTCGACATGATGCGGAAACTGAACGAACAGGACGGTGTGACCTTCCTGTTCAGCACGCACGACCCGATGGTCATCGATCGTGCCCGGCGCATCATTCGCCTCCGCGACGGCACGATCCAGCACGAGGAATTCAAGGAATGAGAGGAGGCCGGTGCTCATGCGCGTGTTCCGCATAGTCCCGATCGTCTGTTTTTTTACGGCGGCGGGTGTGCTGATGGTACTGTTACCCCATGCTGCTATCGCGCGTGTGTTCGAATACGGTGCTAACGTGCGTCAGACGATTCTCCTCATGCGGTGGCCCCGTGATGTAGGCGAGCCTTTTCCGGCGGGTTCGTTCGGGATTTCCGAAACCAGGACGCGTCTTTATGCGGGGATAATCGCTCGCGGCATCTCCGCAGACTTCGCACTCGAGTCGCGTGCCGGCTTCATGTCGCCGCAGTCCGGCATGATTTCGCTCACGGAGGGGGGCGGAAGCATTCTCGGCAAAGGCATGCCCCTCGAACGATGGGACCTGACCGCGGAGCATTCCGACGACCAGTCGTTTTCTATGAGCACCCGCATCGAACGGCTCAACATCCACTGGATCGTGCACGATGTCGATATAGTTGCCGGGAGGCAGCCAGTGAGTCTCGGCACGAGCCATTTCGTCGGCGTGCTCGATGTCCTCGCTCCCTTCGCCCCGGGGGATCTCGACGCCACCTACAAACCGGGAATCGATGCAGTCAGAATTCACAGGGGAATCGGCATGACCGGCGAGGCGGAGGTCATCGCGGCCGGGGCGAAAGACCCGGGCGGCGGCGCGCTTCTGGGCCGGTACCGTATCATGGTGCGCGGCATGGACATAGAATTCGTGGGCGGGAGGTTCCGCAGGCGCGGTTTCGGCGGATTCGGGTGGGAAGGCGAAGTGCTCGAATCGGGCGTCTGGGGGGAGTTCGCGCTGTTTGAGCGGAAACCGGATACGGAGAAACGGCGGGGAGGCTGGTCACGCGCGGCGTTTTCAGGCGTTGCCGGTGTGGATATCGATCTCCCGTTGGATTTCAAGGCCGGGGGCGCGCTCATGTTTCAGGATTTCGGTATCCGTAAACCCGGGGAACTCATCGAGGTTCGGAACGAAGGCCCGTTCTCAGAAGGCTGGGCTTTCCTCGCCTCAGCGGCATATGGCATCGCCACCCTTCACCGCCAACTGCACCCGCTCGTGCAGGGCGACCTCGCCGGTATAGTCAACCTCGTCGACGGGTCCACCCTCTGGCAGCCGAGATTGACTGTCAGCACGGGAGAAAATTCGGACCTATGCGTCTACGGCTGGATCGGGACGGGGGGAAAACCACGCGTTGACGGACAGTCCCTCTCCATAAAATCGGAATTCGGCACATTGCCGGACGGCGGGGGGTTTTACGCCCGCTGGTTTTTCTGATTTTTCAGAAATCTCCATAAAAAAAGGGCGCACAGTTCTTGAGCGCCCCTTGCGGTTATCAATCAAGCCGATTAATGTATCTTTTTCGCGGCTTCGATGAGCCTGTCTCGCGGCATATCGGGTGAAACTCCCGTCTTATGACAGGCATAGCAGGTCATCTCGACTGTCAGGCGACCAAGACCCTCTTTGGTGAGGGATATGTGATCGGTGCCGTCATTGAGCGTGTAGGCCGGATCGACGGAAATGCCGAACACGTGCGCAAAGTGCTCGCCCTTGATATAATCGGCGTTCACCCTGGTGCCTGTCTCCTTGGTGACCGCTTTCGGCATATGGCACGCCTCACAGGTCAGTTTCGACATCTCGGGGATTTTGATTTCGATCGCGAATTTCCCCTTGTGGCAGTCGAGACACTTACGCTTGATTCCGACCCGGTTTTGTACGGTGAGATGCGGGTCATGACACGCGCCGCAGGTCACCTTGAACTGCGCCTTCTTCGACCGCGAGAGCTCCGAATATTCCTGGCCGTATTTGATGAGGTAGTCGCCGGCGAGAAGGATGTTGTCGTTGTCGGTGAGGCGGTGGCATGGCATGCAGAATTCGTCATTTTTATTGTTGTTTCTCCAGAGAATCTTCATGTCGCCCTTGTTCTTCTTGAGATCCTGCAGGGCATTGGCGCCGAGATCGGCATGCGCCTTACCCGGACCGTGGCAGGATTCGCAGCCGATACCTTTCTCTTGTCCCTCTTCAGCCCATTTTCCCGTAACCCCTGCATGGGCATGCGCCTCATAAGCCTTTTGCTGCTCTTTATGGCATACCACACAGCTCGCGGTGCCCGCATATCCTTCCTTCCCCATACCCTCACGGGGGAGGAACACGACGCAGAGTGAGCTTATAAAAAGAACTGACACAACGAATCTTAATCCATTTTTCATTCACGAACCCCTTGTAAGCTTTCGGTTATTATGACGATATAAATTTAAAAAAATACCATATCGAAAACAAGCAAATTATTGTCTCCTGTAAAATTTTTGGGTTCCCTTTATTCTTCCGGACGTCAAAAAACTTATTGGCTCTTCCCGGACAAAGCGTATATTACATAATTGGACTGAGTGAATACATTAGGAATATTACATGAACGACCTGAAGGAAAAAAAGCCGGAAATGGACCGCGTTCTCGGTGACGAATGGGAAAACTGGTCCGGCAATCTCGACGAAAGCATTACCTATAACGAAACGGCGAGGCTTTTTACCGTTATCGCCTCGGTCGCCCTGTTTCTCTTTCTCGGTATATTGGGCGTCATCCTCTACCTGATCGAGCCGCGGCTCAATCTCATTCATCCCATCCTCGTGTATTTCGCCCGGGTCACGACCATTGTGCTTGCCGCAGCATGCACCGTGCTCGCCACACTCTCCATTATAAGCGTTTTCACCGGCAGAAATCTCCTGTACAACAGCCGTATCGGGCAGATAGCCGCCACACGGATTCTTCCGGTCACACTCGCCATTGCGGAACGGCTGGGCATACCCCGCGACCGGCTCGGCAATTCGTTTGTCTCCTTTTCCAACGCGATTGTCAGGGCAAGTTACAAACCAAATGCCGGTAAAACGATCATACTGCTCCCCCGCTGCCTCACACCGGACATGAAAAAGGAGGTGTCCGACCTGGGCAAACGAGCCAACATCGGTGTTTTCACCACAACCGGTGGCGGGCAGGCTCGCAGAATCATTCTCAGGGAACGCCCGTCAGCGGTGATCGGTGTCGCCTGCGAACGTGACCTTATGAGCGGCATTCACGATGTCGCCCCCCATATGCCGACTATCGGGGTGGCGAACAAGCGCCCCCAGGGTCCCTGCAAAAACACCGTCATCGATATCGACGAGCTGAAACAGGCGATCGGAACCTTCACTGGAAAACCGCTGGATTGATATGGTCAGGGTAATCGGAATGTTTTCGGGGGGGCTTGACTCGCTCCTCGCTGCACGGATCATGAAGGGTGAGGGGTGCGATGTCACGCTTCTGCATTTTTACACGGGCTTCAATGAGCCGGTCAGCCGTGAAGTCACAGAAGGACCGGGGCAGTGGTGGTCGCCGCGTGAAACGGTGGTTCGTTTCGCGAGAAGGCTCGATGTCCCGCTCGTTCCGGTGGATGTGTCCGGGGAGTATCTCGATATCGTCCTTCATCCACGGCACGGTTATGGTTCCGGGGTCAATCCCTGCATCGACTGCAGGATTTTTCTCCTCGGTAAGGCGCGTGAAATCATGGAAAGTGAGGGGGCGGTCTGCGTATTCACCGGGGAAGTTCTCGGCCAGCGCCCGATGAGTCAGCATCGGCCATCGCTCAGGCTTGTCGAGAAACGTTCCGGGCTCGAGGGACGGTTGCTCAGGCCCCTCTCTGCGAAGCTGCTCGACTCGACGGTACCGGAGCGGGAAGGTCTCATCCACCGCGAGCACTTATTCGATATCAGCGGGCGCTCGCGGAAACGGCAGCAGGAACTCGCCGCGGCTTTCGGCATCGCCGACTATCCCTCCTCGGGTGGCGGGTGCATCCTGACCGATGAGAATTTCAAACAGAAGTTCGCTGATTTTTATGACCACTCCGGGGGCAGGGACATCTCTATCCGTGACCTTCATTCGTTCAAAACCGGCCGTCACCTCCGGCTTGCAGGCGGGACAAAGCTGATCGTGGGCCGTACCGAGGCAGAGAACCTGTACCTCGAGCGCCTCCTCGCGAACGGCTCATGGATGTTCGAGACGCGTGATTTCCCCGGCGCGGCGGTTTTTGCCATGGACGAACCGCACGAGGATGATTTCCATGTGATCGCCGCCATTTGTGCTCGCTACGGAAAAGGCCGTAACCATGACAGTGTGACCGTCGCCGCGCGCAAAGGGGATGTTACCCGGGAGCTCACAGTCAAACCGGCGGAACAGCATGATATAGACTCACTGTTTATCTGACAGGAACATAACGTTCATTTACGTACCGAGAAAAAAGGAATCCCTCATGCCGATTCAAAAAATCACTGATTTCAAAAGCCGGATGACCGGCCCGAACATTCTGCTTACCGCCGACCCGATGGGAGACGGCACACAGGCCGAGCTCTCCGAAATGAGCGCTCATTATAACGAGATGGCGCCCGGCGGTGAAGTCCGTCCCCATGTGCACAACAGGGTCGAGATATACCTGTTTCTCACCGGCAGGGCCAGGGTGATGACCGGCGGCCAGGTCGAGGAAGTGTCGACCGGTGATGTGGCGATAGCGCCCATCGGTACACCCCATGCCATCAAGGTCATCGGCTCCGAACCGCTCAGATTTTATGCGTTCAACTCGCCGCCCGCATCGTCATGCCCGATGAAGGAAGCTCCCGAGGAAGCCCTCTGGAAGTGGAATCAACGCTGATAAAGGAGGCAACACACCGTACTCACCTGCTCTCGCGTAGCCGGGCGGCGGGGTTTTAATTGTATCCGCCCCCCTTTCCGTGTATAATTACATGAATGATGCTTTTTACCGGTCCGTATGATCTGTCATTGCCGAACCGGCAGGTTCAACGCGGGACATCGTGAAGACCATGTGTTTCCATATTCGCTCGATTTCCTGGAAGTTACTCTTTTTCGCCGGGTGCGCCGCTCTGTATTCCCACTGGTGCAGGGCGGATGATTCCCCCCCTTTTCCCACCATACGCGCGGTCGTCTACGGTGACGGTACAGCGGGGCCGTACACGGTCGGGCGCGGATTCATCGGCGGTACGGCGTTTATCGACTCCACGGTTTCCTCGGTAGTCCTGTCCGCCGTGTCAACCGACCATACCTCCGGCACTGTCACCTTCGACCGTCCCCTCTCTGACCGTGATTCCGTTACTGTCGTCATCGGCGTCCCCCCCGTATGGGTCAAGGAGGCATACCGCCGTGTACCGGGCGGGCAGGGTGACCGTCAGTATCCACCGGCAAGGATGCCCGAACAATCCGCGGAAAGTGTCCCGGGGCGATTTCCGGGCCTCAGGTTCGGAGGATCGAAAACATTCGACGTGAATGTGGGTTCAGACCGTGAGACAGCGCTTAACCAGACGCTCCGGCTCTCTATCACCGGGAAAATGACTGAGGACATCACCCTGAACGCCTCCATATCCGACCAGAACATCCCGATCAGCCCCGAGGGGGACACCCGGGAACTCGAAGAGCTCGACCGGGTGTTCATTGAACTCCGCGGCAGCCGTTTCAGCATCGACATGGGCGACACCGATTTGCGAAACGAGGCCGGGCGGTGGCTCTCCTATGAACGGAGGCTGTCGGGCGCACGGGCTGCCGTCCGGGCGGGGGGCGTCGAACTGTTCGGTTCCGGGGCGGTCTCCGAAGGCCGTCACATGAGCGTGACCATCACCCCGATAGAGGGTACCCAGGGGCCGTACCGGCTCATTACTGAACGCGGCGACAGAACCATCTCCCTGATTCCGGGCACCGAAACCCTGTGGATCAACGGCGAAAAGCTCACCCGCGGGACGTATGACGATTATACGATCGATTACACAACAGGCGAAGTCATGTTCACCGAACGGCGGATCATCGGTGCCGATATGCGGATTGTCTGCGATTACGAATACACGAGCGAAAGCTACCGGAGAAACTTCTACTCCACTGGTGCCCGTGGTGTGTTCTGGGGCAACCGGTTGACAGTATCCACAGTCCTCGCCCGTGAGGCGGACGATCCGGGCAGACGGGTCGCCGAGGAACTCGACAAAACCATGCGTTCGGCCCTTGCACTTTCAGGTGACGATCCGGCGGTTATCGACGGCGTCAGCCCTGCTTCGGGAGACACCACAGGTACATACGAACGTGTCAATGATCATCTGGTGTACAATCCTCAAGGGAACGGCCGGTTCAGCGCAGTCTTTTCTTGGGTCGGAGCCGACCAGGGATCCTACCGGTACCGCGGGGGAGGCATCTATGAATTCGTCCCGCCCGAACGACGCGGACCGGGATCGGGCGCCTCGTACGATCCGGTGTCGATCGTCAGCGGGCCGGTGTCGCACGATCTTGCGGGGATCACAATGTCTTTCGACCCGCACACGGCGGTTCATCTCGAAACCGAACTGGCGGGCTCATCGGTTGACCTCAACACCCTCTCCGGCCTCGATGATACCGATAACGGCGGCGGCGCACATCGCATGGGACTGAAACTGTCTCCCGGCATCCCGTTTGTCGTGCCCCTCAAGCTGGACGTTTCCGGGAATTACCGGTCGCGCGACCGCACATTCAAACCCCTCGACCGTGACCGCGAGGCTGAAGAAAACCGCCTCTGGGGACTTCCCCTGGTCATAGCGGATACCCATGAAACCGTGTCCGAAATGTCCGCCGGACTATCGGTGCACACGGGCATGCTGTCGGGCACCGGATTCGCCCTGAACGCCGGGCAGGCGGAATTCGGAGGTTCGGCTCGGTCAAAACGCACCGGCGGCGAGGGGCATGTCATGATTCCGGGTTTCGGTACTGCGTCAGCCGCTCTATACCATATCCTCAGGGAAGATATCCCCGGCCTGCCCGATGGACAGATCGACCGTTTCACCCTGAATGCATCGTCGACAGTAGCCGGTTTCACACCCACCGTCGCTTTCGAGCGCGAACTGTCTGAGGGAACGGGCGGCGATTCCTCCGGCTCATCTTATGACGATATACGGACTGTGCTTGCGGCACCGGAGTTCGGCAGTGTTACCGGGACATGCGAATGGTTCTACCGGACAGAGCAGGCGAAACGGGTCTCCTGGTCAGACAGTTCCTTCGCACGGGGCGGAAGCGTCGGATTCTCCGCGGGTCGCGGCGGGCAGGGCATGTTCCGGTCACGGTATTCACGGCGGGAACGGGTGACCGGCAGACACCGCATCGCGACCGATCAGGCGCTGATTGATTACTCGTACCGCCCACGGCCTGGCTTTTTCCAGGTGGACGGCACATACCGCGCGGGCAGGTCGCGTGAGGCATCGAAACGGAAAAATTTCATCTATATCGGCGACGGCCGCGGTTTATACCGCTGGGAAGACACCAACGGCGACAGTGTGCGGGATCCGGACGAGTTCATCCCGGACGAGCATGGCTCCTACTACCTGTATGAGGAAACACTCGAGGATTACCGGCCGGTGAATATCGTCAGCGTCTTTGGAAAGCTCGGTATCGACATCCCCGCATGGCTCGTCGGGCGAATCGCCGGGGCATCCCTGCCGGTCAGGTCGGAAACGACCTATGAAATCAACGAAAAATCATCGGCCCCGGCCTCGGATGTGTTTCTGCTCAAACTCTCACGGTTCAGGAAAGCGGGGACAACCGCCACCGGGGACTCACGTATTCAGGAGGACATGACCGTTCCGGTCGCCGGGTCGGGGTCCGCCCGCCTCCGGTATTTCCGGTACGACCTCTATAACGCCGAATATGTGACGGGATCGGAACGTCGTGGAGAAGAGGAAATATCGCTCAGGCTCCGGCTCCCTGCGGGCGAGGATTCGGATACCGAGTTTACGGTGAAACGGGCGGTTATGAACCGCGCAATGGAAACCCGGTCCACAGGCGATTACCGGGTGAAAGCACTGTCCGGCACCGCAGGCGTCTCCGTGTATCCTTACCCCAGAACGAAAGTGGGTTTCACTCTCGGCGGTGGAAGAGATCGCGACGACCGCACGGGAATCACCGTACGGTACTATTCCGCCCGGCCATCGGTGACTTACCGGTTTCCCGGGCGCGGGAGCATCGAGGCGTCGTACATGGTAACTTCGGTATCGCTCGGCCCGGCTGAAAGCACCGGATCGGCCATCCCGTATACCATGGCGCAGGGGTGCAAGGAAGGAAAAAACCACGACATTTCGGTTGTCTGCGATTACCGCCTGTCGAACAGCATGAATATCATTGCGAGCTACACCGGCCGTCAGTTCGGCGGGCAGGAGTTCGAGAATTTCGCCCGCGCCCAGGTGAGGGCGCTTTTCTGATGAAAGTCGTGAACGAGGAATTCATGGCAGGAATGTTTTTCTCATGTATAGTCACCGTTATCACCGTTACCGGAAACGCCTGGTGCGGCGGCGAAACCCCGCCGGTACCGGCGCCGCAGTCCGGAAATGTGTTCGCCGGTCGGGAGGAAACCGTACTCCTCGATTCGGTTGCCGTCAGCGGAGGGGAGCCGGTCGAAGCGGGCGAACTTGCCGGTGTCATGCTCTCACGAAGAGGCGGCGTGCTCAACGAGGGTCTGATCCGTCACGATATCGAAGCCCTCACCGCCCTTATTCATACTCACGGATGGTGGAATGCGGAGGTCACCGCCGCTGTCGATACGACCGGTTCCGGGGGAGTCCACCTCACCTTCGAGGTGAAAAAAGGCGAGCCTGTGATTGTCGGGGATATAGTAACAGCCATCACCGGAGACCGTCCGCCGGGACTTCCGGGCGCGGATACCGCCGGGATGTCCGGCCAACCTTTCTCACAGCCGCTCCTTGACCGGATTGTCGGGAGCATCGTAGCCGGGTTCGCGGCAAACGGGTATCCCGGAGTGACCGTTCGCCCGTTTCTTGCCGCCCGAGGCGATACCGTGGACATCACCCTGTCGATTCTTCCGGGTGAACGGGCGCGGATAGATTCGATAGCGGTCCGTGGCCTGACCCGGACGAAAGACTCCGTCGTCCGCCGCGAGCTGAGAAGGCTCAACGGTCTTCCCGCTGGCCCCGGAGCCCTCGAATCGGCGAAAAACCTCACCCGCTCGATTTCCATGGTTCGTTTCACCCGCGCCCCGTACCTGGATTATACCGACGATGGGCGCTGCGTGCTCGTGACAGATGTCGAGGAGGGGAGCCAGGGGACTTTTGAGGGAATCCTGGGTTACCAGCCCTCATCCGTCGGACAGACATCCGAAATCATCGGTAAAATCGATCTCGCGTTTCACAACATCCTTGGAACCGGCAGGTCAACCCGCATCAGATGGGAGAATCTCGGGAAGGCCTCGGAGGACATGGAACTCAGGTATACGGAACCCTGGATTTTCGGATATCCATACAGCGTTTCCGGCGCCTTTATGCAGGAGGAGCGTGAGAAACTCGGGTACACGAGGACTATCATCCGGTCATCCGTGAGCCGGTCGATCGGTAATATACGCACCGATGCCGGCTACCGTTTCGAAAAGGTCAGTGCCGATTCGGTGTACAGCTCAAGCGCCCACGGGTTCGATGCGGGCCTGATATGGAACCGTATCGACACTCCCTCCAACCCACGGTCCGGGATACTGTACGAAGTGCGATGGACCGCCGTTGCGAAACGCCCCCGCTTCGGAAAGCGTGACACTCGCAGTCTCGAACGCCTCGAGTTCGACCTCGACCATTATGTCCCGACGTTCACGAGTCAGGCCGTCGCCGTCCTCGTCCGCTACCGACGCGTCGACACACCCCGTGAAACCCTGAGCCCGTCCGACCGGTACCTGCTTGGCGGAGCCACAAGCATCCGGGGCTACCGTGAGAGAATATTCCCAGCGGTCAACGCCCTCTGGATGACCACGGAGTACCGTATCCTCCGCGGACAGGCGTCACGGGTCTTCGCTTTCATCGACACCGGCTACCTGATAAATTACGAAAAAGCCCCTGACGGCGGCTTCACGAAAACGACGCGCAATCTGACCGGCTACGGGTTCGGGCTGAGGATCGAGTCACGGGCGGGAGCGCTCGGCTTCGATTTAGGTCTTGGCAGGGGGGACGGCATCGGGGACGGTAAACTGCATGTCAGCCTGTCGAACAGGTTCTGATGAAAATTTTAAAATGGTATACAATAGTCAATATATTATATTGTTTTTGATAATTTGTCGGTTTATATTATTATAAAATCAAAAAGGATATTATAATGTCAAAAACAAATAATAAATCCACTTGGACACATCCAGGTGGTAAATTGCGAGAAATTGGAGCAGAAAAATTATCTGATGTTGAATTATTATCAATTTTAATTTCACCAGGTATTAAAGGTAAATCCGCCGAAAGAATTGCGTCAGAAATAATTTTAAAATTCGGTTCTTTCAAAGGAATGGCAAATCAACCGTTTGAAAAATATTATAAAATTACTGGTCTTGGTGAAGCTAAAACAATTAAAATCGCAGCTGCGTTTGAGATTGCTCGAAGGATCGTAAAAGAGGTTTTGAACGATTATGACAAATAAAAAGATTCCAAGCCCTTATGTCCACAAAACAGAACGTACAGTTGTTACAATACTTGTACATTGGATGAGAAACATTATTGAGGAGAATTATATTGATTTAGGAATGCCTGATGTCGAGACTTCTGGAGACGACAGAAAAATGCCTGACATCGTATTATATGAATCAAAATTAAGCAAACAGGTATTATGTGTAATAGAAGCAAAACCTCCTACTTTTGAAGTTTTTAATGAGAAAGAATTAAAAGAACCAGCTCGAGAAAAAGCTACCTATAGAAAAGCAAAATATTTTGCCACAACAAACTTCAGAAGCCTTATATGGTTTAAAACATATGAAGTAAATGCAGTAAAACCAGAAGAAGAACAAATTGTCAATAAATATAGCCTTTCTGAAATAGAAAATATTGATGATATTGAACAGACCCGTTTTATAGAACCAATAAAAAATGCGCTGAAAAAATTCCTTATCGAACTTTATGAAGTTCATACCGGGAAAAAATCCGAACCAAAACTGGCAATTGATGAACTGCTAATTTTTCAACTACACGAAAAAATTAAAATTTTGTCATACTACTACAAAATAATAATCGATGATAATTGTCATAAAGATTTGGGATTCAGAAAAAAAATGTCAAAATGGTTTATCGATCAGGGCTGGAGTTTTACTTGGTCATCGCAAGATTATGACAAGTCTGCAAGACAGACCTCCTATCTTCTTATAAATAAAATTTTGTTTTATGATCTATTACAGGCTAAAAGGCCTCATGAACTTTCTTCACTTGAAATACCAGAAGGTTTGTTAAAAGGGAGTCAGTTACATACAATTCTACAATCATATTTTGATTCTGCTTTAGAAATCGATTATGAAACTGTTTTTACAACCGATTTTATTGATACTATCGCTTTCCCTGATTCAAAAGAAGTAATTATCACTATCAGGGAATTGATTTTATTGCTGAAAAAATATGATTTTTCTAAAATTAGATTTGATATAATAGGGAGAATTTTTGAAAGACTTATCCCTCAAAATGAACGGCATTTTTTAGGTCAATACTATACCAATTCTGATGTTGTTGATTTAATACTCAGATTCTGTATACACCATGAAAAGGATGTTGTTCTTGATCCATCATGCGGGGCTGGAACATTCTTGGTTAGAGCATATAATCATAAACATATTATGAATCAACGTCTTTCGCATGAAGAAAATCTAAGCACTTTATGGGGAAACGACATAGCAAAATTCCCTGCGCATCTTTCGACGATTAATCTGGCAATAAATGACTTAAGCACCGAGAAGAACTACCCTAATATTTTACAGGAAGATTTTTTCAATATCCACATTGGAGAAAGCGGTTTCGATCCTGAAAATTGGCGGAAGAAAAGAGCAAAAACACTTGGATTAAAAGAAAATGAAGTTACATATCCACGATGGTTCGACTGTATTGTCGGTAATCCACCCTACACACGCCAAGAAGAAATTGATGAAATTTCCAAAGACGACATTGAATATAAAAGAAAGCTTATAAGAAAAGCTCTCATGGATTTTAATGGAAAAACAAAAATTGCTGATATAGGGAAACGAGCAGGCATTTATTCATATTTCTTTGTTCATGGCACTAAATTTTTAAAAAATGGTGGTCGTTTTGGATTTATCGTTTCTAACTCTTGGCTTGATGTAGATTATGGCAAGGGACTTCAGGAATTCTTTCTAAAAACCTACAAGATAATAGCAGTAATTGAATCTAAAGTTGAGAGATGGTTTGAAGATGCCGATATCAATACTTGCATTATAATTTTACAAAAGTGCTCAAATAAATCCGAACGTGATTCTAACACTGTGCGTTTCGTATATCTTAAAAAACAACTTCGTGTTTTTATACCATCTGCACATGATATGTGGGAGAAACAGATTGAAAGAATACAAGCAATAGACAATCTTATTAAAACAATTCTTGCCCATTCCGATTTGTATGAAAACGATGATATGCGGATTTATCCCATTAAACAAAATTCTCTGTGGGATGAAGGATACGATACGGAACAAAAAAAATATGTTGGGGCTAAATGGGGCAAATACTTAAGAGCACCACAAATATACTTCACCCTGCTTGAAAAAGGCAGAAATGTGTTCGTACATTTGAAACGGATAGCTGATGTTCATAGAGGTTTTACTACCGGTGCAAATGAATTTTTTTATTTAACGGAAGATGAATTGATTAATCGGGGCATAGAAAAGGAATTCTGGATGCACAAAAATGAAGAAGGGGAGTGGATTCCAAATTTTGTTATAAAATCCCCTCGTGAATGTAATACCTTAATTATAAAACCAGAAGAACTGAAATATAGGGTATTAATGATACATAAAGATAAAAATGAATTGAAAAATACAAAAATATTACGATATATAAAAGAAAGCGAACGCAAAGGATTACACAAAAGATCTACTTGTACAAACAGAAATAGATGGTATGATTTGGGTAAAAGAAGCCCCAACGGTTTTCTTCACCCTATGGTTCATAATGATAGGCAAGTCATTGCATATAATCACAATAACTACTATGTCGATCATAATCTTTTTGAAATTAAAACCAATGAAAAAGAATGGATTATTCCAACATTATTATTTTTTATCTCAA
>Ga0315284_10003257_pt1 | contig 23044 bp, 21 predicted proteins | sample YL17G09_16_MG_FD_203696 | JGI IMG/M metagenome (GOLD analysis project Ga0315284, IMG submission 203696) | Sediment microbial communities from Yellowstone Lake, YNP, Wyoming, USA - YL17G09_16 | ecosystem: Environmental > Aquatic > Freshwater > Lake > Sediment | place: USA: Wyoming | collected... | reverse complement strand
AAGCCTGAAATCAAGATCCCTGTTCGCGGACTTGTCAAAGGTTCCTAAAGATCCGGGACATCCGCGCAGTGACTGGTTTACAATCCTGGAGCAGATGCGCTGTCGGTGATTTCGGCTTGGTCTTGGAAACCGGGCAGAGGTCTACGGATGAAAGCAAGCGCCCTCAGCAGAAAGTTGGAGGCTGCCCGGAAGCATCTTGATCTTCTGCGTCGACAGAGCGGCAAGGCAACCGTTTTGCCTCATCGCAGCCAGTGGCTGAGGACATTGGCAGGCTTATCGGTTACTCTCAGGCAACTTCGCATCTCGGCCGAAGAAACTTCCCAACTGAACCGGCGCCTGACCCACGCCGGCCAGGCACTGGCAGCGGAGCATCGTCGATACCTGGAGCTTTTTGAGTTTGCGCCGGATGGCTACCTGGTGACAGATGCCAAAGGCATGATCCAGGAAGCCAATCGCGCCGCTCGTGCGTTGCTCAAAGAACACCGCCAGAGCTTGGCAGGCAAGCCGCTGCAACTCTACATCGAAGAAGGACAACGCCCCGCCTTTCGTGCGCAGATTATGCGCCTGGCACGCTGCAGTGATGAACGAATACCGGCCAGGACTCACCGGTTCAGGCCGGCCTCGGGCGCCTGCCTGGACGTGCAATTGTCGGTCGCCGCCACGCGCACGCCGAGGGGGCGCTTAACCCACCTGCGCTGGCTCATGCGAGACATTACCACGCTCAAGCGCGCGGAGGAGGAGATCAAGACGGCGCACATCGCCCTCGAACGGAACCGCGAAGAGCTCAGAGCCCTGGCTGCGCGCCTGCTGACCGCGCAGGAGGAGGAACGCCGCCGCGTCTCGCGTGAACTGCACGACGACATAAGCCAGAAGCTGGCGCTGCTGATGGTCGAAATCGAGACGTTGGAACGCAATCTTCCCGTATCTCCCCTGCTGATTCTCGAACAATTGCGATCTTTCCGCGAGCGCGCCGCAGGGCTTTCCGATGATGCCCGCAACCTCGCCTATCGTCTCCATCCCTCTATTCTGGAAGACCTCGGCCTGGCTGTTGCGATGCGCTCTTACGCCATGGATTTTTCCGCACGCGAAGGGATCCGGGTGCATCTGACACAGAAGAAGCTGCCGGACACGCTGCCTCAAGAGATTGGTTCCTGCCTCTACCGCGTGATGCAGGAGAGCCTGCGCAACGCCGCGAAGCACGCGCAATCCCAGCGTGTCACCGTGATGCTCACTGGATCGTCCCACTCCATCCGGTTGTCCATCAGAGATTGGGGTGTCGGATTCGATCCTGATAATTCGAAGGTCAGGCGCAGCGGCCTCGGCCTCATCGGAATGGAAGAGCGCGTCCGGCTGATGAACGGGACTTTCGATCTCCAATCCAGCCCGGGGCGCGGCACCCAAGTGGTAGTTCGACTGCCCTTGCCGGAGGGCTCGAGATGAAGCGCATCCGCATCCTCCTGGCTGATGACCACACTCTGGTCCTCGAGGGCCTGAAACGAATCCTGGCATCAGAGTTCGAACTCGTCGGAATGGTGGAAAACGGGCGTGAGCTTCTGGCGGTTGCCGGCAAGCTTATGCCGGATGTGGTATTGCTGGACATATCCATGCCGTTGCTGAATGGCATAGAGGCCGCCAGGCAGCTCAAAAAGATTCTTCCGGGCATTAAGATCATCATCCTTACGATGCATGATGACAAAACCTACATTACCGAAGCGTTTCGGGCCGGAGCTTCCGGCTATTTGTTGAAACGCTCCGCTGCTTCCGAACTCGCATATGCCATCCGCGAGGTCGTAAAGGGGGGCTTCTATCTGACTCCCCTTATTGCCGAAGAGGTGACGAGCACGGTGCTGGATCGATTCCGGAGATTGCGGGTGAACCCGCGCAGCAGCTCGTCTGAAAAGCTGACGCCGCGCCAGCGCGAAGTGCTGCAATTGGTTGCCGAGGGGTGCACCAACAAGGAGATCGCCGGGATCCTGAAAATCTCGATCAAGACCGTCGAGTACCACAAATCAGGAATCAGGGAAAAGCTGGGGATGCATACTACGGCCGAACTGACGAAGTACGCGCTCCGGCACGGCATCGCCGGCAACGCCGATTGAATACCACTGCCAGAGCCTGCATGCGTCCTCGCATAAAATAGAGCTTCTGTGCCGAAAACAGCACCCGGCTGGGCGGGCTTTAGCCCGCGCATTGGCAAGGAACACGCCTCAGGGGGTTGTGGTAATATTGGCCTGATCATATAGAGGAGATGAAAGATGAAAACGCTGGTACTGCTCAGGCATGGCGAGAGTGTTTGGAATATGGGAAACCGGTTCACCGGCTGGACGGATGTTGGCTTGAGCGAAAAGGGATTGCAGGAGGCATCGGAAGCAGGGCGGGTGCTGGCCCGTGAGGGATTCACCTTTGACGTGGCTTATACATCCGTACTCAAGCGAGCTGTGAAGACCCTCTGGATTGTGCTCGAGGAAATGGATTTGATGTGGATCCCGGTTTATCGCAGCTGGCGCCTCAACGAACGCCACTATGGAGCGCTCCAGGGCCTCAACAAGGCTCAAATCGCCGAGCTGCATGGTGAGGCGCAGACAAAACTCTGGCGGCGCAGCTACAGCGTGCGTCCTCCCGCACTGACGGTGGATGATGAGTGCTATCCCGGCAAAGACCGTCGCTATGCGGCGCTGACCCCCGAACAACTTCCGCTCACCGAGTGCCTTGAAGATACCGTGGCGCGATTCCTGCCTTATTGGAAAGAAACGGTTGCACCGGCCGTCCAGCGCGGTGAGCGGGTCTTGATCGCAGCCCACGGCAACAGCCTGCGCGCGCTGGTGAAGCACCTCGACCATGTTTCTGATGATGCGATCGTGGATCTCAACATTCCCACGGGGATCCCGCTCGTCTATGAGCTCAACGATGATCTTACTCCTATTCGGAGTCGATATCTGGGAGACGAGGAAGCGGTACAACAGGCCACCCAGAAAGTTGCCAATCAGCTGAAAAAATAGAAGCCCGGCAGGATGATCATTCGATCTGTTGCGCTCGTGGAAAAAGCGTGCGGGTTTTCAGCCTGTCATCTTTGCATGGCCACAAGATGGCCCCAAAACGCAGATGAATTCGAGGAGGAAGAACATGATTATCGGCGTGCCCCGGGAGATTCACCGTCATGAACACAGGGTCGGACTTACACCCTTGGCCGCGGCCCGCTTGATTCATCAGGGCCAGACGGTTTTAATCGAAAAGGAAGCCGGGCTGACAGCCCACTTTTCGGATCGCGATTATCAGAAGGCGGGCGCCCAGATCGTCTATGACACCGAAGAGGTGTATAAACGCGCCGACATTGTCTGCCGGGTCAGCATGCTTTCGCCCCAGGAACTGGACCTCCTGAAGCCGGGCACAATCCTCTGCGGATTTCACCATCTTGCGGTCGCTCCGCGCGAAACAGTGGCGAGGCTGATGGATCTCCATGCCACTCTGATTGGCTATGAAATCATCCGCGACATCCATGGTAAGCTTCCCGTTCTGGTCCCGTTCAGTGAAATGGCGGGTCAGATGGTGGTCCACATCGCGGCGTACTACCTGCAGAACGAGGCTGGGGGCCGTGGGGTTCTCATTGGCAACGTGACCGGAGTGCCGCCGGCAACGGTCCTGGTTCTGGGCGCGGGCACCGTGGGGAGCACTGCCGCGCGCCTGGCTCTTGCCAGCGGCGCCCATGTGATTGTCGTTGATGCCGATTTGTCGAAGCTGCGGGCCATCAACCGGGAACTCGGCCCGCAGGCGGTCACGGTCATGGGGGGCCTTGACCATCTGGAACGGTACACGTCCATCGCGGACGTCGTAATCGGAGCTGTCCTCGTTCCAGGAGCAAGAGCGCCGTTCGTGTTTACCGAGGAAATGGTCAAGGCCATGAAGCCCGGCAGCGTGATCGTCGACGTCAGTATCGACCAAGGCGGTTGCGTGGAAACCAGCCGTCCCACGACCCTGGACCGTCCGACCTTCGTCATGCACAACGTCGTCCATTACTGCGTCCCGAACATGACCGCTAACATTGCGCGCACAGCGTCACGGGCGCTGGCAAATGCCGCGATCCCCTACATCGTTGAACTCTCCAGCCGTGGAGTGCAAGAAATCCTGCGGGAAGATCCCGGCCTGGCGGCGGGAGTGTACATGTACCAAGGGAAGATCGTGAAAGAGGGAATAGGCTCGATCCTGGGCATACCCGCGCTGCCTTTGGCGCAATTACTATAAAGAACCCGGCTGCACGGAGCCGAATATATAAGAGAAGTCCTAATCTATTGAACGCCCGATGTGAACAGGTGAATACTCATGAACTGGCTGGACGACTATAAAGCGAAATTAAAAACCGCGGCAGAGGCCGTCCAAATGATTCAATGCGGCAACCGGGTCTACTACGGGGGGAATGCGGCCATTCCCCGGGAACTGATCCGGGTTCTGGCCGAGAGGCGCGAGGAGCTTCAAAACGTACAGCTCAACCATGTCCTGCTGCTCGGTCAGGATCCGCTCTCGGCGGAGAACATGAAGGGCCACTTCCGGCACAACTCCCTCTTTGTGGGACCCGCGGACCGTAGCGCAGTCAATGACGGGCGAGCGGACTATATGCCGATTTTTCTGCATCAGATCCCACGGCTGTTTCGCGACGGCGTCATTCCCCTCGATGTGACGATGGTGATGACGTCGCCTCCGGACGAACATGGCTTCCTTAGCCTCGGCGTGGAGAATCTGGCTTCGAAAGCGGCCTGCCAGGTGTCCAAGATCGTGATTGCCCAGGTCAACGAAAAGATGCCGCGGATTCTGGGAGACTCCTTCATTCATGTAAATCGTGTGAGCGCGATCGTCGAACATACCGAGCCGCTGCCGACTCTGCCCGTCAAACCATCCACCGAAATTGAGAGGGCTATTGCCAGCCACATCATTCCCCTCATCCGGCCGACATCCACGGTGCAGATGGGAATCGGCGGGATCCCGGACGCTGTGTATGAGTGTTTGGAAGGCAACCTGGAATTAGGCATCCACACGGAGATGATCTCCGACCGCGCGATGCGCGCGATCCTGCGCGGTGTGGTGACCGGGACTCAGAAGACGCTCCATCAGGGCAAAGTGGTCATTACTTTCGCACTCGGGAGCGAGGAACTCTACAGCTTCCTGAACAACAATCCGCTCATCGAATCTCATCCCGTCGAACACGTCAATGACCCGTTCATCATCAGCCAGAATGACAACCTGGTGGCCATAAACTCCGCGATCGAAGTGGATCTAACCGGACAAGTATGTTCGGATTCCGTGGGGCCCTACATCTACTCTGGATTCGGCGGTCAGGTGGACTTCATTCGCGGAGCCGCGCGTTCCAAGGGCGGCAGGCCCATCATCGCCCTTCCCTCTACGGCCAAAAAAGGCGAGATGTCGCGCATCACTCCTTTCCTCAAACAAGGCGCCGGAGTGGTTACCAGCCGCGCGGATGTGCACTACGTGGTGACCGAATATGGAGCGACCAACCTATTCGGCAAAAACCTGCGCGAGCGGGCCGAGGCACTGATCGAGATTGCTCATCCCAAATTCCAAGATGAGCTCGAAAGGGCTGCGAAAGAACGCAAGCTGCTGCCGTAACTGACGCCACGAAACTCGCACAAGGCACACATGTTTTCCGCGTAGGGCGTTGTTTCCTATGGCGCTGCGATTCAGACAGTGAAAAAACCTGGCCACGAATGGCACGAAGCGGCATAGCCGCAACCAAGAAACTGCCGTTTCAACCTCCGACATCCGACCTCCGACCTCCGACATCCGACCTCCGACCTCCGACCTCAGACCTCCGACCTTGCCATTTCGGTCAGAGGTCGGAGGTCGGAGGTCGGAGGTCAGGAGTGTGATGCCGCCGCCAGCGCCGCGGCGAGATAAGCGCGGCGATAAAAAAAATCAGGGTAGCCAAGAGCACGATGGTCGCGCCCGAGGGGGTGTTCAGCATGGCGGAAAGAAGGAGCCCGCCCACGGTACTGCTCACGCCGATCACGATGGAAAGCCCCATCATGCGGCGAAAATTCTCCGTAAGCTGGTACGCGGCGGCCGCGGGAGTCACCAGCAGCGCGGAAACCAGCACAATACCCACCACGCGGATCGAAAGCACAACCGTCAGCGCGATCAAGCTGATCAGCAGAAAATAGATCCTGGCCGCCGGCACACCGGTGACCGACGCCATTTCGGAGTCAAAGGTCACAAACAGCAGTTCCTTGTAAAACACCCCCACCAGCAGCAACACAACGGCGCTCAACGCGATTGTGAACCAGACATCCTCCCGGTTGATCGCAAGGATGCTGCCAAAAAGGTAGCCGAACAGGTCAACGTTGTAGACCTTCATCAGCCCGATCAGGAGAATGCCGAAGGCCATCGTGGATGCAAAGAAAATTCCTACTGCGGTGTCTTCCTTGACACGGCCCTTGCGGGAAACGAGGCCGATGCTCCAGGCCGTGGCCATGCAGAAGATCACGGCGGTCAGAACCGGATTTACATTGAGGAAAAAGCCCAATGCCACACCGCCGAAGCTGGCGTGGGCGATCCCCGCCCCGATAAAGGACAGCCCTTTCAGGACAACGTAAGTGCCGACGATGGCACACACGATGCCGATCAAGGCGCCGGCGAGCAGAGCCCGTTGCATATAATGGTAGCTGAGTATCTCCATCATCGATCTTTTTCCACCACCAGATGCGGCACATGGCCGTGATGAAAGAACATGGCATCGCAACCATACATCTTCGCAAGCTCATCTGAACCCAATACCTCCGCCGGGCGGCCGTGAGCCACGAGGCGGCGGTTAATGCACACGACCCCTTCCACATACGAGGCGACCACGCCCACATCGTGGGAAACAACCAGCATGGTGATCCCATCCGCATGAAGCATGCGCAACAGCTCGTAGAGGCTTTCGCTCGAGGCCGCATCCACGCCGGTGGTTGGCTCGTCGAGCAGCAACAGGTCCGGCTCGTTGGCAAGGGCGCGGGCGAGGAAGGCGCGCTGTCTTTGCCCGCCCGAGAGCCGCCGGATGGGCCGGTCAGCCAGGTCGGCAATTCCTACTCGTTTCATGGCCTGAAGCGCCGCGGCGCGGTCGGCTGCGGCCGGGCGGCGGAACAGGCCGATACGGCCATACCGGCCCATCAGCACCACTTCCCCCACGCTTACCGGGAAGTTCAGGTCCACCGACATGATCTGCGGCACATAGCCGATCCGGCTCCGCTCGCCGGCAAGATCAGCCGGGCTCTTGCCGAATGTTTTCACACTCCCGCTTACCGGGTGAACCAATCCCAGAATTACTTGGAGCAGGGTTGTCTTGCCCGCGCCGTTCGGGCCGATAAGGGCCAGGAAGTTGCCGGCAGTCACCGTCAGGCTTACATCGTCCAGCGCGAGGAGATCCTGGAATGTCACCGTGACATGATCCAACTCAATGATCGGTTGGGGCTGGCTCATAGCAATCATCTCTCCGTTAGCGCAAGGCGAGGCTCATCTGGCTCAAATTGAAACGCATCAGGTCGAGATACCGGTAGTCGGGCGGGCGCCCGAGCGGGTTCAAGAGCAAGACTCGAGCGCCGCATTCCCCGGCGATTGTCTCCGCTGCCTTCGTTGAAAACTGGGGCTCGGCAAATACAGCCTTGGCCTTGATCTCCTTTGCCATCCGGATAATGCCGGCGATCTCGGCCGGCGATGGTTCCTGGCCGGGCCTGCGTTCGATCACCGCGGTTTCTTCCAAGCCATAATCAGCGGCGAAATACGACCACGCGGCGTGAAAAGCTATGAATTTCCGGCTGGAGAATCCTGCGACAGCACTCCGGATGTCCTGATCCAGCGCGCGCAGCTCACGCTGAAATTTATCGGCGTTGTCGCGGTAGATCTCAGCGCCTGCGGGATCCGCCCTGGCAAACGCCTCGCGAATTTTTTCGGCCTGGATCATGGCTTTCCGCGGACTGAGCCATGTGTGGGGATTGCCTCCGGGCTCGTCGGCGTCGCCGGAGATGATTTTCATTCCTTCGCTCGCAGTGACCACGATCAGATTCGGATTGTCGGCGGATGAAATGACCTTCTCTGCCCAAAACTCCAGGCCGACTCCGTTGAGAACGAGCACGCGCGCCCGAGTGACCGCCTTCAGCTGGGCAGGGGCAAGCTCGTAGGTGTGCGGACTCGCTCCCGCAGGCACCAGAACTTCTACTTGCACACGGTCGCCGCCCACTTGCCGCGCGAAATCCGCCAGCGGCAGGATGCTGGCGACAACCGGCAACCTCGTGTCCTGCTTCCCATATTCCGCCTGACGGCCGCATGCCGCCAGGCCCAATCCAAGCAGCCCTATCAGCAATGTTCTGCAAACACCACAGTGACCTGTCATCAAGAACCTCATTTCTCCTGCCGTATGGCGCACGGATGAGGGAAAATGCATTATACCTATATTTGCGCCCGACCATGACAACCATAGTGATCCCGACCTGCGATTCAGGGGATTGTTTGAACTCAGCATTCATAATCCCGCGCCGCAAAACCATGGCCGAAAACCTCATCGTAGTTTCTGCCGCGCCAGGCTGGGAATTTTTTCAGAGTGTTTAAGGGTTTTGCCCGATATTTTGGCGCCCCGCCGCCGGCTAGACTTCAAGAAGATGAGTTTCCGCACGAAGCATCTGCAGGACTCATTCCGCATGTTAATGCCTCTCTCGGGGGCGAGCCAGGTTGAGATGGTTTGCCCGCAAAATAGGGCTCTACCGGCTGTTCCGACAATAGAACCTGGCGGGGCGGGCTGAAGCCCGCTGCCACTGGATAAAGAATAATGGGTTGCTAAGGACTGCAGCATGATCTTATGTTTAGTGGCCGCGGGCTTTAGCCCGCACATCGGCACACCCCAGTCATTCATTTTCGTGCGCTTGGGTGCGCCACGTCCATGGGAGTCTGTCACGAGATTCCCTTGGAAGAGGCGATGCTGCTTGAGCGACCTTAGGCCATGATCCTATTGTCCGTTTTGGAGACGGGCAAGTTGTTGCCGGGCAATCTCATTGTCTTCCAGGGCAAGGACCTTCCGGTATACCTGCCTTGCCTCCGAAAACCGCCCCAGTTGCATGTAGACGCCGCCGAGATTGAGATAGGCAGGGATGTATTCCGGGTTGAACGCTGAGGCTTGGTGAAATTCCTGGATGGCCAGGTTCAAATACTGCGGACCGCGCTTAATCGCAGAGATACCCAAAAGAAAATGGGCACGGAAAGATGCCGGATGGTCACGCAGGTTGGCATTCATTTCCTCCATGAATTGCCGCTGCTTTTCCGGATCCTGGACAATCTCATCCAGGTAGCTGGAGAGTTGGAGCGGTTGCACGGCCTTGATTTCCTTCTGCCCGATCACCGCTTCATTTTTCCCGTTGCGCCGGACATAGATGACGGCGAGATCGTCGAAATAAACCAGCGCCCACTCGGACCGGGGGAAGGCCAGTTTCTCGAGGCTCAGCTCAGGCGCAAGCGGTGGCGATTGCGGGTACTTGACCACTGCAAAGTCGATGCCGTACTTTGTCACCAATTCCTGCCACGCAGCGCGCGAGCGGAAGCGGCCGGAATAATCCCTGGCGATCCCCGGCTGGACATACACATCTTCCCGCCCATCGATGAAGACCTTGAGTTCGGGCTCCAGGCGCCAGATCAAGTAACCGCCGAAATCATACTCATTAAACATCCGCCCTGACATGCCGTTGCTTTTGACGAATTCGGCTGCATCAACCGGAAGAATTCCAGTGTGTATACCCGCGCCGAACCGGTAGGCATAGGCTTTGCTGTCGGCCGTTCCAATCCATAATAGCAGGATTCCCGAAGCCAATGCCGGAAGCCACCAGCGCAACCTGCCGAGCAACTTCCCCTGGCTCAGTTGCCATGCTAGTGAAGGCGCGAGAAGAACAGCAAACAACGAGCGAAAACGAAAAAATGACAAAGAGAGGATCAGCAGCGCCGGCACAAGCAGCCATTCGAAGAGCCGGACCTGGCGCGGCCGCAGCACAAATAGCGTGGCCAGCAAAATCGCATAGGCCATGAGCAGTGTTATGGCAATGTCTGGACCGAGGCGCATCCTGGCTGCAAGCGATTGGAATTCCTCAATATTGAGGGGGCTTTCCGCTCGCATCATTCCATAGGTCAGGGTCTTGAAGGTATAGGGGTTTGCAAAAGATACCGCAATCACCCCCGCAAGAGCTCCGAGGTGACTCCTCAGTTCCTGATGAGACAGGAGCCGGCGCCACGGGATTCCATGTTTTCGGAGTTGCCAGGCTTGATCCAGAAAAAACACTCCTGCCAGACCCCAGCCAAGGAGAGCGGTGCCGCCGTGGAGGTTGACCCACACTAATTGCAGGGCAGGAAGCAGAAGGAGCATCCGCGGCCGCTCCCGGCTCTTTGCGTAGATCAACAGGAAACCGACCGCCAAGCAGAGCGAAATCAGCTCCGGCCGCTCATCAAAACGTTGGCGGGAAATAGTAAAGGCGGTGGACAGCACCATTACGGTCATGCCGGCTGTAGCACCGCGTGCGCGCGCGGTCCATGCCGTGAGCGCGAGCAAAGCGGCTACAAGGAACGCCTTGATGCCAATAAGCCCTGCCAGCCCGACCGCCCGCCAGGCCAGGAAGGAAACCAGGCCGAAGAGCCACTCGTGCGCAATCCAGGGTTGCCCCGCCGCGGTGTATGAGAATGGGTCACCTTGGGGAAAACTGTGCTGCTGCCAGATCCACTCGCCCGTCTTGAGGTGCCACCAGAGATCGGGGGAGCAGATCTGGAAGTAGGATACGACGGCCGCGAAGACCAGCAGCGGTGCGATCAGGATCCAGAAGGGAACCGCTGCCGGTGCGGGCCGATCCATCAGGCAATAGTGAAGCAGCCCATTTTGTTTGGTTGACGCCTTCGTTGTCCGCTGGGCCTTAGGCATCGCCTTCTCTAGGGGAGAAACCGTTCCGGATGGCGCAGTTTCTCAGGGAGATAATGATCGATCACGTAGTTCAAGCCATGCTTGGCCAGAGCCTGTTGTTCGGCACGAACTCCCATGCGCAGGAGTTGCTCCATGGCCGTGATCCAGGGTTTGTGGTACCGGATGAATGGATCGTTTTTGATGGCGTCACGTGCACGCTTGATGTCCACATCCTTCAAAGGATGCGTCGGCAGCTTATAGTCAACGATATCCTGAGGCGTGATGCCGAGAAAAGTGGCCTGGGGAACACAAAAGAATTCATTCAGATGCGCGGCATTTCCCGACCCGACTTTCAGGGTACGGTAGATGTTGGTGATGCCGTAGGGATCGCCGTCGACAAAAACATACACGGGAATCTTCTGGAAATCCGCGAGCCGGCGAATGAAGCGGCGGCACGCCCGGGTAGGAACTCCGCCCATGCTGATCAATATGCAGTTGGCTTTCTTCCAATAGTTGTGCTTCACGAGCCGCTGGAACATCCCGGCTGTTTCAATGACGAGGATGAATTTGGCGTTGGTCTCGAACTGGAGATGTTCCACGGTGATCGGGATGCTGTAGGCTCCGGTGCCGAACTTCGTGCAGTCGATGCGCAGCACCTTGCCCGTGTCACGGTCCTTGTCGAGCACCACCAGGCGGCCGGCAACATCACCCCCTTTTTCCTCGGGAATGAAGCCGAGTTGCTCGCGGTTGACCGAGAAGTAAGCCTCGACGTCGTCCATCACCGTGTCGGATTCCGGCTGCTCGCTGAAGCGCGCGTCCTCCCAGTTTTTCGATACGTAGTAGGCCTCCCGCTTGGTCGCGATGTCGTCGTTTTCGACCAGGTCTTTCGAGAGCGCGATCATGCGCAGGGTCTGGGCAAACGTCTTTACGGTGTTGACGGTCAGCGTGCGTTCTTTCTTCTGACCCGCGATCTCAAAGAATCCCCTGTCCGGGTGGTACTTGACATTGCTCAAGGAGCGCACCGGAAACTTCATGGTCGGCTTCTTGCGCGCCAAGATCTTTTTCTTGATGTCGAGCGCCGAATTCCTGATCGCACTCAACACGTCCTTTTCTGCGCCGCTGGGGGGCTTTGGTTCCGGCGTCTTTTTCTTAGGCATGATCCGCTGCTCCTGAACTTTCCTATTTTGCCGTCCGGCTGCGCTCCAGAACGTCGCGCAGCGTCGTTACCAGCTCTGCCTCGACTTTTTCCGGCAGTCCGAGAATTTCGCGCAGCGCGATGCCGATGTGCGGTATGTAGCGCTCAATGTACGATTTCTTCTTTTCCTCTTCCACTTCGCGCCGGTGCGCCCGGATGTGGGTGCCCAATCTGCGCCCGCAGTCCTGAAGCGCCAGCCGCAGTTCCTTTAGGATCTCGGGGTAGCCGGCAATGGCTTCCTTGCTTTCCGAAGTGAATGGCACCCAGACCGAAGCGATGTGAACGAAGAGCGCCATGGGCCCCGTAGGGAGCGCGCCCTTGGCCATCGACAGGCCATACTTGCGCCAATCAATGCTCAACACCGCCTTCGTGATGGCGCAGGCGGATTGCTGGTATTGCAGCGGCACGCGGTTGGCGAAACGCAACAGATCGACCAGCTCATCTGCCGGCAATGAGCCTCCATAGGCCATGCCCACTTCGATCTGGAAGGGGTTGCCTCGATAAACGGCCGGCGCCCGGGTAATTGCGGTGTAAAACGCAGCTGGAATTTCATTGTTTAGTCCGGAAGTGATCTGCTCTTCGCCGATCGGGGAAAGGCAGTTCGTCGGCGGGCTCATGATCTTGACGCTGTTGATGGCCTTGTACAGGCGCTCCGCCTCGTGAACGGCAATCGAATGCGGATTGGCGGAGGGCCGAAGCTGTGCGGCCTGGCAGATCTCGACCGCTACCCGGGAACTCACGCGCGAAAAATCATGCTGCAGAGCTCCGGTCAGATTGCGTCCCCGGGTTTCTTTCAGCATCTTGATGAGCGCCCCCAGCTCAACGCCGTAGGGATGCGGTTTGATCTCGCGAGGTTCGGGGGGCAGGGCATCCGATGCCCTTGGAAAATGCTGAATACTCTCTCCTCCGGGAAACGAGTAGAAGATTTCGCAGTGCGGATTGGCAATGGCGGTCTGGCGGACATAATCATCGACCGAATGCCGGCCCTTCTTATACGTCCCGACCAGCTCGATATCAACGCGCGTCCCGTGCGGCGGATCCCATTCCCTCACTTCATCCATGATGATCCGCGGTGCATTCTTGCGCGTGTCGATCTGGATTTCGTAGTAGTGTGCGGGCTTGCCCTCGCCCGTGCGGGAGATCACAACTACCGACTTGCCGGTGGTGAGCAGACCGTACATGCCGGCTGCCGAAATGCCGATCCCCTGCTGCCCCCGCGCCTGTTTCAAGGTATGGAATTTTGAGCCGTAAAGCAGCTTGCCGAAAATCTTGGGGACCTGGGCCTTGACGATTCCCGGGCCGTTGTCTTCGACCGCGATGCGGAACCGGTCTTCCGCGAGCTGCTGGATTTCAACCTTGAGCGTGGGAAGGATGCCCGCTTCTTCACAAGCGTCGAGGGAATTGTCGACGGCTTCTTTGATGGCCGTCAGGAGCGCCTTTTGCGGATTGTCAAATCCCAGCAGATGGCGGTTTTTGGTGAAAAACTCCGACACGGAGATCTCACGCTGGCGCGCCGCCATGCTTTCGGCTGTTTCGCGCCTCCCGGGACCGCGCTGTCTCGAAACAGGAGGAGATTGCGCCCCGGGCTCCGTGCGACTTGCGCCTGCGACGGCTTCAGCCGCGGCGGGAACGACAGGCGCAGCTGTAAATTTCACCGCCGGTGGCTCAGAGCTCTTCGCGCTTACATCGACGAGGCTGAGCTGCTGCGGGCCTGGCGCGCTGCGCGTCCGCCCGCCGGTTTTGGGCCCGCGGGATGGGGCTGGTTTGGGCTTGATCTTCTTGCGAATACTCCTATCCTCCTTTCGCGGGGACACAAGGAAGGCTAGATCATAGATAATCCCCGCGCGCAATGCAACCAAGGCGCAAGCAGGTCTGAGATCCAGACCGTGCAGGCCAAAAGCAACCACGAATGACGTGGCGCGGCATAGCCGCAACCAAAACCAAGCTGCACCGCAGAGCCGCTGCCAAAAGGAGCCTCGAAGAGGCGGCAGTGAATAGGCCCGGCCGTCAGGCCGGGAAGGGCATAGCTCAGAATAGAGCGCCGAAGGTGCGGCACGGGACCTCTGTGCCGGTCCTTCGGACCTCGAGTTCTCTGCTCTCACCACCACGCCCTCACGGGCGTGGCTATTCACTGCCGGCGCTTCGCGCCTCTTTGCCCTGCGTCTCGTGGCAAAAAACCTTGCCTTCCTGCAAAGGATTTGAGGGTAAGTAGTCCGAATCGTGCTCCCTTTGAACCGACGAAGCGGATGCCGGGCGGGGCCTACTTGCTTTGTGGGGAAGAGGGCGTTGATTTTTGCCAGAATGTATCGCCGCGTTGGAGCAGATCCTCCAGGGAGCGCTGCAGAGTATCCTGGGCGGCCGCGAGTTCCTCTTCGTCGGCCTCTTGCTTCACGTAGATTGGGGCTCCCATCAGAACCAGAACGCGCGAGAAAGGTTTAGGAAAATGGAACTGGTCCCAGCTCTTGAGCACCCAGCTTCTTTCCGGAGTAATATGAAAGGGGAAGATGGCAGCGCCTGTTTTTGCGGCGATCCAGACTGCGCCAGGCTTGGCAATGTAACGGGGGCCCCTGGGACCATCGATCGTAAAAGCTACATCCTTCTTGCGGCGCAATTCATGGATCATTTCCACGAGCGCACCCTTCGCGCCCCTGCTGCTTGATCCCCGCGCAGCGCCATAGCCGAACCTTCTGATTACACGGGCGATATACTCCCCATCCTTGTTCCGGCTGGTCATGACCACGATGCCGCGATTGCGGAAAAAATAGGTGCCCATAAAGATCCGGCCGTGCCAGAACGTGTAGATCACCTGCTTTCCGGCCGAGTGAATGGAGTCCAGGTTCTCCTTCCCTTCCACTCGCCAGCGCAGCGTGCAACCAAACAGGCGCATCACACAGTAACCCAGCAGCGAGAGGAACCAGATCTTGAATCTTTTTCTCGCGCTATGACGATTTGCAGCCGTGGTTTTATCGGGTTTGGCTTGATTGCTTATCATGGTAATAGACCACAAAGCATTTCTATTGCCTGCCGGATCTTCATTACGATTTAGTTCTCTTGTGCGCGTTCTTCCGCTGCGGCGAGCCAGCCCCGTCGCAACTGCTGTTCAGGAATGCTTGACGTGTAAGGCTTGATATCGAGAACCGGCGTCCCGTCCAGCATATCCACACCGCGCACAATGAGAGCCCCCCCTTCGTTCCGGATCAGCTCCACGACCGTCAGGCCAATCGCGTTTGGCCGCCTGGGCGAGCGCGTCGCGAAGACACCGTGAGGTTTGTTGTCAGAAGGCGGGGTGAAAATCATGTCATAACCATCAGATCTGTGAAACACCCAAATCACGACGAGATGCGAAAAGCCCTCAATGTCCTGCAGCCCGGCTTCAAACTCCGGGAGAACCTCGATCGTGCCCTCCGCCGTATGCTTAGCGCCCAATCCTTTCGGTATCTGCGCAGCTTCCTGATAGGGGCTGCGCACATGCCCGATTGCCCGCATCGTGAACTCTTCCATGCACTATCTCCTATCGAAAGGTTGCGGTTATGGCAAACTTCAGTATTATGCATCAAGTTCAGAATACTGTGGGAAAGACACGTTTGTAGACGCTTCAGATTGGAATTACGATCGAAATAATCTCCTCCGGATAAGGGGTCAGATTCTCATATCCTGATTCTGTGAGCAAATACGTGTTTTCTATGCCGACCCCGCCGCGATCAGGAAAAAAGGCCTTTGGCTCGATTGCGATGACCATTCCAGGTTCCAGGGGGATATCGAATCCTCCCGTCAGTACCGGCAACTCATCCAGCTCCAGTCCGACGCCATGGCCGACGAATCGGACCTGGTTGTCGGCTGCGCCCATAAATCCAGATGCATAGGGGCCGTCCTTGACTCTTTGCAGAGCGTGCTGATAGATCGCCGAGCACAGGATGCCCGGCCTGAGCATCGTCTCGATCTCCCTGATCAGATCCAGCATGAAATGGTGGGCTTTGACCATGTCGTCCGCGAGCTCTCCAATAACATAAACTCTTGTTTTATCAACATAATAGCCGCCATACCCCCCAACGATATCCGCGACCATGCTGTCGCCAGGTGTCAGCCTGCGCCGGCTGCCGCCGGTAGGCACCGCCGGGTATAGGCCTGGGGTTCCCACGGGTCCCGGGAAGGATGTCGGGTAAGTGGCACTCATACCGCTAGAGAAGGTACCGTAGCCGATCTCATTGCCGAATCCGCGCGTTCGGACTATACCGGGATGGCCCTGGCTGCGAAGAAAGCCCTCGAGCCGTGCCATTACCTCTAATTCGGTCGTGCCGGGCCGGATCCATTCGGGCAGCCGATCGAAGGCTGCGCGCAGCATCTCTGCCGCACACCGCACCTGAGCTGCCTCATGGCTGGATTTGATCATCCGGATCCTGCGTATGGCATCCGAGGCGTCGATGAACTGCACTCCAGGAAACAGCTCCTGCAACTTAAGAAAATAACTTGTCGGCAGGACGTCGGTTTCGATGCCGACCCGGCGCAGTGCCCCGATCCCTTCGCCGGCGAGCCACTCCGGGAGCTTTTTAAATCCGGGGAACGGCAAAAGTCGATCCCAAGCTGATTCGATCCGGGCGCGGCTCAGGCTCTTTTGAACCAGAAAAAGCGGCTCGCCCGTTGCAGGCAGGCACAGCAAGCCGGATTGTGCAGTGCCGGTGAAATAAAAGGTATCCACGTTCTGGAACACAAAGACCGCATCCACGGCAGCCCCCTGCATCCAGAGTTGCAGCTTGCTTAGCCTTCCGGCGAGTTCTGATTTTGGCAATTGATCCATGACATCATCGTAACCGCAACCTCTCCTATCATGCAAATGAGAATCATCAGGCAGGAAGCTGTGAAAAAATTCGCAACTGGAGACCGACGGCAAAAGGGAGCCGCGCGCGTAAGCAAGCGGGCAGTTTGAAATCTGCTCGCGTTCGGTTTACTGATCGTAACTCTAAATCCCTGCGGGCATCAGATGATGGATGAACTTTCAAATGCCCGCTTGCTTACGCGCGCGGCTCCGTTGGCTGCTTGCGGCTGCCAGGCATGTGACCCGATTGCCGCAAAAGCGCCATCACTCTTCGGCATTCTTTCACAGCTTCCAGACGATCTCGTTTTAGGGAGCCAGGCGCTCGCTCGAATTCATTCCGATCGTGTCACAGATCCCAAAAGCTTGCGCCAAAGACGCCTTTGGTCCTGTGGGGGACTACTTAGTGCAAAGATGGGTATGCTATTGCCTCATAAGCAACCTCAATGTGAAGGTTTAAACGGGGCAAGCGGCTTCGGTCGAAAGCATCCATCGATGATCATGATATTGAAATCGTGGTTTGGATGGGTTAGCTTTCCCTCGGCAGGCAGACTGCCATCGAAATACTGTCAACCATGTGGTGTTCCAGCGCGTAAGAAGAATTGTACCGGGGTTCGGACCGGAACCTCTCGGAGTCCTGGACGCAATGGTAAGCCCTCAATCCGATGAAGATCTGGTCGCAAACACCCTCAGAGGAGAGGAAGAGGCATTCTCCCAGCTATACGACCGTTATCGGCAGAGGATTTACGCTACCGTGTATCGAATCATCCAAGACGCGGCTGAGGCACAGGATGCGACCCAAGAGGTTTTTATCAAGCTCTACCGATCGCTGTCTGACTGGAATCCGCAAAGGGCCAAGTTTTCCACATGGTTGTATCGGTTGGCTGCCAACCAAGCTATAGACTTCTGGCGCATCCGGAGGCGGCGCCACGAAACGCAGCCTGCCGAGTTATCCGATCGCGAAGCACTGCCGGATCGGGGGATTGGTGATGCTATCCTCACGCCTTTCGGCACATTGAAACAAAAGGAAAGCATAGAGCAGATCCGCCGGTGTGTGGATGACCTGCCGGAACTGCAGAAAAAAGTCTTCCTGCTTCGCTATTTTGAGGATTTGAAGCTTGAGGAGATTGCCGACATGGAAGATTGCAGTCTCGGTACGGTAAAAACCTCTCTGTTTCGTGCCACGCACGCCGTGCGTCGCACTATGCGTAGGACCGGAGGATCCCGATGAAACGGCCTGGATCCCGTCATTACACCGAAGAAGAACTGCTCATGCACTATCTGCAGGAAGAGACCCGGGAAGCCGGACAGGCAATCGCCGGTCACTTGCAGGAATGCAGCGAGTGCAGCGCCGTCTTCAAGGATTACGCCTATCTGGTCGAACAGATACAAAGCTGGTCGGTTCCTGAGCTCCAGCAAGAGGCCTGGCAGGCCCGGAAGGCAAACCTGCTGGCGCATTACCGGGAGGAGTTCGCCGGCGGCCGGAGCCGGGGATTCATCTTTTCTCTCCAGAAAAGCCTGTTGGCAACCTGGAATTATGCCCTGGAAAATCCGCTGCCGACCTTGGCTTACATCGCGGTGGCGATAGCATTTGCCCTGGAGAGAACCATTTCCACTTTCCGGCTGGATCGGCTCCTTCCGGGCGCGAGTGAGGTGTTCGAGATTCTGAGACAGGTATTCTAGGAGCGAAAGCGGTAATGCGCCATAGCGAGAAATTGAGTTTTGGAGAGGTTCTGAGGGATATCCAGCTTGTGATCACCTCGCCAACACGCCGCTTTGCGCTGATTCAGGAGCGCGGAGCCCTCTGGGGCTCACTGGTTCTGCTTCTGATCCCTGCATACCTGGCGTTTCATTATGTCGGCGGAATCTACTTTGCCCGGGAACCTTTCCCGGGTTATTACCTCATTCCGCCCCTCTTCGCGGCGATCGCGGCGACCCTCCTGAAGTTGGGTGCGATCCATATCTGCACCCGCCTCTTCAAGAAGAAGCCCCAGGATGGGCCGGCTAGAGGCCGCTTTACCGATTTGGTTGTGGTCTTTGGATATACCGGCGTCCCCGCCATTCTGGCGATCATGCTGGCAACCGCAATCTTTCTTTTGATGCCCCAGGAAATCGGTCGCCTGATGATGCAGGTCAAGGCGGTCGGTATAAGCATCATGGTAGCGGTGGCCATAGCGCTCTTTATCTGGAACCTGATCCTTGTCGTTCTTGCGTTGCGAACGGTCTACTCGATGCGCGATATCCAGATTGTGGCCGCCTTCATCCTGGGAACCGTGCTCATGTCGATACCGGCCTTTGGAACCTTCTGGGTCATTGCCACGCCCCACGTTGATTTTGTTTGCATGCAGCCGATCCTCTCCAACAGAATCCTCCGTTTCTTCACGATCGACCCGACCTCGAATATTTCTACCAACACAAAAATCTCAATTCATGTGGACAGGCTGGCTTATCGCTTGCGAGATCCAGAACATTTTGAGCTCGTCGTATTCTCAGTCGCTCGGCGGAAGCGCCAGGAAAACGCCGGCCAGGGCAGTATCCTTGTCGGAACCGATGCCGGAATGTCGGCCCGATGGGAGGATGGCGACTACATGGTGGGACGGATCGTCGGCCTTCCGGGGGATGCGGTGGAATTGGTCAACGGAAATCTGCGCATTAACGGGCAATCCTGGGACGAGCGCTATCTGGTGCCGGAGTATCGCTCGAACGCTTCCCTGCCCTCGAAAACCCTCGGCCCCGCGGAGTACTTCATCCTGCCTGAGAACCGCACCCTGATCGCGGAGCTGAAGCAGGAGCTTGTGGTAAAACGCGATCGAATTCTCGGGCGAGAGATGCTCAACAAATGGCCGCTGGGGTGGTGGGCTTTCCGGCCCACGGTTTTCCTCCATCCACAACCCGGGAGATAGGCTGTTAGGCTATAGGCTGTAGGCTGCGAGCGTCATTTTTCCGCGCAGATTACTCTCTCCGATTCTGACTACAGCCTACAGCCTAACAGCCTACAGCCTTCTTCTTGATACTGACTCCCGACCACTTCTCGCATACAATAACCCTTTCACGGCAATGGGCATTGGTGTCCGTATTCCTTGGAGGGTCTCGTGAAGCGACAATTGGTTCTGCCGCTGATGGTTGTGTTTATTTTCCAGTTTCCCGGGAGCGCCTTTCAGAAGCAGGCGCCTGCGCGGAAGCTCCCGGGTGGATCGGCAGATGCGGGCTATCTCTTGCCCAACGGCTGGTCGATCAAGCCGGCGGGGGAGCAGATTGAGGTCGGAGATCTGCCGCTGGCCTTGCTTATGCATCCTGATGGAAAACACCTGCTTGTTTCCAACAATGGCTACGGCACTCAATCCATCGATGTGATCAATCTCGACTCGAAGAAAATTGTCAGCCGGGCGCGTGTGGACATGACCTGGTTAGGCTTGGGCGTAAGCCGCGACGGCAATACGGTCTACGCGGGCGGCGGCCTGAGCAACTCCATCCTGCGTTTTTCTTTTATGAGCGGCAGGATCGCCCCCACAACCCCGGTCTCCATCGGTGCCCGCAATGCCAACATCTACCCCGGCGGACTCTGTGTTGCCGGCAACAGGCTGTATGCGGCCAACAATCTCAGCAATGACATTTCTGCCGTGGATTTGCCCACCGGCACAATGCTGTGGAAAGTGCCGGTTGGAGACCATCCTTATACTTGTGTGGCCACTCCGGATGGCAAGATCGTCTACGTCAGTTTGTGGGGTGCGGCCGAAGTTGCAGCTGTTGATACTGCTTCCATGAAGGTCACGGCGCGCATCCGGACTGATGATCATCCCAATGCGATGGTTTTCTCGACCGACGGGCGGCGACTGTTCGTTGCCAATGCCAACAGCAACACGATCTCAGCGATAGATCTGGAAACGAAAAAAGTGGCAGAGCGAATCTCGGTGGCGATGTATCCGAACAGCCCGGCAGGGAGCACGACAAATGCCCTTGCGGTCAGTCCGGACGGCACGCGGCTCTACGCCGCGAACGCCGACAACAACGATGTGGCCGTGATTGACATCACTCGTCGCGGCGAGAGCCGCGTGCTGGGCTTTATCCCAGTAGGCTGGTATCCAACGGCCCTGGCTCTGAGCGCAGACGGCAGGACTTTATATGTTGCCAATGGCAAAGGAAGCCGATCCTTTGCGAATCCTAAAGGACCTCAGCCGACTCAGGAACGGACCCCCGAGACGCAGTATATCGGGCAGTTGATGGTCGGTTCGATTTCAGTTATCGCGGTTCCGGATCAAGTGGGGCTGCGTCGCTATTCGGCCCAGGTGCTCAAGAACTCGCCGTATTCTGAGAAGAAGCGGCTGTCCGTGCCGTCGCCGGGCGCGAGCGCCATTCCGGCACGCGTCGGAGGCAAGTCGCCCATCCAGCACGTCATTTACATCATTAAGGAAAACCGCACTTATGACCAGGTATTCGGCGACATCGCCGAGGGAAACGGAGACAAGAACCTGACGCTCTTCGGGGAGGATGTGACGCCGAACCACCATGCCCTGGCGCGGGCGTTCGTTCTGCTGGATAACTTTTATGCCGATGCCGAAGTCAGCGCCGACGGGCACAATTGGTCCATGGGAGCCTATGCGACCGATTATGTTGAAAAAACATGGCCGTCGCAATATTCCAGCCGCCGCAAAACCTATGATTATGAAGGGAGCAACCCCCTCGCGGCGCCGAGCAGCGGCTATATTTGGGATGCCTGCAAACGCGCAGGGATCTCCTATCTCAGCTATGGCGAATGGGTGTCAAACGGCGCAGGCCCCGGAGGGACCATGGCGGCCCGTTCCCCCGCCCTCGAAGGACACATTGATCCCCAATATCGTGGCTTTGACCTTGAATACAGTGATCTGGAACGCGCCAAGCGGTTCCTGTCGGAGTTTCAGCGCCATGAGAAAGAAGGGACCATGCCGCGTTTCCAAATCGTGCGGCTGGGGAACGATCACACTCAGGCGACGAAGGCCGGGAAGCTCACTCCGCGCTCCTATGTTGCACAGAATGACCTGGCCCTGGGGATGCTGATCGAGGGAGTGACGCACTCCAAGCTGTGGCCGGCCACGGCAATTTTTATCGTCGAAGACGATGCCCAGAACGGGCCTGATCACGTGGATGCACACCGCACGATTGCCTTCGCGATCAGCCCCTACGTCAAGCGCAAATCGATCGACAGCACCATGTACAGCACCACCAGCATGGTGCGCACCATTGAACTTGTCCTTGGACTCCCTCCCATGAGCCAATACGATGCCGCCGCAACGCCCATGTTCGCTTCGTTCGGAACCAGGCCGGACCTCACCCCCTACACGGCACGCGCAGCCAGGGTTTCCTTGACGGAGACCAACCCGCCCGGCGCTCCGGGTGCCAAGCGTTCGGAGGAAATGAATTTTGCCGATGCGGATGCGGCGCCGGACATCGAATTCAACGAGATCATTTGGAAATCCATCAAAGGCAAGGACTCAATCATGCCCGCTCCAGTGCGCTCGATTTTCTGCATCGGCAAAGATAAGGACTGAAAGGATCGATTTATCAAATTCGAGGATTGAGGCCTGAGCTTGCTGGACGATTTTCTTGAGCTTTATCCAGTGGCCGTGGGCTTCAGCCCGCCCTATTGCAGAACAGTTATTTTGGGATAATATTGATACCCGAGGAGGAAGATATGGCCGGAACTTACAAAATCAGTGAATTGGTAGGCACGTCTCCCATCAGTTTTGCCGAAGCGGTCAAGTCTGCGGTTGCCGAGGCCGGAAAAACTATTCGCCAGATGGATTGGTTCGAGGTCGTGGAAATGCGCGGCCACATCAAAGACGGTAACGTCGACGAATTTCAGGTCAAAATCAAGGTGGGCCACAGACTCTAGCCCGCGTCAACGAACCACGAAACATACAAACCGCACGACGCGGAATCTCCGCAACGCGGAAGCCTCAACGCGGAGGCCGCAGAGAATTTGTCGGTTTGGCATCTCTTTTCTCTGCGCCCCCCGCGCCCTCTGCTCCAAAAATCACTTCGGGCGGGGCGGGCTGAAGCCCGCCGCCACTGGATAAGAGATCATGGGTTGCGAGATACCATGGCGTGACTTTATGCCCAGTGCCCGCGGGCTTTAGCCCGCCTATTGGCACAC